>Ga0210065_1000341_pt1 | contig 13044 bp, 13 predicted proteins | sample Muzzi_PWB_D1_FD_185533 | JGI IMG/M metagenome (GOLD analysis project Ga0210065, IMG submission 185533) | Wetland microbial communities from San Francisco Bay, California, USA, that impact long-term carbon sequestration - Muzzi_PWB_D1 (SPAdes) | ecosystem: Environmental > Aquatic > Marine >... | reverse complement strand
CTTCGCCGGCGTCGACCACAGGCGGCGAGTCCCGGTCTGTGTTCTCGAACATGATCCAGCCGGTGGACCAGTCCGCGACGGCTGCACACGACTGGCCATCGCTGCTCGGACACAACGAGACGACCTTGCGACGCATGACCGATTCCTTGCGCGCGAGGTGGATGGCGTGAAACAGGGCGTCTATTTCCACGCCCTGGCGATGTCGCGCGGCCAGGTCCGAAAACGAAGCAGTGGCGAGTCCCGTCAGAACAGCGCCAAGCGCAAGCGTCATCATCAATTCGTAAAGTGTGAAGCCCTTTTGTGGGTGTGTCATGGCAGACCTCCCTGTCTGTCCCGACAGTCTGTGCCGCCCCGTGCGGTCGTCGCATCCGTTCTTTCTGTGCAATCCGGGACAAAACTCGCCTAGAATGGGGCGACCGATTCGCGGCCGACCAGCCGGGGTATTTCTATGTCGCGTGCCGAAATTCTTGCGCAACTCGAGAGCCACAACATCAAGCCGACGCCGCAGCGCCTCGAGATCGCGGCACTGCTGTTGGCGAAACCGCAACACCTGACGGCCGATGAGATCATCGATCGCCTGCGTGAGGCAGGTTCCGACATCTCGAAGGCGACGGTGTATAACACGCTGAAATTATTCGGGGAATTCGGAATCATCAAGGTTTGCGAGGTCGACTCGGAACGCCGTATCTATGACTCCCGCATGGATCCGCACCATCACTTCTACAACGTGGATTCCGGCGAGATCATCGATGTCGACCAGCGCGACGTCGTCGTGAGCCGGCTTCCCGAGCTGCCGGCGGGAACCCGCCAGGAGGGTGTCGAGGTCCTGATCAGGATCCGCAATCGCGGCGATTAATTGCCGCAACCCCTTTTCGGCGTGGTCCGCTGCCGCTATACTGCGCGCCGCCTGCCGTGCCGGATTAGCTCAGTTGGTAGAGCACATCATTCGTAATGATGGGGTCAGGTGTTCGAGTCACCTATCCGGCACCATTTTTCTTTCTTGTTCAGTAGGTTAAGATAGTCCGTCCGGGGCCACACAGAACAAGAATGTCCTTCATCGGTGAGCTCAAGCGGCGCAACGTCATTCGCGTCGCCATCTTGTATTTCGTCTCTTCGTGGCTGCTGCTGCAGCTGACGGACGTGTTGTCGTCGCTGCTGCCGGTGCCGGACTGGACTGGCTCGCTCGTGTTCCTGCTGTTGTTGGTCGGTCTCGCGCCCGCACTGATCTTCGCCTGGGTATACGAGATGACGCCGGAAGGCCTGAAGCGCGAAAAAGACATTGATCGATCGCACTCGATCACGTCGCACACCGCCAGGAAGATCAACGCGGTCATCGCCGTGCTGCTGGTGCTGGCAATCGTCGGCATGATCGCCGATCGCCTGATCCCGGAGACGGTTATTACGGAGACGACGGTTGAGCCAGCGTCCGCTTCCGGCGATGGCATCGACGCAGCCTCTATCGCGGTGCTGCCGTTTGCGGACATGAGCGAGGGCGGCGACCAGCAGTATTTCACCGATGGCTTGACCGAAGAGTTGCTCAACATGCTGGTGCGTATCGATGGGCTGAGCGTCGCGTCGCGCACCTCGGCATTCGCATATCGCGGCTCGTCACTCGGGATTCCCGAAATCGCAACCGAGCTCGGTGTCGCACATGTGCTCGAGGGCAGCGTCCGCAAATCGGGTGAGCGTATCCGCATTACGGCACAGCTCATCGCTGCCGACTCGGACCGGCATCTCTGGTCCGAAAATTTCGATCGCAATCTCGACGATATCTTTGCGATCCAGGACGAAATCGGCACCGCGATCGTCAATGCGCTGAAGGACGAGCTGGGTATTGTCGAAGAGATCTCGGTCGCTGTGGACGCAACAACCAGCAATGTCACTGCCTACGAGTTATACCTGGAGGCACGGGAACTCTTTCTCAGGCGGGAGCGTATCGACGAGAGCATTCGCCTGTATCAGGAAGCCATCGCGCTCGACCCGCAATTCGCCCGCGCCTGGGAAGGTCTGGCGGCTGCCGAAGCGGTTGCGGACGACTGGGTGACCGGCGATGACATCGACCACTTGCCGCTGGCACTCGAGGCTGCCCACAGGGCGCTGCAGCTCGATCCCGATCTGTCGATGCCTTACGCCGTGCTGTCATTCGGGGAAAGTCGCGTGAAAGGGGGGCTGGTCGACTCCGTCGAACTGCTCGACCTCGCGATCGACAAGGACCCCAAGAATGCGAGTGCCTGGCTGTGGCGCGGTATCAGGAAGAATGTTGCCGGTTTCTTTGAGGACGCAAGGGCCGACTTCGAGGCCTGCCTGGCCGTGGACCCCGGCTATCTCAATTGCAAGCACCACTTGGCCGCATCCTACCTTTATACCGGTGACGAAAAGCGTGCCCTGGAAATCTACGAGTCGACGCTCGATGCGAATTTCCATTCGGTGAGCGACTTCTTCGTGCCGGTCTATGCTCTGAACGGGGAGCGGACCATCGCGCTGTTGCTGGCCGACATCAAATTCCAGCTGAGTTCGGCACCTGTCGTCGACTGGATCGAGGCCATCGAGCGGCCCAATGAAGATCACACGGCTGGATTCGAGCGCTGGCGCTTGTGGGAACAGTGGAACAACCAGGGTTTGACCATGGACGCTATCCCGATCGTATTTCTGGCCTTCGGCGCCTACGAGGAGTATGCAGATTCCGCGTGGTCCGACTTTTACCTGTGGCACCCGCACGCAGCCGAATTCCGGTCAACAAGGTTTTTCAAGGATTTCGTTCGCCGCAAGGGCATACTGGCATACTGGCAAGCGCATACTTTTCCCGATTTCTGTCGTCCCGTCGGCGACGACGATTTTTCCTGTGACGACCCGTTCTAGAAGGTGATAGCTTAACTGCCATGTCTTTCGTCCAGGAACTAAAGCGCCGTAACGTCTTCCGCGTTGCCGTGGCCTACATTATCGTGGGCTGGCTCGTGCTGCAGGTCGCGGACACGCTGGCGCCGGCATTGCGTCTTCCCGACTGGTTCCTGTCGGCTGTCGCCTTCCTGATTCTTCTCGGGTTCCCGTTCGCGCTGATCTTCGCCTGGGCCTTCGAAGTCACGCCCGAGGGTGTCAAGCGCGAAAAAGAAGTCGACCGTTCACAATCGATCACCGAGCAGACCGGGCAGAAGCTCAACCTGACGATAATTGCGCTGCTTGCCGTCGCCGTCGTTTACTTCGCCATCGACAAGTTCGTGATGCAGCCCGGAACGACGACCGTCGAACAGGTCGTAGAGACAGCAGGACCGACCGACACTTCGATCGCGGTGCTGCCCTTCGTCAACATGAGTGACGATGCGAGCAACGAATATTTTGCGGACGGTATCACCGAGGAACTCCTGAACCTGCTGGCGAAGATTCCGGCACTCGATGTGACATCCCGGTCGTCGGCGTTCCAGTTCAAAGGGAAAGAGATCGACATCCCGACCGTCGCGGAGAAATTGAATGTCGCGCACATCCTGGAAGGCAGCGTGCGCAAGTCCGGCGTCAAGGTACGAATTACCGCCCAGTTGATCGAAGCCGACAGCGACAAGCACATCTGGTCAGAGACCTACGACCGCGAGCTGACCGATATTTTCGCGATACAGGACGAGATCGCGCGCAAAGTGGTCGACGTTTTGCAGGTCACCCTGCTTGGTGCGGCCCCGAAAGCGCGGACGACCGACGCTGAAGGCTATGCGCTCTACCTCGAGGGCCTCCATTACCTCGATCTGGACACCCCCCAGAGCTGGCCGAAGGCAATGGCCCTTTTCGAGGAAGTACTGGCCATAGACCCCGGTTACGCGCCTGCGTGGATGGGCAAGGCCTGGGCCATGCGCTCGATCGCAAACTTTGGTGACTATGACCTCGCTGAAGGTACGGAGCAGGCACGCCAATGGGCCGCGCATGCGCTGGAACTCGACCCGACCCTGGCGGAAGCCTGGGCAATGCTGGCCCATATCAGCCTGATTTACGACTGGGACTGGGAGACGGCGCGCGAGCTGACCGACCGGGCGCTTGCGGCCGGTCCGAACAACCCGACGGTGCTGGGTGAGGCGGCGATGCTCGAGCAGACGCTCGGCAACCTGGATGGCGCTATCGAGTACAAGAACAGGGCACTGGCGCTGGACCCGCTCAGCCAGGTCCGCTTGCGCGAGGCCAGTGTCGCCTACTGGTGGGCACGGGACTTCGAGCGCGCAGAAGCACTCGCACGCAAAAACCTGGAGCTGAACCAGGATGAAGCGTGGCCTGGTGACCTCATCGTGGCGCTGATCATGCAGGGCCGAATCGCGGAGGCCGCAGAAATTACGGACGCGATCGACCACCCGTTCGTAAGAAATTTCGCAGGTGCCTTTTCCTACCAGGCCGCCGGTCGCGAGGCAGAAGCGGCAGCCGCGCTGGAATACATGATCGAGGCGCGCGGCCTGGCTTTCGGCTACCAGTACGCTCAGATCTATGCGTGGCATGGCAATGCCGACAAGGCCTTCGAATGGCTCGATATCGGTTTCGAGTACCGCGATGGTGGCATGACGTATCTGCTGGTCGACCTCTGGCTCGAGTCGCTGCACGACGACCCCCGCTGGCGCCCGCTGCTCGAGAAGATGAACCTGCTCGAGTACTGGGACGCGATGCAGGATCGCCAGTTGGTCGCGCAAGCGAAGCGGTCAACGCGACCTTAAGGAATCAGAATTGCCGGATTTATTGGTGTAACCTCCGGGCATGTCATTCTTCGCTGAGCTCAGGCGTCGCAACGTATTCCGGGTAGCCATCGGCTACCTGGTACTGGCGTGGCTCATCCTGCAGGTTGGCGACACGCTGGCGCCGGCACTACACCTGCCGGAATGGGTCAATTCGGCGCTGGCATTTTTCCTGATTCTTGGATTTCCGCTGGCAATCTTCCTGGCCTGGGCTTTCGAGTTGACCCCTGAGGGCCTGAAGCTCGAGAAAAATGTCGACCGCGACGCGTCGATCACGCCGGTTACCGGGCGTAAACTCGATCGCACGATCATCGTGTTGCTCGCGATCGCGGTGGTCTATTTTGCCTGGCAGTCGCAGCGTCCGGGCGACTCCGCAGCGTCGCAGGCCATTGGCGAGCAGTCGATCGCCGTGTTGCCCTTCGTCAACATGAGTTCGGATGCGGAGCAGGAGTACTTCTCTGACGGGCTGTCGGAAGAACTGCTCAACATGCTGGCGAAGATTCCCGACTTGCGCGTCGCGTCACGGACCTCGGCATTTTCGTACAAGGGCAAGGACATCCAGATATCCGATATCGGCAAGGAACTGGATGTTGCGCATGTGCTCGAGGGCAGCGTCCGCAAGTCCGGTTCGAAGATCCGGATCACGGCACAGTTGATTTCGGTCGACGATGACGCACACCTGTGGTCCGAGACCTGGGACCGCAACCTCGATGATGTGTTCGTGATCCAGGACGAGATTGCCAGGGCCGTGGTGGACGAGCTGAAAGTCAGGCTGATGGGCGAGCTGCCGGAGGCGGTCGAGATCGACCCGGAGGCTTTCTCGCTGTACTTGCAGGCAAGACACCTGATGCTGCAACGCACGCACCAGTCGCTGTTGCGGGCAGAAGAACTCATCGACGAGGCGCTCGCCATCGAGCCCTTGTATGTCCCCGGCTGGACGCTCAAGGCCGCGATTCATGCGACCCAGGGAGATACGGGGGCGAAGGATGTCGACACTGCGTTTGCCAGCGCGCGCGAGGCGGCCGAACGGGCACTGGAGATCGACCCGGACTATGGGCGCGCCCATGCGTTGCTCGCCGACACGCTGATATCGCACTACTGGGATTTCGAGCAAGGAAGGCGGGAGATCGAAAAGGCGCTGACCCTCGACCCCGGTGACGTCGAAATCCTGTATCTCGGCTGCAATTTTTACGGGGTAACCGGCGCCTACAATGGCGCCATTGAACTGTGTGAGAAGGCAATAGAACGGGACCCGTTATTTGCGCCGGTTTATCCGATGATCGGCGTGCTCTACCAGTTTCTAGACGACCCGGATACGGCCGTGATGTACACGTCGAAACTGCTTGATCTCTCGCCGGCCGCCGCTGGTACCCACTATTACCTGGCATTGGGCATGATCTCGCAGGGGAACATCGATGCAGCCATCGAGCGAATACAGTTCGAAGTACTCGACGGTTTCAGGCAAACCGGCTATGCCATTGCCTACCACGCAGCAGGGAACGAGGTGGCGTCCGATGCCGCAATGCAGGCGCTGGTCGCGCTGCAAGACGCGGGCTGGTATTACCAGGTCGCGATCGCCCATGCCTTTCGTGGCGAGACTGATGCGGCCATCGACGCACTGAACGCCGCGGTCGACAACCACGACTCCGGGATCACGCTAATCCTTGGTGACCCGTTTCTCGACAATGTCCGCGCCGACCCCCGCTTCGATGCGGTCGTCGAGCGCATCGGTATTCGCCTGGACTGACGGCCGGGCCGCGGCGAATTGCGAGGCCCGCTATACCCTCAATACCAGCCGTTCAAACGGCGGCCTTCGGGGTATCATTGAATTCCGCAAATGACCCGAAGTGGACGCCAACGAAATCAACTTAGGAGTTGCAGTGAAGGAAATAACTCGAATAAACCATGTCGGCTTGCGCGTGCGTGATCTTGCGGTGACTCGTGAATTCTATGAGCGGCTTGGTTTCGACTTTCTCGCTGGGCCGGTCGGTCCCGAACCAGTGGCTATTATGGAGCACCCTTCTGGAGTCAACATAAATTTCATTCTGAATGCATCGCCGGACTCTTCCCCGACAAATTTGCTGATGGATGAACCCAAGAAGCACACCGGCTATACGCACATTGCTTTAGAGATTTCTGATGCTGAATCGGTAGAACACCAACTCGACGCCGCGGGTATTGAAATCACTGAGAAAGTGGAATTTGGAGACGCGTACTTTTTTTTCGTGCGAGATCCTGACGGAAACGTGATCGAGTTTCACAGACCAGCCGCCTAGTTGAACTTGTCCGCTTCTGGCGGTTCTGCGCCAGTCGCCGGGAAGCTGAGCGAGGGGTTGGTTTACATCGCATAGCAGCCGCTCGAAGAACCTGAGGTAAGATGACGGCTGTTGACCCTTGGCGGCCGGCAACAATTATCATGAAAAAATCGAATTGGAAAGACATTGCGGAGCTGATCGGTATAGCGGCGATCGTCTCTTCATTGTTGTTTGTTGGGTTGCAAATGAAGCAATCTCAAGACATTGCAATAGCAGCTCAATATCAGGAAAGGGCAAACACTGCCATCGAATACTATTTGGGTTTCATGAGCGAACCGGCGATCAGTGATCGCGGAAAAAGGATGATTGAAAATGGATTTTTCGACAAGTTTCCGACCGCTGTAAGGGAGTCTATATCTTCCGAAACGCCGGTGGCGACTGCGCTCGCATATCTTCGCTTCAGAATGGCCATGACCATGCAAGACAATAACTATTTTCAGTATGAATCTGGGTTTATGTCTGAAGGAGCGTGGCAATCTCAGCGAAATCGTTTCCAAAAACTATTTTCTAATGAGCTGTTTGCCGCAACTTACCTAAATGAAAAGTCGGAATATCGGCCATCATTCCAGCAACTTTGCGACCAATTGCTTGCAGAAGTAGCCGAGGTTCCAAATTACGAGCGGACTGAACATTAACGTCTGCTCCAGGCCGTCCTGAGACGGTCGCCAGATAGCAAACTGAGGGGCCGCTTCGCATCGCATAGCAGCCGCTCGAAAAATCTGCGGTAATATGACGGCTTGTGACCCTACGCTGACGTTGGTTCGGCTCATCAATCCAGGAGTGTGCGCATGAAACTTGGCTCTTCCATCTGTCTTTTCTGCGTGCTGCTGTTAGCGACGTTTATGTTCGAAGACGCTGCTGCTGAGGTCGTGGTAGGCGACCTCAGCGTGAGCTGCGCCGAGGACCCGGCCTGTATAAACCGCCTCCATCCCGACATCCCAATGGTTGCTGAAGCTGATCCCGGCGACCCCATTGTGTTCTTTGGCCGCGATGCTTTCGACCTGACTCTCGACCCTGACGAGTTCTCAAGCGCAAAGACGATGCCCCGCGAAGGGGTTGGTATTGTCCATGCATTAACGGGACCCGTGTATGTCAGAGGTGCCAAAGCGGGTGATGTGTTGGCAGTCACTATCGAGGCGCTCGAGCCTGCCAAGGTCGGCTGGACTGAAGCCGGACCGTTTGGATTCGCCGGTGACCAATTCGGAACCGACGAGCGTTTCATCGTCTGGCGCATAAATGACGACTACGCTGTTAGCGATGCGTTGCCGGGCGTAAAAATTCCGAACGCGAGTTTTCCCGGAGTCGTGACGACCTTGCCTGGCAATAAGTTGCTCGCCGAGGTGCTGGCGCGCGAGACAGAGCTGCTCGAGTTGGGCGGCACCGTGATGAACCCCGATCCGGATGAGGCTGAGCCGGCAGCGCTGTGTGGTGTGGAAGGGACGAAATCATCGGAGTGCCTGCGAACGATCCCGCCACGTGAGCACGGTGGCAACATGGACATCCGCTACATCACGACCGGTACCACTGTGCATTTGCCGTGTTTCGTCGATGGCTGCGGTCTGGCCGTGGGCGACTTTCATTACGCGCAGGGCGACGGGGAGGTTGCAGGCACCGCGATCGAGATGGGTGGCAGGATGACAGTCACTACCCGTATAGTCGATAACGCGCCGGACCTGTCTCGCGGCCCTCACTTCGAGGGGCCGGCGTCAGTGTTGAGAATACCGTCAAAACGCTTTTACGCCGTGACCGGTTTCCCGCTGAAAGAGAAAGGCAGTATACCCGCAGACCTCGCCTACCTCGATTCCCCAAAGATCGCGGGTCTAAGCAACTTGTCGAACGACATCAATCTTGCGGCACGAAATGCGCTGGCCGCGATGATCGACTACATCGTGTCGGAGTACGGTTACGACCGGACGCAGGCCTATATGATTGCAAGCATTGCTGTTGATATGCGGATCGGTCAATTAGTTGACGTTCCGAACGTCGGTGTAACTGCAGTGCTCCCATTGGACATTTTTGTCGGGAATGATTAACCCTGTTCGGGATGACTCGAACGGCTTCTTCAGGCCGTTCTGAGCCGGTCGCCAGGACGCCAGATGAGGGGCCGCGTCCCTTCGCATAGCAGCCGGTCGAAAAATCTGCGGTAAGATGACGGCTTGTGACCCGAAGCGGACACAGGGTCTACCATCATCGAGTGATCATTCCTCTTACTGGAAAACTTCCAATGAAATTGAAACTCTCCGAAATGTCCCATGTCGCGGAAATTATTGGTGCGTTCGCAATAGTGCTGTCGCTTGTTTATGTTGGAGTTCAAGTCAAAGACAGTGCAGCAGCAACCAGATCAGCCGCTGTAAATGATGCGTCTGAATCTGTGCAATTGTGGTATCTCGAAATGGGGAGCAACCGGCAGGCCAGCGACTTGTGGTTCAGTGCAATGACAAGCTCCGATCCTATTTCTACTAACGACGAATTTCAGTTCATGATGATGATGCATGCATGTATGCTGGGATTTCAAAAAAGCTACTTGCTCGTTGAAGAAGGAACGCTGGACGCCGACTACCGCGATTCCATAACCTTCGCACTTGTGGCGGTTAAGGATCTCCCCGGTATGCATCGCTATTGGAGGCAGAGAAGGGGCTTCTTGCACCGTGGGTTCGCCGAGTACGTCGATGGTTTATTCCTGCGGGACTCAGTCGACACTCTGGATATGTACAAGAGATCTGAGAACGAACCAGACAAGTGAATTAATCGATGGATCCCGTTCCAATTTCTGCATTTAATCTGAACCGGACGCACTAGCCGAAGTCGAATGCTATATCGATTTCGGCAAGAATTTGGCTATTGAGCTGCATGTTGGCGTGCCGATGCTGGATAGAGTCACCGAATATCCACGGGTCCGGCTTTGCAGAGACTTTCCCGCGTCCAAGTGCGGTTCTTGGGACACCATTTAAGCCCGGGAGGTCATTGATGAGTCTCTTCTACAAGTTCCAGTACTTGGTCGGATTGACACCTTGGGAGAAAATGCCGTCGCTCCCTATTGGTGAACAGGCCTCCGCGCTTCTCGATCGCGAACAGGCGGAGCGTGAGCTACCGCTCGGCCGCGCCCTGGATCTCGGGTGCGGCACCGGATATTGGTCAGTCCAGTTGGCCCAACGCGGATGGGATGTCACCGGAATTGATAGCGTACCGAAAGCACTGCGTGTCGCGCAGCAGCGCGCGCGCGATGCTGGCACATCAATCAGGTTTGTCAACGGAAGCGTAACCGATCTCGCAAGTGCCGGAATAGAAACCGAATATAGACTTACGTTGGATTTTGGCTGCGTGCACGGCCTGACACCCGAACAAGTGCTTGCGGCTGCCTCCGAGGTCAGTGCCGTAACGGCGGCGGATGCCACGCTTCTGATGTACGCGTTCTCGCCGATGCGCCGTGGTCCGCTGCCGCGGGGAATTGATCGGGCCGAAATAGAGCACGCATACACTGCTTGGGAGATCGCTGACGAGATCGCATTTGACCTGAGTCAAGCGCCCGGTTTCGTGCAAAAGGCGCGCCCTCGCTTTTATCGTCTTCGCCGCAAACACTCATGACGTTTCGAAAATGTGTCGCAAGCGTGCTGAACTTCTTGCATATAAGTCAATCAGCGGTGTCCGCTTGTGGCCGTACTGCGCCTGTCGTATTGGCTCAACATGAATGACCGCAATGCGTCCAGGAGCCGCCGCCCAGGCAAATTGGACTATAATTTCGGCCGATGACCCACAACGGCCGGTCGCCGATTGACGCCAATGGAGTCAACAATATCGTCTCTCCACATGAAAAGTTCCTTGTGTTGGCTTTCGTCTTGTTGTTGCCAACATGCAACAGTTGGGCAGATGAAAAATCATGGTTTGTAGTTGGCGCAGGTATTTGCGAAGTAATTGCCAACGCACCCGAAGCAGACGAATATCTTCTGCGCGTGGCAAACACTAGGGTCGGTATGTATGCTGCGGCGTGCTTGTTGTCGCTTGATGACGAGTCCACGCGTGACCGCGCTGAAATCAAACTTATTCAGAGAGCCGGCGACACTTGCTTTGTCGATCGAATCGTTCTGACAGAGTACTTCCTATCGGAAACTTTCAACGGTGTAGTTCTCGAAGCACAGGCGAAGGATGCAGTTGCGATCAATCTTTGTACTCTTTCTGGCAGGTCGCCCGCAACAAATACGACGTTCGAGTCATTGGAGGCAGATTGGTACGACAAACTGTGTCCACATGTCCTCAGACACATCGAATTAGCGGAATCGCGAGGCGATGACGACGAGTTACTGATCGAATATTTGGAATACTGCACGCCGGTTAGTACGTTGAACTGAGTACTTTCCAACGACCGCTTGTGGCCGAACTGAGACGGTCGCCAGATTTGCGGTATTATTTCTGCTACTGACCCAGACCAGCCAGTCACAGTTCACTTGCGCGGTGCAACAAGATGAAAGTGTTAGTCGCTACCGCAACATTGTTGTTGCTTATCGGACCATCGGCATACCCGGACGAAGCGAAACCGTATCGAGCGGAAATACGAGCTCAAATCGCGACCGAAAAATCGGGCAGCCAAGTCGTCGCTCTCGTTGATCTGGACGAAGGCAAAGAGAAACAATTTGGCTCAGGATACCCAAAACTAAAGTTGTTGGTTCTGTCCTACGAATCGGACAAGATACCTATTCAACTAAGTCTGATCTCGGAAACCGGGCAGGTACTTAGCTCGACGATAATCTATTTCACGTTAGAGACCGGAGTTGATTTTTCTCTCGAAGCAAAGGGTGTCGATGTACGAGGAAGAGTCAATAACTATTCTAATTAGCGAAGTGTGCCAACGGCTGGTATTGGCCGAACTGAGCCAGTCGCCAAGTTTGAGGTATGATTTCTGCTGTTTACTCATACCAGCCGCTCGCACAGGAACCAGAAAAATGTCGATTACGGTTGAATCTGAAAGCGAGGACGTGGTCCAGATCTTCGCCGATTCTGATGGATTGGATGCCCTAGTTCGCGATCTCACCCGGCTGCGCGATTCGTCAGTCAAAGGTGACCATGTCCACTTGTTCAGCGCTTCGTGGGGTGGAAACGATCTTTCCGAAGAGAGGTTCTTAGACAATAGCGCCCTTGTACACCACGTCAAGATTCATAAAGTCGAATGACTGGTTGTGGCCGTACTGAGACGATCGTTCAGGATGTACTCGGACTTCCGCTTTGGTTGCAAGAGCAGCCGGCCAGGAGAATTGGACTATAATTTCGGTTGATGACCCTTTGGAGCTGTCGGTTTTGACGACGATTTAGTGGACGTTATGACGCTGTTGGATTGTCCGATGTGCAAACAGCCATCATTCAGTTGGTGGCAGAAACAGCTGCTTGGTACGTCCAAGTCGACAACATGTCAGAGATGCGGCGCAAGTGTGTCTATCGACCCAAAGCGCAGATTCTATGCGACGTTGGGAGGGATAGTGCTCGCTATTGTCATGCCATTTTGTTGGTACAAATATGGACCGCACGTTGCAGTAGTCGTCGCGATATTGGCTGTACCGGTTGCGGCAATGTATCAACACTACTTCATCCCACTGGTTGTGCATTCAGGTCATGCGCGCGAATGACCGGTTCTTGCCGTACTAAGCCTGTCGCCCTGGCTCGAAACGACTGACTCCAAAGCGCCCCGAAGCTGCCGCCCCGGATTTTCGCGTTATACTTTCCGCCTGTGACCGTTTGCGGCCGTTCATGACTAGCCTTCTCTAGGTACAGATTGACCAAGTATGTCAAAGCTAGCTCAGTTGTCTTTGTAGGCGGAATCGCCATCCTGGCGATGCTCTTGATGAGGGCTTATTGGCCCTGGTTTGAGGAGGCGTCTGAAACTAAGGCGATTGCTCCAGACGAGACTAGGGCGCCGCAAATAGAACTTCGAGCTGAGCAAGATACCCGCAGTCCCGGAACCGTTTCTGATGTCAAAAGCTGTATAAGCGAAGGCATGCTCGAAACTCATCCTATGATGATTGATGAAATGGAGCGGCTGGATC
>Ga0210065_1000340_pt1 | contig 13062 bp, 13 predicted proteins | sample Muzzi_PWB_D1_FD_185533 | JGI IMG/M metagenome (GOLD analysis project Ga0210065, IMG submission 185533) | Wetland microbial communities from San Francisco Bay, California, USA, that impact long-term carbon sequestration - Muzzi_PWB_D1 (SPAdes) | ecosystem: Environmental > Aquatic > Marine >... | reverse complement strand
TAGGTATTTTCGCAGTTATGCCAATCGGCGGCGGCGATATGCCTGTGGTCATTTCGCTACTCAATTCCTGCTCGGGTCTGGCAGCTTGCGCGGCAGGCTTCGTCATCACCAATAATGTACTCATCGTGGCCGGCTGCTTGGTGGGTGCGTCGGGCCTCATTTTAACGATTATCATGTGTAAGGCGATGAATCGCACACTCAAAAACGTCCTGTTTTCAGGATTCGGCGCTACGGCTCAAGCCGCCGGCGGTAGTAGCAGTGGCGAACTCAAACCAATCACAGTCGAGGACGCCTACTATATTTTGGAAGCCGCGAAGAATGTGATCATCATTCCCGGCTACGGTATGGCAGTCGCACAGGCCCAACACGCCGTCAAAGAACTCGGGGAGGTACTGGAAAACAACGGCTGCGAAGTGCGCTTTGCAATTCACCCTGTTGCCGGTCGTATGCCGGGACATATGAATGTGCTGCTGGCCGAAGCTGACGTCCCTTACGAGCAGCTGATGGAAATGGACGACGTCAATCCCACGATCGAAATGGTCGACGTGGCTATCGTCATAGGAGCCAATGACGTAGTGAACCCAGCTGCTGCCGACGATCCGACTAGCCCCATTTATGGCATGCCGATCATCAAAGCCCACAAGGCCAAAACCACCTTCTGTCTCAAACGAGGTAAGGGCGCGGGCTTCTCTGGACTGGAAAATGCACTTTTCTCAGCCCCTAACAGCCGCATGTTGTACGGAGATGCCAAAGCCACCGTAACGGGCCTGGTGGCACAATTCAAAGACTCCAACTAGGCTTTTACCGGCACCGCACTGAACCGCTCTGTGCTCTGACTAAAAAAATCAGCGTATGCGCCTTACACCCTATCGCGTGTGATCGGCGCAGCCACAGCGCTCACCCATCTTAGCATAAACCTCACGTCCTTGAGACGCATGTTCAAGCAAGTCGTCATCAAAGCGTATGGCGCCTCTTTTGAAGATGGTGGTTACGCAAGAACCCCCGAATGAGAAATAGCCCTTTTCTTCACCCTTTTCAACCGGACCAGGCGTGAAGGTTTGATGCATACCACCAACACACGTTGCTCCAACATCCATTACAGCGACGCGGCCAAACGCGGCAGAGTCCACCACAGTACGCGCACGTTGGTTCTCCCATAAAATGGACAGTCTTCGGCGTAAAGCTAAGGGACTAACTGAGCGCAAACTACCCGACAAGCGCTGCGTAGCATTGGCAACACCCGCTACCGGAAAATGAAAACGATGATAATCGACGGGGCAAAGTCGCGATATCAAAAGCGCCCCACCTTCAAACTCCTGCGCCAACTTTGAGTCCCCCAAAAATGCGGCTAAGTTAAAACGCTGTCCTTTAATATAAAAGGAATCGGTACCGCTCATGTCTTGTATGGCCAGATGTCGACCATCCGCAGGAAACACAGCAACGGCCTCGCCCGGTGCAATTGGCCGCGCATCGGCTACCAACTTACGATAGAAAAACTCATTAAAGGTCTTATAGTTTTCAATCGGCTCTGCGAACTCGCTGACATCTACTTGGTAGTCATTAATAAAAGACGCCACCTTGGCACGACTGGCCGGGCGGTCCATCCGCCACCCATACCAACGCGAGAACAGGATTCGTTTGACCCCAAGTTCCACAGTTAGCCGTCCCAGCGGATTACCGTAGGCCCAACGCAAGAAACCTTCTCCATAAACGGACTCGGTCTCAACCTTTCCAGTGTGGCGGTTATAAAACTCGATCGGTGCGTTAACGTCTTGAATCTGATCCATAAGTCTTATCGTAATCTATAAATAAAAATGAAATACACATTATCTCACTTCGCCAGCGCTGGAGCGCATCGCAATGGATAAGCCCAACCAAACAGCCATTAAACCAAAGCCTATACTTGCTGCGGCGTAAAACCCGGCAAGTTGACCCTCGCCTTGTTGGATTAAATCCATCACTTGCCAGCTGAAAGTCGAAAAAGTTGTGTAGCCGCCACAAAACCCGGTAATCCAAAAATGCCATTTATAGGGGTGTGGCTCTAATGCGCCACCCGTAGCCCAACGGCCAGCAAGCCAGCCGATGAGTACGGAGCCGGTCAAGTTGATCATTAAAGTCGACGGTGAAAAACTCCCAAAACCGATTTGCACAGCTAACAAATCCAGCAGATGACGCAGGCCACCGCCCAGGCCGCTACCGAGTCCGATCCAGAAAACCTGCCTCACGTCGCCAGCCTTTCAATAATGGTATAGCCTAAGATGATACACCCTACACAAAGTGACAAACTACCGATAATGTTAGCCGCTACACGTATCTGCTGTTGCTTCGAAACCAAACTGAGTGTCTGTAAGGAAAAGGTCGAAAAAGTGGTCAACCCACCACAAAAACCAATCGCAAAAAAAGCATTTGCCCACTCAGCTGAAAGCCCAGAGTCACCGGGCGCGATGCTCATTGCTCCCAGTACGCATCCCAGTATCAAGCTTCCGATTGCATTCACCGTTAAAGTGCCCCATGGGAAACCCTCACCACACAAGCGATCCACTCGTATCATTACGAGATAGCGAACAATACCTCCGATCGCAGATCCGACTGCTGTGAATAAAATTAGCACATAACTTGCTTGGCTACAGAACCCACATCTGTAAAGCCTACCCTTTCCGACTACTGGATTCGCTGAGATTTAGACCGACCTCTTCTTATGGAAAATGACGCGCCCCCACTCGACTTCGACGACCTGCTGTTACGTCTCGCTACTTCGATTGAAAAATCTGATGTGGGCGACGCAATGCAGGTCTTACAGGAAGCAGATGTCGACGACACTGCGAAACTTGTCGACCGTCTGAGTGCCGACCAACGTACCGCCTTGTTCGAGCTCTTAAGCCCTGAACAATCAGCGGAGGTCCTGGAGCATGTTTATTATTTCCAAGGGGCGGATATCATCGAAGACCTTGAGCCGAATGCAGCAGCTCAAATCATCACACAGCTTGATAGCGATGATCGTGCCGACCTGCTCAAAGAGCTCAACGAAGACGACTCCGAAGCAATCCTCGAAAATTTTGACGATCAATTGGCGAAGGAAACACGCCGCTTCATGGCTTATCAGGAAGGCACTGCCGGAGCCTTGATGTATAGCGAGTTCGTTTCTTTCAACGCCAGGATGACGGTTGAAGAGATTCTGAATGACATTCAGGAGAAGCGTGAAAAGTACATCGAATACGGTGTGCAATATGCGTACGTCCTCAGCCCACGCAAAGAACTCCTAGGCGTTTTGCCCGTGCGCAACCTTCTCTTTGCGAAGCGCAGCCAATCTGCCAGCGACATCATGATACCGAATCCGATCACGGTAAAACACGACACTCCGGTGTTGGAGCTCGAAAGTCTTTTCGAGCAATACAATTTCTTGGGTCTGCCCGTAGTCGATAACAAGAAACGCCTGATCGGCATCGTCGACCGCGAAGCATCGACCGAGTCTTTACAGGAATCAGCGACTGAGGATCTCCTAAAGTTCCAGGGATTGATGGGTAAAGAAGAGCTGCGCTCGATGCCAATCGGAGTGCGCAGTCGCCGCCGCTTGTCCTGGCTCAGCATTAATATCGTACTGAACTTAATCTCGGCCAGCGTGATTGCCTTCCATCAAGATACCTTGGAAGCCGTCATTGCGCTTGCTGTATTTCTACCAATCATTTCGGACATGTCCGGCTGCTCTGGCAATCAAGCTGTAGCTGTTTCAATGCGCGAACTCTCACTCGACTTAATCAGCCCGAAGGAATTCGGCCGTGTTTTTATCAAAGAATCCAGCGTCGGTATGATTAACGGAGCCTGCTTAGGCCTACTCATCGGTAGCTTGGCATGGTTCTGGAAAGGCAACGCCATGCTTGGCCTCGTCGTCGGCGGTGCCTTGGCAATCAATACCACGGTTGCCGTCTGCGTTGGCGGACTCGTGCCACTCCTACTCAAAGCTTTCAAGCAAGACCCAGCCCTTGCGTCGGGTCCGATACTCACAACGGTCACCGACATGTGCGGCTTTTTGCTAATTCTAGGCCTGGCTTCTCTCTGCCTGCCCTATCTGGTCTAATTAGAAATAGCAAAAATAAAGCGGATTAGGCCTTGATCTTTGTGCGCCCCACCCATTTATTCCTCCGCTTTCACTTTCAACAAGGAGCCCACTATGTCACAACACAACAGCTTTAAAGCCGCCGGCGGCGGCGGTAAAAAGAACCGAACAGTCCTTAAGCGTTTCGAGCGCGTAGACCTGCTCCGCAAACGCGGCCAGTGGGATGACGGCCAGCGCGTGATCGGACTCAAAAAGACCAAGCCGGAAGAATAAGCCGCGTTGGTTTCAAACCTTTTAAAAGCCCTTCTCTACGGAAGGGCTTTTTTTATGCTCAGAGCATCGCGTCCACTTCTGCCACCCATTTCGCACGCGTCGCTGCATCCACTGAAGCCACTTCGAATCCGTTTTTAGCCAGCTGTGCTAATTCAGTATGACTAAAATTCAAGCCGGAACTTAGAGCTGCATATTCGTCCTCCATAGTGTTGCCAAAAGAAAATGGATCATCCGTGCTGACCGTACAGCGCAACCCTTGATCAAAAAACGAGCGTATCGGGTGATCGGCTATTTCATCGATCACTGCCAGCTTCACATTGCTAATCGGGCAAACATCGAAAGTCACATCCTTCGCGAGCGCGAGTTCAACCACGCTGGCATCCTCAATCGCCCGAATTCCATGCTGAATACGCGTGACACCCAATGTTTCAATCGCTTCACGCACATGCCAGGCGGGGCCGAACTCACCGGCATGTGCTTTCGTGACAAGACCGGCCTCACGCGCTTTTGCCCAGAGTCGTGGTGTCCACACCTCGAGAGGTAAATACTCAATCCCGTGCAGATCAATTCCTGACAAACCCTCCCAATTCACACAGTCTTCCAGATAGGGAGTCAGCACCTCATTGTAACAATTGCGCGCCATCCCCATAAAAACCCGCACTTCTAATCCTTGAGGTGCTGCACTGCGAATCGCGGCCAGAATCTCTTTCCCCGGTATACCCAGGAATTCAATCATGCCCGCATGAAATGAGATCTCCAAGTAGCGTACATTTTGCTCTAAATGTCCCTCAAATATCGCCTTGGCGGCTTCATGATAACGCTCCGGCGACACAAACCAATGCAGCGCATGCTCGATCAAATGATTTTCAAAATCCTCAAAGCAAGCCCACTTAAAATCCCTCGCCCAGCAAGCCTGCGTTCCAGAAAATTTATCCGGATCGAGTTCTCGCAAAAGCCGGTACGGCAACGAACCCTCAATGTGGATATGTGTCTCAGTTTTAGGCAGACGATGAATAAAATCGACTGTGTTTGGCGGCGGCGTAGCGTACATCCCTAAAAAAAGGTCACTTCACAACGAGATTGCAAACTTGATTGAAAAAACAAATTTGAAATTCTGCTTGAGCAATCAGGAACCGGCCTGCAACAGAGCTGCGTAACCTTCACGAAAACTAGCATACTTTGGCGACCAAGCGAGCTGGGCCTTCGCCTTGGCGTTTGATATTTTTCGATCCGGCATCCGACCTCCACGACGCTCAAGTCGAGGCGATATATTCTCGGGGTCAAACTGCGGAGGGGCCAATTCCAATTGCTTGGCAAGCCATTCAAGCAACGCTGACTTTGTCTCGGGGCAGTCATCCGTTATGTTGTAAATTCCGGAAGCTGCTCCCTCAGAATTGAGTGCCGCTAATATTGCAGCCACGATGTCATCCAAATGTATCAAATTCAAAGTGTAATCGCCCCGACCCGGGATCACTCCAAGCCCATTACGCAGTTGATCGAGTAAATAGTGGCGCCCGGGACCGTAAATACCCGCCAAACGAAAAACATACCAATTGGAAAAAGAAGCGGCGGCCTGCGTGATCAATTGCTCCGATTCTAGTATCACTTGAGCAGTTTCGGGAGCGGCGTTCGTTGCAGCACTTTCTGTCACTAGAACACCACCATCCTGAGGATACACCGAAGTGCTGCTAGTGTATAAATAAGTCCGAATTTTTTGATCGTTTGCCCACGCCAATATGGAGCGCTGGCCTTCCAAATAGGACAAACGATAACCGGATAACCCGCCTCCAGCAGAGCTCACACAGTTTACAATGGTGTCGTACTTCTCTCTCACTTTTGCATGCCAAGCGAAATCCTGCAAATTGCCTACAATCACTTCGCCGACACCGAGTTGACACAGGCGCTCGGCTGTTTCCGGATTACGGGTTAATGCACCCACCTGCATACCCTGCGCCAGGCATTCGAAAGCGAGTGCTGAGCCAACATAGCCGCAGCCAAAAATCATCACCGAAGGTGGTCGCTTTTTGTTTTCTGTAATGCTCTTAGTCTCCTTCATAAATTGATCCTTTGAGTGACATATCAGTAGCTGCAGTAGGCGTCAACTCACCGAGATGAATGAATCAATCCCATCAGAAAGCAATTACTAGGGCTTGAGCAGCAGTCACGTCTTCTCCAACTTACTGCTAAATGCAAACTATACGACCAGACCTCGTGCGCAGTTATTTACTCGATCTTCAAGATTCGATCTGCACCGCATTGGAATTAGAAGACGGTTCGAAAAAATTCTGCGAAGATACCTGGGAACGGGCAGAAGGTGGCGGCGGACGTTCCCGAGTGATGGAAAAAGGTGCCATTTTTGAAAAAGCAGGGATTAATTTCTCGGATGTTCACGGCAAAGGCCTGCCTCCCTCCGCAACAGCAACCAGACCCCAGTTAGCCGGCGCCAAATTCCGGGCAATGGGCGTTTCTTTAGTCATTCACCCGCTGAATCCCAAAGTGCCTACGTCACACATGAACATCCGCTTCTTTTATGCGCAGCCAGATGGAAGCGAACCGATATGGTGGTTTGGAGGCGGCTTCGACCTGACTCCCTATTACGGATATATCGAGGATGCGATTCACTGGCATCAAACAGCAGCAGCGGCCTGCGCTCCTTTTGGCGACGACCTCTACGCCAAGCTAAAAGCCATTTGCGACGAATATTTCTACCTGCCCCATCGCGCAGAACCCCGTGGCATCGGAGGCATTTTCTTCGATGATTATAATGAAGGCGGTTTCGAAAGAGCATTCGACTTCATGCAATCCGTCGGCGACCATTTCATCTTGGCCTACCAACCCATTGTTGCCCGTCGTAAAGACGAACCCTATAATGATGTTGAACGTCAGTTCCAACTCTACCGCCGCGGTCGCTATGTTGAATTTAATCTTGTTTACGACCGCGGCACCATTTTTGGACTTCAATCCAAAGGCAGAACCGAATCCATTCTAATGTCGCTACCACCACTCGTTCGCTGGGACTATAATTACCAACCACAGCCCGGCAGTCGGGAAGCCGAACTCAGCGAAGTTTTTTTGAAACCACAGGACTGGATTAACTGGTCCTGAAAATTTAATACTAATAATTGATCCATGACACCACGCGAACGATTCCTAGCTGCTGCTAACTGCCAACCTGTAGATCGCCCACCCATCTGGCTGATGCGACAAGCGGGCCGCTATTTGCCGGAATATCGTGAGTTAAAAGCTAAACACGACTTCGTTACAATGGTGCGCACTCCCAAGCTCGCGGCAGAAGTCACTTTGCAGCCGCTCAAACGTTTCCCCCTGGATGCAGCGATCATCTTTTCAGATATACTGGTGATTCCTGAAGCACTCGGGCAAGGTTACCATTTCCGCGATCAGGGAGGAATCGGAATGGACTACCTACTCGACACTGCTGAAAAAATAGCAGCACTCGATGGCGCTAAAATTACCGAACACCTCAAATATGTGGCCGAAGCGCTCAGCCTGACCCGATCCAAGCTGGGCGACGATACCGCGCTGCTCGGCTTCTGCGGTTCTCCTTGGACACTCGCTTGCTATATGATCGAAGGAGGATCAGCGAAAGACTTTATTGCTATCAAGAAACTCGCATGGGATCAACCGGTACTCTTTGAAGCACTGATGCAAAAGTTAACCAATGCAATTATCGATTATCTGCACATGCAAATTGATGCCGGCGCGGACGCGCTTCAAATCTTCGATTCCTGGGGGGCCATTTGCCCGGCCACGCACTATCAAGCTTGGTCGCTGCGCTGGATACAAACTATCATTGAACAGCTCAAGCAGCGCGTGCCTGTCATACTCTACGCCAAAGGCATGGGGCATAAAACTCCAGATCTGATCAGTACCGGCGCGTCCATTCTGAGTATGGACTGGACAGTCGATCTGGGCCAAACACGTCAGAGCATTGGATCAGGCACTGCAATTCAAGGCAACCTCGACCCGGTTACGTTAACAACGACTCCTGAGATAACACAGCGAGAAGCCAAGCGTGTGCTTGAGGACGCAGGCAAAAACCCGGGTTTTATTTTCAATCTCGGCCACGGGATGATACCGAGCGCCAAAATTGAGTGCGTGGAAGCGCTCATGGAAGTTGTAACCGGAAGTAAGCATGCCTAAATGCTGCATCATCGGGGCAGGTATCAGTGGTCTGGCAATCGCGTGGCAGCTAGAGCGTCAAGGAAACGAGTGTACTGTGCTTGAGTCCTCTGGTCAAGTGGGAGGCGCTATGCAAAGCTACCGCGAAGGCGATTATCTAGCCGAGGCGGGACCAAACTCATTACTCATTAACAAACCTGAGATAGAAGAATTTATTTTAAATATTCCGAACCTATCAGAGCGCGTAGTTGAAGCATCGTCTGATGCACAGAAACGTTTCATAATCCGCAATGGAGAATTGCAAGCCGTACCTCAAGGCCCTCTTTCAGCCGTAACCACTCCGCTGTGGTCTTTTAAAGGGAAGCTGCGCGTACTAAAAGAGCCCTTTATCAAAAGAAGAGCAACTGACGACGAAGAAAGCGTCGCTGATTTCGTAACCCGCCGTCTCGGTGACGAACTGTATCAGTACGCAATCAATCCGCTAGTCGGAGGGATCTATGCAGGCGATCCGAGAAAGCTCTCGATCCGCTACGCGTTCCCTAAAGTATATGCTCTGGAAAAAAATTATGGAGGTATGATCCGGGGTGCCATCGCGCTGATGAGACAAGCACGCACAAGTAAAAAGCCCAAGACCCGTAAGCGTATCATCTCCTTTAAAAATGGAATGGGCGAACTGCCCCACGCTTTAGCTAATGCACTTGCGGGTGACTTACAGCGTGGCACATCCATCCAATCTATCGAACAAAAGGATCAAATGTGGCGATTGACTTGGACCCAAGATAACGAAAGCCAGCAAACAGAGGACTTCGACCGACTCATCGTAACAGTACCCGCGCACAAGCTATCTCAGCTGCCCTTTGAGTCTGAGATACTAGAGAGTTTCTCATCATTCTCGAACATTGAGTACCCGGCGCTATCTGTGCTGAGCATTGCCTACAAGCGCTCTGATATCGGCCATCGTTTGGATGGCTTTGGAGCGCTGGTTCCTGAGTGTGAACAACGCAAAATCTTGGGAGTTTTGTTTAACTCCAGTCTATTCAAAGGCAGAGCGCCTGAGGATGAGGCCTTGCTGACTGTCTTTGTAGGAGGGGCACGCCAGCCCGGACTAGCAAGCGACTCACTTGAAGATTTAAAATCGATCGTTCAGCCTGAACTCGAAGCATTACTCAATATTCAAGGGAAACCAACATTCACGCACCATCGCTTTTGGGGGCAAGCTATTCCGCAATACAAAATGGGTTACGGAGCGAAACTGGACGCAATGCAGGCCATCGAATCAAAGTTTCCCGGGCTTAAGATCGCTGGTAATTACCGCTCGGGTATCTCTGTCAATTACTGCATTGAAGCTGCACTGGCATATCAGTAAGGCCGAACGCTACTAGAACGGGTGGCATACCCAATTTTCTGCGCCTTCAATCCCCAAAGTTGTCCTCAAACGCCAGGCAACCACCAGTGCCGCGATGAAGGCCACCAAGCGTTGCACATGTACCAGTAAAGCAGGCTTTAAGCGCCCATTTAAACGCATGAATTGACTTTGCGCTAACCAAAGCAAAGGCATCGTGCCGATACCAAATCCAATTGCGAACTCGGCTCCTTTCAGAGCCGAACCGGAAAATAGCGCGAGTCCAAATATCATGTAAAGCGGGCCACAGGGGAGTAATGGACTCGCAAACCCAATGATTGCCGCAGCCAATGGTTTTTGAAAACTGACAAAGCGAGCAGTAGCCTTCCGGTACAAGCCGCCCAGCCACTTGGGTTTCGGGATGAAACGATCGAGTCGAAAAGCTACCGCTAAAAAAAACAGAACCAAGACCCAAGGCAGATAGTTCAACCATGAGTCCTCAACCGTTTTGATCACAACCGAGCCAAAAGCACCAGCCATTACACCAACCAAGGCATACGAAAACAACTTGGCCAAATGGTAGCTCGTCAAAATCACCTGAGGATTCCCATCGTCTGCGGTGCGTGGGGAAAATGCGCAAGAGAGCGGACCACACATCGCAACACAGTGTACACTGGTCACAAGTCCAGCAACCAGCGCTGTGTAGCCATTATAAATTGTCTGATACTCAAGCATTATTAACTGGCCTACCTCTATTTGGGAAACAAGTCGTTGTTAAACATTTAGATAAAATCGTGATACCGCCCAAGATGGCAAGATGGATCAGCCTTTATAAAGCGGTTACGTCTCAAACAAAAATCATCGATGCTAAAGTTCGGTAAAAACATTAATAAAACTTCGTAAATACAAGTCACTAAATCGTTTATGATTTCACTAAGTATTTTCAATCCGCAATGTAAGTAATAAATTCAGGAAGATCAGGAGCAGTATAATTTCATTTAATCTATGCAAGCAATCCAGACAAACGCTTTAATTGCACCCACTGCTGCAAGCATTATTAAGTGACTCCTCACATCGATTTCAACCAACTAACAAGCCAACGTCCAAAACGATGACACAAGTAATATCAGCGCCCAAACATCAGTCGGTATACGACTCGTATAAAGATGCTAGAATGAAAAAAATCATCGTTATTGAAGATCAAACCATTCTGCGTGACCTAATATGCCAACTGGTTGAAGGCTACTCGAATATGGAAGTTGTCGCACATTCCGGCGATGGAAACGAGGGCTACGAATTATGTTTAGAGCACTTGCCGGATTTAGTAATTTTGGATATCATGCTTCCGAACCTTAACGGCAGCGAAGTATTGAGACGCCTAAGGGCAAAAAACCCTAAAATCAATATTCTCATTTTTTCGGCAGCGGCTTCCAATAGTATGGTGAATCGTCTACTCAAATCAGGTGTGACGGGATATATTGAAAAAGATGCCGGACTGGATGAGCTCGAAAAAGCAATCAACCTCGTTGTGGCTGGACGCTCTTACTTCAGCCCGCGCGTGGTAGAAGCGATGCGTGAGCTCATGGTGAACGGTGGACAGGATGACTCGGTGGAAACACTTACCGCGCGGGAACGCGAAATCATTCAACTCATCGCTGAAAGCTTCAGTAATAAGGAAATCGCAGCTAAACTCGGCATGAGCGTTCGCACGGCAGATACTCATCGCACGAACATAATGAAAAAGCTCGATTTACATGACGTGGCGGCACTCACGCGTTGGGCGATAGTTAACAAACTGGTGGACCCATTTGTTGGCTGAGTAAACAGGGCTTCTTAGCTCGAAAACTTGAGCTGAAACGCAGAATCGGAGTCAACAAGTCGTATTGGTAGCATTGACTTCGGTGCGCGCACCCATTGCATGAGACTGTATGGGAAACTCTTTTGGTACATTATTTAAAATATCGACATGGGGTGAAAGCCACGGTGGAGGTATAGGAGTAGTCATAGACGGCTGCCCCCCTCGCCTACCGCTCAGCGAGGCAGATATTCAATTTGAGTTGGATCGCCGTCGTCCGGGGCAAAGTGACATCACAACGCCGCGCAAAGAAAGTGATACTGCCAGCATTGTCTCAGGAGTCTACGAAGGCCTAACACTAGGTACCCCGATCGCAATCTATGTACCCAATGGTGATCAGCGTCCTTCGGCCTATTCGGAAATGAAAGAAAAATTCCGGCCATCCCATGCAGATTTCACGTATCAACACAAATTCGGCATACGCAATCACGAAGGCGGCGGTCGATCCTCCGCGCGTGAGACCATCGGGCGTGTTGCTGCTGGCGCTATTGCCAAGAAAATACTCAAGATAAGTGCTGGCATCGAAACACGTGCTTATATCAATCGAGTTCATGACATCGTGATGCCACCGCTGTCGGCATTTCCAACGCTTGAAGAAATTGAGGCGAGTCCCGTACGTTGCCCTCATCCCGAGACAGCCGATAAAATGATCGAACGTATTAAGTCAATACGAGCCGAAGGTGATTCAGTGGGCGGTGTCATCGAATGTCGCATACGATCTCTGCCGGTAGGCTTGGGGGTGCCCGTATTTGATCGATTGGAGGCGGATCTGGCTAAGGCGATGCTCTCGATTCCAGCCACCAAAGGCTTTGAAATTGGCAGTGGTTTTGCCGGTTCGTTGCTACGTGGATCTGAGCACAATGACACTTTTATCAACAAAAATGGAAGAGTGGGTACCAGTAGTAACCGCTCCGGTGGAGTTCAGGGAGGTATCAGCAACGGAGAGGAAATCATTTTTCGCGTCGCTTTCAAACCGACGGCTACCATCATTCAGAACCAAAAAACTGTTGATTTGGAAGGCAATGAAACCGAGTTAATGGGCCGTGGGCGACATGATCCATGCGTGGTTCCACGTGCTGTTCCAATCATCGAATCAATGGCATCTTTGGTGCTTATCGACCATTGGATGCGACATAAGGCACAGTGCGAAAGCTTTGAGTTCGGGGCTGATTAGCTATCTAACATTTCACTTCACAATGTCTGAACCGCCACTTGTTTATTTGGTTTACGGTTTGCCGCAATCCGGCCGCCGGGAAATCATTTTCGATTTGATCGACGGAGGAATCGATTCGAAATCAAACGTTCTGTATTTCAAACCAGACGCGGAGACTCTCTCGCCCTTTGATGAACAGATCGAAGCCTTGCATCATGTCGATGTCGTACCTTGGCAGCTGCAAG
>Ga0210065_1000339_pt1 | contig 13068 bp, 15 predicted proteins | sample Muzzi_PWB_D1_FD_185533 | JGI IMG/M metagenome (GOLD analysis project Ga0210065, IMG submission 185533) | Wetland microbial communities from San Francisco Bay, California, USA, that impact long-term carbon sequestration - Muzzi_PWB_D1 (SPAdes) | ecosystem: Environmental > Aquatic > Marine >... | reverse complement strand
GCGCCATCATTTCGCGCTTTCGTTCCACGGCCTCGTCGAGATCCAGTGCAGGCTCTGATTCCAGGCTGGTCGGCGCCGGGGTGCCCGGTATGAAGACGGCATCCGGGGCGTCCGGTACCCGTGACAGCTCGAGTACCAGGGCCAGGCAGAGGCCTATGGTTGCTGCCCAGGCGACCGGGCGCATCCACGCGTAGGCCAGCGAATAGCGCGTACGCCTGCCGCGTGCTGCGCGCAGCAGCACATTGTCGTCCAGGTGTGCAGGCGCTCTCTCGCTTGCCAGCTCCCGGTAAGTGGCGGATACGAGCGGGTCGCGCTGCCCGTTGTCTCGCTCGGAATTCATGGTTGCTCCGGTTGTTCGTCAATGGCTGCGCGCAGCTTGTTGACTGCGTAGCGCAGGCGGCTCTTCGCCGTTTCACGATTGCAGCCCGTAACAGCTGCGATATCGTCGACGCTCAGGCCTGCTTCCTCGCGCAGCAGGAAGGCATCGCGTTGCTCGTCGGGAAGCGCCGCGAGCGCCGTGGCCAGCCGCTCCCTGGCGAGGCTGCGTTCGGTGGACACGTCCGGTTGCTCTCCCGGGTGCTCAAGGGCCTCGGGACGGAGCTCGGCCGGATTGGCATGACGTTTGTTGCGCCGCAGGTGGTCGATGAAGCAATTGTGGGCGACGCGGTAGAGGTAGGTCGCAAACCTGGCCGTGGGTCGATACGAGGCCCGCGCCTTGACGATCTTGCCCCATACCTCCTGGAAGATGTCTTCGGCGGCTTCGTGGTGTCGGCACCGGCGCAGCAGATAGCGGTACAACGCGTCGTTATGACGACGGTATAGCACCTCGAAAGCGGCCATATCACCGTCGCGGTAGCGAAGCATCAGCGCGCTGTCATCGGGCGTCGGGACCATAGCCGGAGCATAGGGGAGCGCCACGCCCGTGCAAAGTGTGGCTTTGCGGGCCGCGAGCGGCGTCGCCATGGAGGCGGTCGTGGCGCTACGGTTGTTCATGAAGGCTGTAAACGTGCGCGAGCCCCGCCGGGGGTCAAAAAAATGCAAACAGGGCTTGCAATCCGTTTTCTTAGTGTTATAGTTGACTATAACACCACATCACTATATTGCAGCATCGCTTAATGAGGACCGGCCCGCGCCGGACAACGAACCATGAACAAGCCATCACCTTATCTCAACGACATCGTCAGCCTGTTTGTCATGTTACTCATGGCAATCGCCCTGATAGCCGGTGAGGCCAATGCGACCGCCGGGAATACGGCGGAATCCCGCGGCCCGGATACTGACCAGGTGGTCGAAATGAACCCCTTCCGTCTCGAAGACAAGTTACAGTAGCGACGGAGTTTTGCGCCGGTCCTCGTGACCGGCGCCTTTTCAAGAATTCCCGGCATTGACCGGGGACAGGAAGCGACGATCCATGGATCCGAAGTGGAATGAAGACCAGCCAATCTATCGCCAGCTGCGCGATCGAGTTGTCGCGATGGTACTCGAAGGCGTGCTCGGCGATGGCGACGCGCTGCCCTCGGTGCGCAATGTCGCGGCAGAATACAGGCTCAACCCCCTGACCGTGTTGAAGGGCTACCAGGAACTCGTCGACGAGGGGCTGGTAGAGAAAAAGCGGGGTCGTGGCATGTTCGTCCTCGAAGGGGCGCAGGCACGCCTGCTGAAAGCGGAACGGGAGCGATTCCTGGAAAAGGAATGGCCACTGGTACTCGCCACGATCGATCGCCTCGGGCTCCAGCCAGACGATCTGCTGAGCGCTGACAACTCGAACAAGAATGCAGGAGGGGAGAATGACTAGCCTGGTCAAAGCTCGCGGCGTCACCAAGCGCTACGGCGATCTATATGCTGTCGACGATGTCAGTTTCGACATAGAAAAGGGCAGGATTCTCGGCCTGATAGGGCCGAACGGTGCCGGCAAGACGACGTTATTGAAAGCCGTGCTCGGACTTACCGATTGCGAAGGAGAGCTTTCGGTTCTCGGCCTGGATCCATTCCGGCAGCGCAAGCAACTGATGCAGAACATCTGTTTCATCGCGGACGTCGCGGTCCTGCCGCGGTGGATTCGGGTGACACAACTACTGGATTTCGTCGAAGCAGTGCATCCGAATTTTTCCCGCAAGCGCGCTGAGGAACTCTTGCGTGAGACCAAGGTACGTTCCGACGCGAAGGTCCGGGAGCTCTCCAAGGGCATGATTACCCAGCTACACCTGTCGATCATAATGTCGATCGACGCGAAGTTGCTGGTGCTCGATGAGCCGACGTTGGGTCTCGATATTCTTTTTCGCAAGGAGTTCTACAGCAATCTCCTTAACGACTACTTCGACGAGGAGCGCACGATTTTGGTCACGACCCACCAGGTCGAGGAAATCGAGAACCTGCTGACCGACATCATGTTCATCAATGACGGCAAGATATTGCTCGACGCTAGTATGGAAGATCTACCCGGGAAGTTTGTGGAACTGGTGACCTCCGGCCAAAAAGCCGACGAGGCGAGTCGCCTGGGCCCGGTCTACGAGCGCGAAGTATTTGGCAAGCGTGTCATGCTTTTCGAAGGCATCGAACGAGGCCGGCTCGTAGAGCTTGGTGAGTGCCATACGCCTTCGGTAGCCGACCTGTTCGTCGCGAAAGTGAAGGAGGCTCGCAAATGATTGGGCACATGATTGCACTGGTTAAACGCGAGTTCTGGGAACACCGTTCGATCTATATCACGCCGGCAGCCATCTCGGTGGTCGTCACACTTGGCGTGCTCGCAATGCTGATGTTCGTCTCGGGGTTTGCGAAGGAACTGGACCTCGCGATATTCGGCGCGCAGAACGTCGCCGGTGATACTGAGCGGCAGGCGGCGCTGACCGGATTCTTCGTCGGTACGTCGTGGTTCTTTCTCGTGGCGCTCGGGATCCTGACGATTTTCTACTGCCTCGACTCGCTGTATGCGGAACGCAAGGACAAGAGCATCCTGTTCTGGCGTTCGCTGCCGGTGACCGACGCGGAAACGGTCATTTCGAAATTGTTGACGGCGATTGTCGTGATACCGGTCGTCGCCGTGCTCGGCGTCATCGTCACGCATATCATCAACCTGATCGTCACCAGTATCTGGGTGTCATCCAAGGGCGGCGATGCGGGCATGCTCATCTGGGGGTCGGTGCCTTTGCTCGACAACTGGCTTGCCGCGCTGATCGTCATGCTGGCGGTGGCGATCTGGATGTCCCCGTTCGTCGGCTGGTTCCTGTTCGTCTCCGCCTATACCAAGCGTTCGCCGTTGTTGATGGCGTTCATGCCGATCATCGTCATCCCGCTGCTCGAGGGCATTTTCCTGCGCTCGTCGGTCTTTGCCGAAGCGGTCCTGGATCGTGGCGGGCTGCCACTGTTTCGGGCCATGGAATTCGAAGCGATGTTCGAGGACGAAGGGTGGCGCCACTACGACAACGTTGCCTATCTGCTGACACATATAGACCTGGTGAGATTCCTGACCAGTCCGCAATTGTGGGCGGGCATCGTCGTCTGTGGCCTGTTTGTGACGGCGGCAATCTATGTGCGGCGCTACCGTGACGAAAGCTGAGCCCTGTCAGGGCCGGGTGCTGATCTCGAACTTTCGTAATTTGCCGCGGAACTGGTGATAGCTCAGGCCCAGCAGGTCCGCCGCCATGCGCTGGTTGAAGCGGGCCTTCTCGAGCGCCGCGCGCAACAGGTCGACTTCCGTATCCGCGAGCCTCTGTTGCAGGTCAGTAGGCAATAACGGAGGCCGCGCGCGGGAAGTAACCGGCGCCTTCGCGGACCCGTCCGACTCGATCTTGAAGGGCGAATCGAAGGGGTCCAGCGAGATGGATTTGATCGGCTGCTCCGGATCCGCCGAACGATAGACGCTTCTCTCGATCGCATTCTTCAGTTCACGGACATTACCCGGCCAGCGGTTGCGTAACAGCGTTGACGAGGCGCGCGGGCTGAAGCCCGGAAACAGGCTCCACTTCAGTTCGCTGGCCATGTTGATGGCGAAAGCTTGCGCCAGCGGCAATATGTCCTCGACCCGCTCGCGCAATGGCGGCACGGTGATGACATCGAAAGCCAGCCGGTCCAGCAGGTCGGTTCGAAATTCGCCCCTCGACGCCAGCGCCTGCAGGTCCGCGTTGGTCGAGCCGACAATGCGGACGTCGACCCGCAGCGTTTCGTTCCCGCCGACGCGCTGAATCTCGCCATACTCGATCGTTCGCAGGATCTTTTCCTGCATGCGCAGCGAAATGGTTGCGAGTTCATCCAGTATCAGGGTGCCGCCGTCAGCCCGCTCGAAGTGACCGACGTGCGCCTTGACCGCGCCGGTGAAAGCGCCTGCTTCATGCCCGAACAGCTCTGACTCCAGGATCGATTCCGTCAGCGCGGCGCAGTTCACCTTGACCAGCGGCCGTTCCCAGCGCTCGGACAGGAAGTGCAGGCGGGAAGCGATCAGTTCCTTGCCGGTGCCGCGTTCTCCGACGACGAGTACCGGTTTCGACAACGTGGCGGCGCGCGATACGTGTTCGAGCATCTCCAGGAAGGTCGGCGCTTCGCCGATGATCGACTGGGAGTGGGGTGCAAGCGACATTGGTCAATTAAGCCACTTCTTAGCGAAAAATACAAAAGATTAGCGAAATTAACCATTCTATTGCTTGACCCAACAAGCGACAGAATATCCATTATCCCAATCAAAACAATCAGTTAGGGATACCGTGGAAAGTTGGCACGATTGCTGCACTTATTCTGGCAGGATTCATGCGACAAGAGGAACGACCATGGGTATTTTCACGAGATTCAGCGACATCGTGAACTCGAATATCAACGCGATTCTGGACAAGGCCGAGGATCCCGAAAAGATCGTGCGGCTGATGATCCAGGAAATGGAAGACACGCTCGTCGAGGTGCGGTCGGCTGCCGCGCGGTCGATTGCGGACAAGAAGGACCTCAATCGCAAGATAGAGGCTCTCGACAACGAGACCAGGGATTGGGACAACAAGGCGGAGCTCGCAATGCGCAAGGGCCGTGAGGACCTGGCCAAGGCGGCCCTGATCGAGAAGTCACGGTCAGCCCAGGCCGTCGAGGTTCTGAAACGGGATTACGAGGCGGTCGACGAGGGCCTGGCAAAGCTCAACGAGGATATCGCACGGCTCGAGGCCAAGCTCGACGACGCCAAGACGCGCCAGAAAGCATTGCTGGCACGTCACAAGACCGCCAGCAGCCGGCTTGCTGCGCGCAACAAGATTCACGACTATAAAATCGACGACGCAATGGTTCGTTTTGAGGCCTACACACGGCGCATCGACGATGTCGAAGGGCGAGTTGAAGCCTATGACATGGGTTTGCCAAAGGACCTGAACCATGAATTCGCCGGACTGGAAGCCGAGGAATCGGTGACGCGGGAGCTGGATGCCCTGAAACAGCGAGTGGCTGCGGAGAACAGCGAACGTGCGGAACGCGAGTAATCCGCTACGTGAGAATACAGGAGGAAGGGATGAGTCGAGACACCTGGAATATTGACTACGGCCCGTTGCAAGGTCTGTATCGGGACCGGGAGAATGGTTGGGTATTTGGTGTTTGCGCGGGTCTTGCCGAGCGCTTCAATTTTCGCCTGGGAACGGTACGGGTGATCGCGGTAATCAGCTTGCTGTTGTTCTTCTGGCTGACCGCGGCGATCTACCTCGGTCTGACGCTGCTGATTCGTGAAAAGCCGCTCGTCTATTCCGGTAGCCGCTCGGAAGCTGAATTCTGGAGACGGTACCGGCGTGACCAATGGAGGCATTCATGACCTGTTGTGCAGGAACAAAAGGACGGACCCTGTATCGAGACAGCGATCGCGCGGTACTCGGAGGCGTTTGCGCGGGGCTGGCGCGTTACCTGGGCTTTAACCTCAAGGTCACGCGCATCCTCACTGTCATCGCATTCTTTTGTGCGATGCCATTTGTCATCATCGGTTATCTTGCCGCGGTTTTCCTGATTCCGGCAGCATCGTCACGGGGTCACGACGGGTCCGGCAGCGCGTCAGAGCGGGAGGCGCGGCGTAAAGAAGCGTTGCGAGAAGAAATCCGGCGGGCGAAGCCGACCGTTGACGAGGTACGCAAGCGTTACGCGTCGCTCGATGAGCGCCTCGCGCGCATCGAGAAATATGTGACTTCCTCCCGGTATGAGCTGGACCAGGAATTTCGCAACCTCAAATAGCAGTACAGGGATTCGGCAATGAACTCAACACTGGTTTTTATTATCGTCATCGTCGCGATCGTTTTTACGGCCGACACGATCCAGAAATACCTGAAGGTCAAGAAGATGAAAAAGGATCCCGATCCGGAGCTCGAAGAGGCGCTGCTGAATATCGAAAAGCTCGAGGAGCGTATCCGCGTGCTGGAACGCATCGTGACAGAAAACAAGTTCGATCTAGGCCGAGAGATCGACAACCTGAAATAGGGCAATAAGTCCTCGCCCAATAGAAAAGGCCCGCTTGTGCGGGCCTTCGCATTATTCTCGGGACTGAACCCGCCGAGGTGAGATCAGGGATTAGCGTCCTTGTAGGTGCGCACCTGCATATTGAACTCTTCCGCGACAAGGTTCATTTCCTCGACGGCCGCGTTGTACTTCGCGTTGAACAGTTCTGTACGTTGCAGCAACGCCTCGTCATCGATGTCGCCGAGTTCGGCGACCGCATCCTTCTCTTCTGCTTCGATACACGCAAGGTACTCTTCCATAGCCTTCATGTATCCCTTGACACCACGCTGACCGTTGATCATTTCTTCTTTCGTCGCGGTCGCGCCGTCCGGAATATCGACACGGGACGGATAGTCGCAGGCGAAGGCAAGGGGTGCGGCAGTCAGCAGCGCGGCAATAATCGTCGTTTTTATCAGTCTGGTCATTGAATTGATTCTCATGGCGTTAACCGGCCAGTGGCCGGACGAGCGGAATAATTAACGGTCGGACATTTAATCATGTTGCCGGTTTGGAGTGAAGTGGCCAATTAGCGCCTTCAAAAACAGTAGCTTGTGGCTTCCGGAAGCAATACTGGCAGGTTTCGCATGAACGAAACCTGAACCGCTGCGTTATGCAAACAGCGCACGATGCGTATCGGTACCGTCTGCCTGCGCCAGCAGCAGTTCCAGGAAGTTATCCGAGCTCATCGGGTTGCCGAAGAGCAGGCCCTGGACATAAGTACAGCCGAGCTTTTGCAGAAAATTCAACTGTTCTTCCAGCTCCACGCCTTCTGCGACGACATCCATATTCATATTGCGTCCCATCTGGATAATCGTATCGACAATGGTTGCGTCGGCCGGATCGGTGGCAATATTGCGGACAAATGACTTGTCGATCTTCAGCGTGCTGATCGGAAATTGCTGCAGCGCACTGAGAGATGAATAGCCGGTACCGAAATCGTCGATCGCGAGGTGCAATCCGATGCCGTACAACTGGTCGAGAATCCTGATCGTTCGCTCCGGGTTCTCCATCAGTGTCGTCTCGGTGATTTCGAGTTCGAGCGACGTTGGCGAAACCTCATGACTGCGCAGAATCGATTTGATGCGATTGATGAAGTTGCGTTGTCGCAGCTGCTTCAGCGACAGGTTCACCGAAACACGTCCGGTCGATGACACAGAGCGCTGCCAGAGGCGGAAGTCCTCGCAGACCTTGTCGAGCACCCATTCACCGATCTCGATGATCAGGTTGGTTTCTTCGGCCAGCGGAATGAAGTCCGACGGCAGGATCAGGCCGCGTTCAGGCAGTTCCCAGCGAACCAGCGCCTCGGCCCCGAATACCTCGCCGGTTTCCAGGTTGTATTTCGGCTGATAGTGCACGACGAGTTCGTCGCGTTCGAACGCACGCTTCAGTTTGCTCTTGGTCATGAGCCGCTCAACAGACGCTTCATTCATCTGTGGCGCATAGAAGGAAAACTGGTTGCCGCCGGCCTTCTTGGCGTTGTACAGCGCCGCGTCCGCGTTGCGAATCAGGTCGATTACGTTCGGCGCGTCCGTCGGATAGTAGGCGATACCCATGCTGGCGGTCATGAAGACTTCGTGACCCTGGACGAAGAACGGGTCAGCCAGCCTGTCCAGCAGTCGCTGCGCCAGCATACTGGTGCTTTTCAAACCGTCGGCGTCAGGCCCAAGGCCGTCCAGGATCACGGCGAACTCGTCGCCGGCAAGCCGCCCAATGATCGATTTGGCCGGCAGCGCGGCGGACAGTCGTTCCGCCACGGTTTCCAGCGTCGTGTCGCCTGCGAGGTGACCGAAGGTGTCGTTGATTTCCTTGAAAAAATCGATATCGACATAGAACAGGCACAAGGGCTTCCCGGCCCGCCTGGCTCGCGCGATGCCCCGCTGCAGCAAATGCTGGAACTGCATGCGATTCGGTATCTTGGTCAATGCATCGATACGCGCGAGGTAACGAATGCGTTTTTCGGCGCGTCGCCGCTCGGTGATGTTCTGCGCGGCATAGATTCGGTTGGCCGTGCCGCTGCTACCGTCCTCGATGATAGAGCAAGTGTAAGAGACCGGTATGGACTCACCATACTTGCTCTTGAAAATGGATTCGTTCGGCAGACCTGATGGGGGATCTTCCGCGAGTGGACGCCCTTGATCGGAATTCACGACAAAATCGATCGACTTGCCGACCAGCTCCTTCTCTTCGTAGCCGAGCAAGTGAGTCGTCGCCGTATTGACTCGCTCCACCGTGCCGTCGCTCGAGGTGACGATGACGGCCTCGTTCATGCCGCTGAGAATGCTGTCCACGTAGTCCCTGGAATGTGTGGTAGTCAGCAGTTTTTCCCGCATGTCGTTGAACACCGAGGCGAGCGCCCCGAGTTCATCGTCGGTGCTGGTGTCCAGCGGTTCGCCGAAATCAGCGCTGCGAAAGCGTTGCGCCTGTGCCTTGAGCTGCCGAATGCGGCGCGTCTGGTTTCTTGCGATCAGCCAGATAATGGCAGCACATACGGCAAGCACTGTCAGCGTGCCTCCGCCGATCCAGAAAAAGCTGACACGGCGAGCCTGGGTCTCGGTGACTTCGACGCGTGCCGCAAAATCGGTCATCTCGGCGGCGAGGTCATCCAGCTTGAACACGCCGGACAGGCTGCCGATATCGGTCTCATTCAATGTGACCGGGTAGACCAGCACCAGGCTGTCGTCGAACCAGGTCGTGGCCGGAACCTTGCCCATCCCCGGCGCGTTGCCGATTTCGAGCGCGAACTGGTCATTGCCGACGTAACGCAGCGCGACGAGGTCTGCATTGCTCGCTAGTGCGATTTCCATCGCCGCCGTCATCTCGGCCTCGTTCCGCCCGGCGAACACCGGGGCCAGTGAGTCGGCCAGCGAGTGGATCTGGAACCTGGCCTGGCGTTCGAAACTGCCTTCCAGGAAGACCCGATGCTCGTTGACACTGGTCGCCTTGAGCCGGTTCGCCAGCCAGTGGTACTGGCCATAGAACATCGACAGCATGATCGCGGCCACGGCGATGCCGAGCACCGTGGAGAAAAAGATGATCCGGGGAATCTTCTTGCCGATCATGTCGTCGTTATTATTCGGCTAAAAAACAGGCCCCAGTGTAACATCGACGACTTGGCGTGAAACCGTTTTTTCCCATGTGGATTATTATGTTGGATGGGACGGCACAGGACGCCGGGTACGTGTCATTCGTCGCGCTTGCGCTTCTCCACGAATTCGATCGGCGCCGGCTGCACCGTGGTCTTCATGACGCCCTCGACGACGGCGCCTTCGGCGACGGCGATTGCCTCGCCGGTGACAGTCCCGGTGATTTTGGCCGTGTCGGCGATTTCCACCTTTCCGGCCGCGACGATGTCACCCTCGACCTGCCCGGCAATGATGACCGCTGCGGCCTTGATCGTCCCCCGCCAGAAGCCGTTACGGGCCAACGTAACGGTACCCTCGAGATCACAGTCGCCATCGATTTCCCCATTGATCAGGTAGTCGCCACCGCCCGTGATGACGCCGGATATCTTGCAACCTTCATTGATGAGGGTGGCCGCGCCCGACGTACGGTCGCGCATTCGTCTGAGTCTGGATTCATTCATGCGAGTGAAACTCCGGCTGATGGGAATGTGTAAGTACCGCGCATACTACCCCCAACAGCCGGTTGCTGTTAACCGCATTGCGACGCAAGTCACATTCCCCGCTATTCCTCTTCGCGGTAGCCGTAGCCCATCGTTTCGATCGACACCAGAATGCCACCCTCGAACAACAGGCGCCGCATCAATTTGCGCGGCCCGAAGTTATACGTGTACTCGGTCACGACAACTTCCTCGGTGTAGGTCCCATAGCCCGGGAAATGGCGCTCGGTGAAGCCGGGTCCGAGACGCCGTTCGATCGGCAGCGTGTAGCCGCGCAAGGTGTAACCAATGTGCCGGACAGTCGTTGGCTCGCCACAGGCGCGCAGCACTTCCAGCTCGTGCATGTCCTCGGTCACGATCCGGTTGCCGCAACGAAAAGCGTGCGCCGGTGCGCTGAGAACCATTAGCGCCAGCAAAACAGACAGGCCGTAGCGAAAGCGTGATTTCTTGCCTTTCATGGTATTTGAGATTCGCATCCCGGAATTCAGTTCCAGTAATCAGGATAGCAAATGCCGGAAACCGCATTCAGGAGATGCGTCGGTGGTATACAGGAGCTTGCTCTGTGGCCGCCGTGTTCGTAATCAGGCGTGTGCCGCACGGTTATGGTAAAACAGCATGCGAATTCTGCAGGGAACGCAGCACACTCCGGGGGAACCGATTTGAAGCAGGGATTTGAACAGCGCCTGGAAGCGCTTGCTGCCAACCCAGACCATGTACTGAATAGTGGCCTCAAGGGCGTCGAAAAGGAATCGTTGCGTGTTGATCGGGACGGGTTCCTGGCGTCGACGCCACATCCTCCGGGCCTGGGTTCGGCACTGACGAATCGCTACATCACAACGGACTTCTCGGAAGCCTTGCTGGAGTTCGTAACACCGGCATTTTCCAGTACCTGGGAGGCGCTGCGCAGCATCTGCGATATTCACCAGTTCACTTACGCAAATCTTGCTGATGAAATGCTGTGGACGGCGAGTATGCCGTGCCGCATCCCGACCGATCGACGGATTCCGCTGGCACAGTACGGTACGTCTAATGTGGGCCGGATGAAGACCATCTACCGGCGTGGGCTCGGTTACCGCTACGGTCGTGAGATGCAGGTTATTGCCGGCGTTCACTTCAACTACTCGCTGCCTGCCGCTTTCTGGCCGGCGTATCGTGAGGTGCTGGGTGACGATGCCACCATCATGGACCTTCGCTCCGAACACTACCTCGGCCTGATCCGGAATTTTCGGCGCATGGGCTGGATCATCCTGTACCTGTTCGGCGCATCACCGGCTGTTTGCAAGTCATTCACCAGTGCCGCCGCTGCGAATCTGCCGCTGCTGAATGCGGATACGTTCTACCAGCCGTTCGCGACATCACTGCGTATGAGTGACCTCGGCTACAGCAACAGGAACCAGTCACGCATCAGGATTTCGCTGAACAGCCTCGATGAGTACGTGCGGGACCTGAGTAACGCGATCGGTACCGTCGAACCGGATTACGAAAAAATCGGCGTCAAGGTCGACGGACATTATCGGCAGTTGAATGCCAACCTGCTGCAGATCGAGAACGAGTACTACTCTCCGGTGCGTCCCAAGCGAATTACGAAATCCGGTGAGCAACCGACGGCGGCGCTGCGCCGCGACGGTATTGAATACGTGGAAATAAGATCGCTCGATATCAATATGTTCGACCCGGCCGGCATCAACCAGAATACGATGCGTTTTGTCGAAGCTTTCCTGATCTATTGCCTGCTTGCCGACAGCCCGCCCGTGAGCGACGACGAACTCAGCGAGATTCAGGAAAATCACACAAGCACTGCCAAGCGTGGACGGGACCCGGCGTTTCGCTTGTCGCGCAACGGCGAGCCGACGACACTCAGGAGCTGGGGCCAGGAAATTCTGGACGCGGTAGCGGCGGTTGCCGAAGTGCTCGACCGCGGCGAAAAGGACGGCAGCCACGTTGCCGCAGTCGCCGCGATGCGCTCGCTGCTGGAGGATCCCGACGCAACACCATCGGCGCGTATCGTCGCCGATCTCGAGCGCACTGGCAGCAGCTTTTTCGAGTACGCGCGCGGCATGGCACTGTGTCACCGGGATTACTTCGCGTCGATTGCACCGCTGCAAGAGGTGCAACAGGAATTGTTCGAAGATGAAGCGCGGCAATCCCGCCAACGGCAGGCCGAGATCGAGGCAACTGACGACATCTCGCTCGACGAGTACTTGCAGCGATATTTCAGAAACTGCTGATCAGTTCGGGAGAGGCGTGCCTCTCCGCCAGGCCCATTCGCGGTGCAGTGTCTGCAGCCGTCGCGTCATCTTTCCTGCCTCCCCGTCGCCGATGCGACGGCCGTCGGCTTCGAGCACCGGAGTCAGCTCGCCCATCGTGCCGGTCGTGAATACCTCATCGGCCGTGTAGAGCTCGGTCAGCGAAATATTGCGCTCCGTTGCGGCGATGTCCTGATCGGCACATATGTCGAGGATCATGCGTCGGGTCAGGCCGGGCAGGCAGCTGTCCGCATGCGGGGTGAGCACCTTGCCTGACCGGACCAGGAACAGGTTGGTGTCGTTCGTCTCGGAAACGAAACCGTTGACGTCGAGCATGATCGCGCTGTCGACGCCGGCAACATTGGCCTCGATCGCCGCAAGTATGTTGTTCAGCAAATTGTTGTGGTGAATCTTGGAGTCCAGGCACGCTGGCGTGTTGCGCCGGGTGGAGGCGGTGACAACGCGGATTCCGCTGTCAGAATAAACCGGTGGTTTCCATTCGGCCAGCACGATCAGCGTGCACCCGGACTGGTTTAAACGGGGATTCATGCCCGACGTGATCTTCTCCCCACGCGTCAGGGTCAGGCGAATGTGTGCGTTGTCGCGCATGCCATTTGCCGCCAGTGTGTCGAATATCGCCGTACGAATTACGGCGTTGTCCGGTATCGCTTCGAATGCGAGCGTCTTTGCAGAATCCCGCAGCCTCTGCAGGTGAGCATCCAGCTCCGCAATGCGGCCGTCGTACACGCGCAGGCCTTCCCA
>Ga0210065_1000338_pt1 | contig 13069 bp, 12 predicted proteins | sample Muzzi_PWB_D1_FD_185533 | JGI IMG/M metagenome (GOLD analysis project Ga0210065, IMG submission 185533) | Wetland microbial communities from San Francisco Bay, California, USA, that impact long-term carbon sequestration - Muzzi_PWB_D1 (SPAdes) | ecosystem: Environmental > Aquatic > Marine >... | reverse complement strand
TCCGACGCGAACGATGCCGTTCTCGTCCAAGTTTCGCAGGGCCTTCTCGCCGACGTTGGGGATATCGCGAGTGAACTCTTCGCGACCCAGCTTCGTGTCGCGGATCTCCGTATCGAACGCTTCAATGTGGATCGACGTGTAGACGTCCTGCTGCACCAGCTCTTCGCTGATGATGATCGCGTCTTCATAATTGAAGCCGTCGAATGACATGAATCCGACCAGCACGTTGCGACCGAGCGCCAATTCACCGTCTCGGGTGGCGGCGCCATCGGCGATGATCTGGCCTTCTTTCACTTGATCGCCCAACCGCACCAACGGTTTTTGGTTTTGGCAGGTTCGCTCGTTGAGGCCTTGGTACTTTTTCAACTCGTAGTGATCACTGCCGATTTCAATGCGACTGGAGTCGACATAGGTTACCGATCCGGAGCGACGGGCTCGAACGACCATCGCGCTGTTCCGGGCGACTTCGCGTTCCATCCCGGTGCCGACGATCGGCGGTTCGGCGACCAGCAACGGCACGGCTTGCCGCTGCATGTTCGAACCCATCAATGCGCGGTTGGCATCGTCGTGCTCAAGAAACGGAATAAGACCTGCGGCAATGGATACCACCTGTTTCGGCGAAACATCCATATATTCAACTTTTTCCGGCGGAACCTCAATGAAGTCGCCGCGAACACGTACCATTACACGATCATTGACAAAGCAGCTCTTGTCGTCGAGCTCGGCATTGGCCTGCGCAATGATGTAGCGTTCTTCTTCATCGGCAGTCAGCCAATCAAGATGTTTGCTTACCTTGCCGTTGGCACACTTAAGGTAGGGCGTTACAATGAATCCGTACTCGTTTACTTTCGCGAAGGTGGAAAGCGAAGATATAAGACCGATGTTCGGACCTTCCGGGGTTTCAATCGGGCAGATACGGCCGTAATGCGAACTGTGAACGTCGCGCACTTCGAACCCGGCGCGATCGCGATTCAAGCCACCCGGACCCAACGCGGAAAGACGACGTTTGTGCGTCAGTTCCGACAGCGGATTTGTCTGGTCCATGAACTGCGACAACTGACTGCGGCCAAAGAAATCCTTAATTACAGCCGACAGGGCCTTCGGATTGATCAGCTTTTGCGAAGACAGACGATCGACTGTGGTATCAAAGATGGTCATCCGCTCTTTAACAAGCCGCTGAATACGCGCCAAACCTACACGGCACTGCCCTTCAAGCAGTTCACCGACCGTACGAATGCGGCGGCTTCCGAGATGGTCGATATCATCCAGCGTGCCCTCGCCCATGCGCACCATGAGAAGGTAACGCAGTGCTTCAACAACATCCTCGGTCTCCAGCGTGAGGGATGTGCTTTCGATCCCGAGCTTCTGCTGAATTTTATAGCGGCCGACACGACTCAGACTGAATCGTGCTTCATCAAAGAAAAGACGTTTGATCATCTGACGCGCAGATGCAGTTGTCGGCGGGTCGCCCGGACGAAGCTTCTGGTAGAGATCTTTCAGGGCTTCATCAACCGTACGGGTTGTATCCGCCTGAACACTCTTCAGGAAAAGGCCCTGATCCCAGGAAACATCCACTACAGAAATCTTTTTGTAGCCGGCCAGTTTCATGCGCTGAATCATATCGACGGTCAGGCTGTCATAGCGACGGCCGATGACGGATTCAGAGTCGGCATCCACGATGTCGTCACTGAGAACGAGATTTTCAAGATCCTCTTCCGCATATTTCTTTTTGGAAAGCGAGAATTCGGCAAACTTGTAGTAGAGGCCGAGAATTTCTTCATCCTTTTCATATCCAAGCGCACGCAGGAACGTCGAGGCCAGGAATTTACGTCGGCGGCGTTTGCGATCGAGATAAATATAGATCAAATCGCTGGTATCAAACTGCGCTTCGATCCAGGAACCGTGATCCGGGATAATACGGAAAGAATGCAGAATAGAACCGTTGGCATGCTGCGATTGCTCGAAGCAGATACCCGGCGACCGGTGCAGCTGACTGACAATTACACGTTCAGCGCCGTTGATGACAAAACTTCCGCTTTTGGTCATCAGCGGAATTTCGCCCATGAACAGGGTGTCTTCGCGCAGATCTTCGCCTTCACGCAACTTGAACGTAACATACAGCGGCGCAGAGAAGGTTTCCCCTTCCCGCAGCGACTCCAGATGGTCAAGTTTCGGTTTTTTGATTTCGTAGCTCACGAAATCAAGGGCAATCTGTCCGTCGTAACTCTCAATCGGAAAGGCTTCGCCCAGCACGGCCTGCAATCCCATTTTCTTACGACGGGAGGGAGAAACGTCCTGCTGGAGAAAATCCCGGTAGGAGTTCAGTTGGATTTCAATTAAGTCGGGCGCATCTAGCGCGTCTGTGAGTACACCAAAGTTTTTTCTCTCAGCCATTCCGCACCTTCAGGTTGTTGTTGGATAACGCTTGTTCCCCTTTGGTTCTCAAAGGGGAACAAAACACATGCCGCCGGATGGCGGCTCTAACTGTCAAAGATCAAGAAACACCGCGTTTACTTGAGCTCCACAGTTGCTCCAACACCTTCAAGTTTTTCCTTCATGGCTTCTGCATCTTCCTTGGAAACTCCGGTCTTGATGCTGGAAGGAGCGCCATCAACCAATTCCTTGGCTTCCTTCAGTCCCAGTCCGGTGATACCGCGGAGTTCTTTGATGACCTGAATTTTGGAACCGCCGGCTGCCGACAGAACCACTTCAAACTCGGTCTGCTCAGCAGCGCCGCCGCCTTCATCGCCGCCACCGGCCGGTGCAGCAACTGCAACAGCTGCAGGAGCAGCCGCAGTAACGCCCAGACGATCTTCCAGCGCTTTCACGAGCTGAGAAAGTTCGAGAACCGAAATGGTTTCAACCCAATCAACGAATTCTGCCATCTTACCTTCGAGTACTACTTCTTCTTTTGTTTCTTCGGACATTTTGTACCTCCTATGAACTGCTATCTAATTCAAATTAATGGTTGTTATGCTTCTTGTTCTTTTTTGTCTTTTACCGCGCTCAATACGTAGACCAAACTCGCGACCTTCTGGTTCATGACTCCAACCAGCTGCGTGCAAGGCGCCTGTAAGGTGCCGAGCAACATGGCCTGCAATACTTCCTTGGCAGGAAGCTTGGCAAGTTCGACCACATCGTTAGCGGATACGGCTTTGCCTTCGACAAAACCACCGGTCACAACGGGCTTCTTATTTTCTGCAGTAAATTTCTTAATGACTTTCGCCACTTCGACGACGTCACCTTCTCCGTAGATCATCGCAGTCTGACCCTTCATCAGGTCGGTTGCATCTACAGAAAGAGCCCGGTTGAGCATGCTCTTTTTCACAACATTGAAAGAAGCCCCGCTATCGCGCAGCGAATCTTTCAGGGCCGTTGTGGTGGGCATGTCCATTCCGGTGTAATCGGCAATGATCATGTACAGCGCACCGGCAACGCGAGCGTCGAGCTCTTTCGCTTCCGATACTTTTTCCGGCCGTACGCCTTTTTCTTCAGGTTTCATCTAAATACCCTTACCTTCCCTATGCGGAGATTTCCTTCAATGCAACGCGGATACCCGGACCCATGGTGCTGGAAATCGTGCAACGTTTGATGTAGGTTCCTTTTGCGCTCGCGGGTTTCGCACCGTTAATCGCATCCACAACCGCTTTTGCGTTTTCGAGCAACGCCGTTTTTTCAAAAGAACGTTTTCCGAAAGGAACGGCAATGTTTCCGTTACGATCCATGCGGAATTCGACGCGCCCAGCTTTCAGCTGGTTAACTGCTGCAGCTGTATCATCCGTAACGGTTCCCGTCTTGGGGTTCGGCATCAAACCGCGCGGACCGAGCACACGGGCCACCTTACGGACTTCTTTCATCGCGTCCGGAGTTGCGACAGCCGCATCAAAATCTGTCCAGCCGTCCTGAACTTTTTTGATCAGATCTTCAAAGCCGACTTCCAAAGCACCCGCTTCACGAGCTGCTTCGGCTGCATCGCCGGTGGCGAATACAATTACCCGGACATCCTTACCTGTTCCATGCGGAAGAGCAACCGTTGAACGAATTGCCTGATCGGATTTGGAGGGATCTACTCCCATCCGGAATGCGAACTCGATCGTTTCGTCGAATTTTGCGGTTGGGTTTTCCTGCAGAAAGGAAACAGCATCCTCTACGCTGTAATCTTCCGTACGGCTAACCTTTTCAACAACCGCCCTGTATTTTTTTCCGTGAATAGCCATTATTCCACCTCGATTCCCATGCTGCGCGCGGTACCTTCTATGATGCGGACCGCTGCATCCAGATCGCTGGCGTTAAGGTCATCCTTTTTCACTTCGACGATCTCCTCAATCTGCGCGCGGGTTACTTTGCCCACTTTATCGCGGTTGGGAACGCCGGAACCTTTAGCCAGACCGGCCGCCTTCTTGAGCAGCACCGCTGCCGGCGGGCTTTTCGTTACAAACGAGAAACTGCGGTCATTGTATACGGTGATAACCACCGGAATAACCATTCCCGCCTGGCTCTGCGTAGCTGCATTGTACGCTTTGCAGAACTCCATAATATTTACACCGTGCTGACCCAATGCGGGGCCGACCGGCGGCGCAGGGTTTGCCTGCCCTGCCGGGATCTGCAACTTGATGTACCCTGTGATTTCCTTAGCCATAACAATCCTCAATCAAATTTATTCGGCTGAACGTTCAACCTGCCAGTATTCGAGTTCAACCGGTGCCGACCGTCCAAAGATCGAAACAGAGATCTTCAGTTTTCCACGCTCCGGATCTACCTCTTCAATCAGTCCGCTGAAGTTCATAAACGGTCCATCGGTAACCTTTACCGTTTCGCCCGGTTCAAACATCACCTTCGGAGCAACGGCTTCCTTCTTCTCTTCAATCTGGTTGACGATGCTGTTGACTTCATCATCGGTCATGGGGGCAGGTCTTTCGCCCCCCAGAAATCCGATTACACCCGGTGTATTCTGAATAAACGTCCAAGCTTCGGCATTCAGCACATTTCCTTCGTCATACAAGTTGATGTTGATCAACAGATACCCCGGGAAAAACTTGCGGTTAACCGTCGTTTTTCTGCCTTGTTTTACTTCAGAGACTTTTTCGGAAGGGATGAGCACCTCTCCGATAACGTCTTCCATTTCCTCTTGCTGCACGCGGCTGGCGATGTTCTTTTGAACTTTCAGCTCGTGACCGGATAGCGCGTGTAGGATGAACCACTGTTTTGGCATTTCAATATCGTCCCTACTGATTAAACTAGCGAATGATGAGGTTGAGAAAGTTCATATTAACGACATCACACAGCCCCACGAAGGCGCCGAGAATAATGACGGAAATGATGACCACCAGCGACTGACCGAACAATTCCTTGCGTGTCGGCCAGGTACACTTGAGCAGTTCTACCTTAACCTCTCCGAGGAAGCCCTTCAGATTTCCTACACCTTGGCTCAGTTTATTCATTATGCTTTCCGGTTTAAAAATAAGTGGCAGGTCGGAAGGGACTCGAACCCCTAACAGCCGGTTTTGGAAACCGGTGCTCTACCAATTGAACTACCGACCTGTCGTCAAAATAGAATCAACTACTTCGTTTCGCGGTGAAGAGTGTGCCGCTTATCCCGCGGACAGTACTTCTTGACCTCGCGACGACCGGTTTCCAGCTTTTTGTTGCGGGTACCGGTGTAGTTGCGCTCTTTGCACTCCGTGCAGGCCAGAGTAATTATATCTCTTGGCATGGTTTTATCCTGTTAAAGTTAATCGGGCCGCGGGCCGTTTCCACGGCCCGCCCCCGAAACCTCGTCGATATTACTCGACGATTTCGATCACGCGGCCGGCACCAACGGTACGGCCACCTTCACGGATGGCGAAGCGCATGTGCTGCTCCATCGCGATCGGGGTGATGAGTTCAACGTCCATAGTGACGTTGTCGCCAGGCATTACCATTTCAACACCTTCCGGCAGCTGAATATCGCCGGTTACGTCGGTGGTACGGAAATAGAACTGCGGACGGTAACCCTTGAAGAAAGGCGTATGACGTCCACCTTCGTCCTTGGACAGTACATAAACTTCGCCCTTGAACTTGGTGTGCGGCTTGATCGAACCGGGCTTCGCCAGTACCTGACCGCGCTGTACATCTTCCTTCTTGGTGCCGCGCAGCAAAATACCTACGTTATCGCCGGCCTGACCCTCGTCGAGGATCTTACGGAACATTTCAACACCGGTGCAGGTGGTGGTCGCCGTATCTTTGATGCCGATGATTTCGATGGTGTCGCCGGTATGAATCGTACCGCGCTCAACACGACCGGTAACAACCGTACCGCGGCCTTCAATCGAGAACACATCTTCGATCGGCATAAGGAATGCCTGGTCGGTAACGCGCTCGGGCTCCGGAATCCAGCTGTCCAGTGCATCCATAAGCTCCTGAATGCAGGCGGCTTCAGGACCGGTCGGGTTCTGAATGGCCGGCAGTGCAGCACCACGGATGATCGGAGAATCTTCTTCGAACTCGTATTTGGCGAGCAGTTCCTGAATTTCCATTTCAACGAGCTCGATCAGCTCTTCGTCATCAACAAGATCGCACTTGTTGAGGAAGACAACGATTTTCGGTACACCCACCTGGCGAGCCAGAAGAATGTGCTCACGGGTCTGCGGCATCGGGCCGGACGGAGCTTCAACCACCAGAATCGCGCCGTCCATCTGCGCAGCACCGGTGATCATGTTTTTGACGTAGTCGGCGTGGCCGGGGCAGTCAACGTGAGCATAGTGACGGTTATCCGACTCGTACTCAACATGTGAAGTTGCGATGGTCAGAATCTTGGTGGAGTCACGACGACCCTGGGATTCAGATGCCTTTGCAACACTGTCGTATGCAATGTATTCCGCCAGCCCTTTTGCTGCCTGAACACAGGTGATACATGCGGTAACCGTAGTTTTACCATGGTCAACGTGACCAATCGTGCCCACATTCACGTGGGGCTTTGTCCGTTCGAACTTATCCTTAGCCATTTAGTTTACCTCCTGAATCTTCTCAGTTAATCTTACACAAATCGAATAAATGGAGCCCATGAGCAGATTTGAACTGCTGACCTCATCCTTACCAAGGATGCGCTCTACCAACTGAGCTACATGGGCCTGTTTATCCAAAAAAACAGACAAACAAGCCCGCTTAACACACCGGTAAAAAATGTGATCACAGAGCTTGTCCCTACAAAATTAAACCCCATATGCCGCACACATATTTTGGCAAATAAGACGGCGCACTTTATAGAAAAGGCAGGGAGTGTCAACCTCGAAGCCTAAAAAAATCACCCAAAATACCCCCGGAATGGTATTTACGCTCAAAAATCGATACAAGACTATTGATTGCAACCAATTAGGCGGAATATCAACATCATCTCGGACCGAATACGATCTTAATATGCAATGAACTCCGCAAACCGATTGCAATATCCTTTGCGCCAGCCCGTTTACCCATTTATCATAGATGAACACTCCGTTATTGATTTTAGCAAAGCCACAATGGCAGAATCCCTCAAATGTTAACAACCAACTCCAGAATCAGAGACTTACTCGAATCTACCGGCCTTTTTGAGGATAACCGGTTGAATGAAATTCTTTCTGTAATGCGAGATAACGGCTCGCCGGTTTGCAAAACCGCGCTGGAGGGAAGCGATCTGAAGGAAGAACAGCTTCTCACCAAACTTTCCGAACAAATGGGACTTTCCTTTCGGCGACTCAAGGAGGTTGAAATCTCCACAGATATTCTGGAGCGCCTACCCACCAAGGCCATCTTTCAATATAATGTAATTCCTCTCTCTATTGAGGATGACCATCTCGTAGTGGCCACATGCGATCCGTTCATTCCCGGACTGGCCGATGCATTGCAACTGGCGGCAGAATCACGTATCCGTCTGCTGCTGAGCCCGTCCGAGGATATCGAAACTGCAGCAAAAAAATTCTACGGGGTCGGCGCGGAAACCCTCGACCGCATGATGCAGGATAACCTCATCGATCTGGAGGATGACGAAAACCTGCTGAAACAGGACCTGAGCGACCTGGATCAGGAAGCCTCGGTGGTCAAGTTTGTAAACCAGATTATCTGGGAAGCATTTAAGGACCGCGCAACCGATATCCATATTGAACCGATGGAGATGGATCTGCGCATCCGCTACCGCGTAGACGGCGTCCTTCACGAAACACCCATGCCGCCGCAGCTCAAGCGGTTTCAGTCATCTGTCATTTCCCGTATCAAAGTAATGTCCAATATGGATATTGCCGAAAAGCGGCTTCCGCAGGATGGTCGAATCAGCGTTCGTATCCGCGGCGAGGAAATCGATGTTCGCGTTTCCACAATGCCCACCGTGTATGGGGAATCCGTAAGCCTTCGCCTGCTCATGCGGGGCGGCGGACTCATCACCATGAAAGATCTGGGGCTGAACGATCACGACAGTTCCCTGCTGAAGAAAATGATCACCCGCCCGCACGGCATTCTTCTGGTAACCGGCCCTACCGGATCAGGAAAATCAACATCACTTTATGCATGGCTCCACACCATTAACTCCGTGGACAAACGAATCATGTCGGCCGAGGATCCGATCGAGTATGAAATGCCGGGTGTCAACCAGGTTCAGATGCGGCCCGAAATCGGACTCACCTTTGCCAACACCCTCCGCACCTTCCTGCGTCAGGATCCGGACGTAATCATGGTCGGGGAAATCCGCGACAAGGAAACGGCCGAAATTGCTATTCGCGCCGCCCTAACCGGCCATTTGGTTTTCAGCACCATCCACACCAACGACTCAGCCAGCACCGTTACCCGTCTGCTGGATATGGGCATCGAGCCCTTCCTCGTTGCCTCATCGGTCGAAGGCATTGTGGCTCAACGTCTGGTCCGCGGACTTTGCAAAAGCTGCCGCCAACCGGTTGAACTGGATGAAGCTTTTCTTCGTGAACACAACTTTCCGGTTGAACGGCTGGCCGCCGAAGGCCCGATCTATGAAGCCGTGGGCTGTGATGAGTGCCGCGGAAACGGCTACAAGGGCCGCACCGGTATTTTTGAAATTCTCGCGGTGAACGATGATATCCGCCCGCTGGTAATTGCTCATGCTTCCGCTGCGGAAATTAAGCAACGCTCACTGGAACAGGGTATGCGAACGCTCCGCGAAGACGGCTGGGACAAAGTATTGGCCGGCGTAACGACGATCGATGAAATTCTCCGCGTAACGGAAGATGATGAGATTGACGAAATCTAACGATTGACGAATCACTCTGCACCGGCCGGCGGAAGCACTCCCTCGGCCACCAGCTGATCATCCATCTCCTGAGTCAACGGTATCGGAAGCGGCGGCATACCCGAACGAATGACTTCCATTTGATACTGCCTTAGATTCTCCCGGACCTCTTCACGCTTTCTGGCCTGCTCTTCCGGTGAGAGTTCCGGTTCCGGCGGCTTCTTCGGTGGTTCCGTCCGACGGAATCCGCCGCCAAACCGCCGCTGTGGTTGAGCAGGGGCGGCCGGTGCCGCCTTCTTGGGGGGAGGCGCGGCTTTCCTCAACTCAAACGTCACCCTGCTGCCATTCAGCATGAGGGTCGCGCTTGAATTCATAAGATCGACATCCGAAAGTTTCATTCCGTTATAACTTTCCCCGACCATCAGCATAACGCTCTTCGGATCGCCCTTTTGGGCTTTCAGGTTTTGAAAGCCGGCGCGAATCTCTCCTGATTCAGTCTCCAGCAGATAGCACAACCGCATCTCCTTTTCCATCCGCTCTGCGGTAGCTGCCGCCAACGCAGCGGCTTTTTGATCCTGCAGTTCGTCGGCCGTAAGAAGCGTTGAATCCTCCCCGAACGGCGAACGATCCACGATAACGTCGTACCGTTCGCGCGAATAATCGGCAGCCATCGCCGTCATTGCACACGCAAACAGATAAAAAATCACGTTGACGTTTCGCATTAAACCCATTGGAGAACTTCCTTCTTTATTTCAAAAACAATGCGCACTGACCCTGATTTCGTCAAGCCTTCGCTACACCGCATCGTGAAGAACGCCGGAGAGGGACAGGGTATTGCCGAACAAAGCCTGAAAATATCAGCATCAACGATTTCGACGGCCAAGCGGAACCGATAGGGTTCCGTTAAAAAACTCAATAATATGTCCCCGCTCAATCAACCAACCCAAAGGCTGCAAGGCCTCACGAGCCTCTTTGGATTTCGGATCAAGCGAAGGATGCAGCACCTCCAGCAAATGCTGGCGGGTCGATCCCGGATTCTCTTTCAAAAACATCAATACTTCTGCAATGTTCGGAACAGTATCTTCCGGTCGGATCGGATTGGGCTTGATATGCGTGACAAAGTTTATTTTTCCCGCCTTGAATACGTGCAGGTGCATATGACGGAAAGCGGCGCGCATCGCAAACGACATCGTCAATGCAAACCGGTTTTCTTTATTCCAAACCTGTTTAATCGCATGGGTGATATCACGATCCTCCAGCGTTTGTGAAATCCCGGCAGGCACAATTGCGCGCGCAGTGGTTTCATACAAGTCCGGGATATCCTTTGCGAATTCAAGCTCGGCCCGCCGTTGATCCAGCGGCTCAGATTCAGGATCCGATTTCCGCTTATAAACCGTTTTCCGCCGGCTTTCTTCCTTCCACTGCTCAATCAGCTCCTCATCCTTCAGCACTTCAATACTTCGTTTATATTCTTCCAACGGCATGTGAGCAAAGCGGGACTGATGGAGTTCCGTCAGTTTTTCCACGTAACTGTGGTGATTCGGTGGTCCGAGCAGTACGCCGGTTTTTGTACACCGCGCCACACCGGGAAAGCTGCCTGCGGGCGGGTCGGTTTCGATCGTTTCTTCATCATAAAAATCAGTCAGATGCTTCGACACGATATGTTGTGTCATCAGCTCTTCCGTCGAAGCAACGGCCTTACATTTCCGGCACTGAAACAGTTCAAACCCGGAAGCACCCTTATTGCATTCCATCTTGACCAGGTAGCCTTCTGAATCATGGATCATCAAACCGGCCAAATCCATCAGAGGATAGGCTCTGCGGGAATGGTGAATCTGCCGGACAAGCGAAGCCAGCCGTTTCTGCTCAGGAAGAAATGAAACGGTTATCGGCAGCTCTTTGATCGGCTCTCTTTTTACAGGCGGGCGGCCTGGACGATCCTCCCGCGGCCGGCGCGGCCGACTGTCAGAATCCCCTCCGCGGCGCGGAGAACGCCGGTCATCCCGCCGACGAGGACGTTCGCCTTCGGACGAATATTTCTTGGAATAATGGTTTTCGCCCGGCGGCTTCCGCGCCCATTGCGGTACAAAGTTTAAATCAAGGACAACATCGCGGGCGTCCGGCTTTTCGTTTCGGGCATGTGATTTCTCTTCCATGGCATCAACCGTGTGACTTATATGTTAATGGTAAATGAGTTTAATTGAATAAATGCTTATGAAAAGCATTAACCAACGTGCAGTTTTACCAACCCGCTCTATGGAAGAACATCCGAAAATTTTTCTCCATGTCGACATGGATGCCTTTTTTGCCTCGGTTGAACAACGCGATCATCCGGAACTGAGAGGAAAACCGGTCATCGTTGGCGCACCACCCGAGCGGCGAGGTGTAGTAGCGGCCGCTTCATATGAAGCCCGCAAATTCGGCGTGCATTCCGCCATGCCGTCGAGCGTTGCCATACAGAAATGTCCGCAGGCTATCTTCGTTGAACACCATCTGGCGAATTACAAAGAAGTCTCCCGCCAGATCATGCATATCTTTGAATCCTACACTCCGTTCGTGCAGCCGCTTTCCATCGACGAAGCCTTTCTCGACGTGACCGGTGCAAGACGCCTGTTCGGTGATGGAAAAACTATTGCCGAAAAGATAAGGGCCGACATTCGCAACCGGACGCAGCTCACCGCGTCGGTCGGCGTGGCACCCAATATGTTTCTGGCTAAAATTGCCTCCGACATGAACAAGCCCGATGGTCTGACTCTTGTTCCTGCCGATCCGGATGCCATCAAGGCATTTCTCGCACCATTACCCATCGACCGTATGTGGGGTGTCGGCAAGGTAACACAGAAAAAACTGCTCTCGATGGGCATCACCACCTTCGGCACTTTGCAGTCGTTCGATTCCCGAAAACTCCAGGAAATGATCGGCAGACGCGCAGCAGATACATTCCGTCGTCTGGCTATGGGCATCGATGACCGAAGCATCGTAACAGAGCGCGATGAAAAGAGCATTTCAAACGAAACCACCTTCGGAGAAGACATCTCGGACCCTGAATACATTATATCGATCTATAAAAAACTTATCGAAAACGTCGGCCGGCGCCTTCGAAGGGCTGAACTGGAAGCCACCACTGCACACCTTAAATTGCGCTGGAGCGATTTTTCAACCATTACCCGGCAAACCCGTTTTTCCCTGCCGTGTAACGACGACATCACCCTGCGGGAAATCGGCATGGAGCTGTTGAACGCAAATCTGCAGAACCGCCCCGTTCGACTGATTGGGTTCGGGGTCAGCGGCCTGATACCGGCCGGGACATCTTCGGAAAGTCAACTGGACCTATTCGAATCCCGTACTGCCGAACAACACGACCGGCGAAGTCGCCTCAGCCGGGTCACCGATATGCTGAAAGAAAAATACGGAATCCAGAGCCTGCGAAGAGGTTCAGATCTTGAATAGGAAATTTTACGCTGCGCTCTGTCCATAACACAAAAAACAAACCGTCAGTTTATTGAGAGACTTTTACGGGTTTCTTCTTCCTAACCAGCGGCGCAGGATTTATACCCCTCTATCCTGCGCCGCGATCTTTTTTTAACGGCCCGTCCTAAATCCCCCCTTCCATTTCCACCAAAAAAAGCTAAGTTCCGCTGAAAATGAGAAGATATGTTTTATATTGATATATCCGGATATACGGATATAAAAGACCTTTTGATTGCATGAAGAGGACGAAATGACTGAAAATATCAATCCCGAAGCCTATACCACCGAATCCGGAAAACAGTTTGCCGGCCTGCTCCGGAAGCAATTGCTGATGCTCGATGGTGCCATGGGCACCATGATCCAGCGTCATACACTCGAAGAAGCCGACTT
>Ga0210065_1000337_pt1 | contig 13082 bp, 10 predicted proteins | sample Muzzi_PWB_D1_FD_185533 | JGI IMG/M metagenome (GOLD analysis project Ga0210065, IMG submission 185533) | Wetland microbial communities from San Francisco Bay, California, USA, that impact long-term carbon sequestration - Muzzi_PWB_D1 (SPAdes) | ecosystem: Environmental > Aquatic > Marine >... | reverse complement strand
GAGAACTCCAGGCTGCGGGCGATTCGTCGCCGCGAGGGCAATGAGAAGCCGGGCGAGGAGCTGCGCGCGCTCGTGGAAGGCCTGGACCCGGCACTGGCGCTGAAGCTGATCCGTGGTTTCTCGACCTACTTCCAGATGGTCAATACCGCCGAGAAAGTGCACCGCATTCGGCGGCGCCGTGAATACCTGCGCGATGCGCCCAACTACCAGCCCGGCGGGCTCGAGGATTCGTTTCTCAAGCTGAAAGCGGCTGGCATGGACGCAGACGCACTGCAAGAGCTGCTCGACTCGATGTCGATCGAGCCGGTGTTCACGGCACACCCGACCGAGCCGACCCGGCGCACGATGCTGCGCAAGGAACAGCAGATCGTCAAACATCTCGTCGACCTGCTGAACCCGACCATGACGCCGCAGGAGACGAATGCCGCGCTGCAGAATATCCGGCTGCTGGCGACGACCGGCTGGCAGACCGGCGAGCACCCGTCCGAGTCGATGACCGTCGCCGACGAGCTCGAGCACGTGCTGTTCTTCGTCACCGATGTGCTGTACCGCTCGATACCGCCGTTTTACGAGGACATGCGCGAGGCGGTCGTGCGCATTTACGGTGATGAGGCCAAGCACCTGCTGATGCCGAACATTCTTCACTTTGCCTCGTGGGTCGGCGGCGACATGGACGGCAACCCGAACGTCAATGCGAAGACGATTCGCGCGACGCTCGCGCGCCAGCGCTCGCTGATCCTCGATCTCTATTACAACGAATGCGCGGCGATCTCGGCGAAGCTCAGCCAGTCCGTCGATCGGGCGACCTTCAGCGAGGGCATGCTCGAACGCATCGAGCACTACCGCGGCATCTTCACCAACGCCTACCACGCGGTGCCGGCGCGGCACCGGGAAATGCCCTATCGCGTGTTCCTGCGACTGGTGCAGCAGCGCCTGCAATCGACCTTCGACGACGACATCTACCCGTACGAGAATGTCGAGGAGCTGATCGGTGACATCGAGCTCATTGCCGAGAGCCTGACGTGCAACAAGGGGCAGCACGCCGGCCTGTTCCCGGTGCAGCGCCTGTTGCGCCGCATCCGCACTTTTGGATTTCACCTGGTAACGCTGGACGTGCGGCAGGACGCCGAAGTACACCGGCGCGTCATCGGCGAGTGTCTCGGCGAGGACGACTGGCTGGAGCAGTCGATCGAGCAGCGGACGAGCCGCCTCGTCGATGCACTCAACACCCGCGAAGTTGCGCCGATGACGCTGAGCACGCAGGCGCGCAAGACCATCAGCGTGTTCCAGGCAATTGCATTCTGCCGGCGCAAGTACGGTCCGGAAGCGATCGGGCCGTTCATCGTCAGCATGGCGCAGGGACCCGACGATGTGCTCTCGGTGCTGTTGCTCGCGCAATGGGGTGAGCTGCACAACCGGCGCGGTGAAGTGCCGCTCGATGTTGCGCCGCTGTTCGAAACCGTCGACGACCTGCAGAACGGGCCGATGATCGTCGAAGCGCTGCTCGGCATCGACCTGTATCGCCAGCATCTCGAGCTGCGCGACAACCGGCAGATGATCATGATCGGCTACTCGGACAGCAACAAGGACGGCGGCCTTGCGGCAGCACGCTGGGCCCTGCAGAACGCGCAGGAGTCGCTGGTCCATGCGGTGCAGGCGCAGGGCGTCGAGCTGACCCTGTTCCATGGCCGCGGCGGCACGGTCAGCCGCGGCGGCAGCAAGACCCATGTCGCCGTGCTCGGGAGCCCGCCCGGAACGGTGAATGGCCGGCTGCGCGTCACCGAGCAGGGCGAAATCATCAACGAGAAGTACGGCCTGCGTGGCATCGCGCTGCGCACCCTCGAGCAGGTCGCGGGCTCGGTCGCACTGGCCACCGCCCTGCCCCGGCACCGCGGCAGCAACATGCCCGAATGGCACGAAATGATGACCTTCATCGCCGCGGAGAGCCGCGCCGCGTATCGCGAGCTGGTTTACGACACGCCGGAGTTCCTCGACTATTTCCGCGCTGCGACCCCGATCGATGTCATCGAGCGCATGCGCATCGGCTCGCGGCCGTCGTCGCGACGCTCACAGCACGGCATCCAGGACCTGCGCGCCATTCCGTGGGTATTCGCCTGGACGCAGGCGCGCTTCACGCTACCCGGCTGGTACGGGCTCGGCACCGGTCTTGCGAAGGCTGCCGAGAAATTCGGCGAGTCGGCCTTCAGCGAGATGTTCAACGAATGGTATTTCCTGCGCACGCTGACGGCCGATGCCGAGATGGTGCTGGCGAAGTCCGATCTCGGCATCGCGAAGCATTACTCGAGACTCGCAGGCGACCTGCACGAAGAGTTCTTCACGAAGATCAAGGGCGAATTCGACCTGACCAGCGAGATTATCCTCGCGCATTCGCACCACGAGTCGATCCTCGAGGGCGACACCACGCTGCAACGCGCGATCATGCTCCGCAACCCGTACGTCGACCCGATCAGCCTGATGCAGGTCGACCTGTTGTCCCGATGGCGGGCATCGAAGTGCCAGGACGAGGAAATCTTCGATGCACTGCTGGCATCGGTCAACGGCATCGCGCAGGCACTGCAGAACACCGGCTAGAAATCGCGCCCTGGAACGATCTTTTCACTGCTCGACGAACGAGACGAAATCCTCGAGTGTCTTGCGCGAGATGTCCGGTACCGTGGCGCCCGGGGCCGGGTAGCCGACCACCAGTAGCAGGAACGGGCGCTCGCTCTTCGGCCTTTCGAGGATCTCGTTGAGGAATTTCATCGGGCTCGGTGTGTGCGTCAGTGTCGCCAGCCCGGCATGGTGCAGCGCCGTGATCAGGATGCCGGTGGCAAGGCCGGTCGACTCTGCCGGGTAGTAGTGTTTGACCTTCCGGCCGTCGGGTAGCTCACCGTACTTCTGCATGAAGACCGCGATGAGGTAAGGCGCGGTTTCGAGGAAGGGTTTCCGGTCGTCGGTGCCGAGGGGTTCGAGGGCTGCAAGCCATTCCGCCGATGCGCGGTGCGCATAGAACTCCCGCTCCTCCGCCTCGGCAGCCTCGCGAATGCGCTTCTTGGTTGCGGGCCCGCTGACGACGACGAAGTGCCAGGGCTGCAGGTTCGCGCCGCTCGGCGCGGTACTGGCCGCCGCGAGTGCGGTTTCGATGAGGTCACGCGGCACCGGCCTGTCCGAAAACTCGCGCACGCTGCGCCGTCGCGCGACATCCGCGTAAAACGCCTGTAAGCGTTCGCGCATCTCGGCCACCGGATATTCGCGATACTGCTCCAGTGGCACTGTCGGATATTTTTTCTTGCTATTCATCGCTGTCATCCAGTCGTTGCAGCACGCTCCACTCGCTGGTGTCGTTCTCCGACACGGCGCGCCCGCGCATCGATACGCCGGCTTCGTGCACGGACTCGGGCCTGCCGGTGATGAGCGGGTGCCAGTTCGGCAGTTCCTTGCCGTCGGCGAGCCGCCGGTACGCACAACTTGCCGGTAACCAGTGAAACGCCTCGCGCGAGTCCGCCGACAGCACCAGGCACTCGCGCACTTTCCGGGCGCGGTTTGCGTAGTCGCTGCAGCGACACTGCTCGAGATCGAGCAAACGGCACGCGACATCGGTGTAATAGACGGCGCCGGTATCCTCGTCCTCGAGCTTGTGCATGCAGCAAAGCGCGCAGCCGTCGCAGAGCGACTCCCACTCGGCAGCATTCATCTCGGCGAGCGATTTGCGTTTCCAGAATTCATCGGTCATCGTCCCGTACTTTGCGGGACAGGGATGCGAATATCCAGATGAAAGCAGTGTTTCTCGACTGGGGGACGATGGGTCCGGGCCTGAACGTCGACGGTTTGCGCGCGTTATTGCCCGAACTCGTGATTCATGACGTGACCGAAGACGAACAGGTCGCCGAACGCATCCGCGACGCCGAATTCGTGCTTGCCAACAAGATCCGGCTGAGCGACGCATTGCTCGAGGCCAGCCCCGAGCTGCGTTTCATCGGCCTGACCGCGACCGGCACCGACAACGTCGACCTGGCTGCGGCCGAGCGGCACGGCATTGCCGTATGCAATATCCGCGCATATTGCACGCAGTCCGTGGCCGAACATGTTTTCGGTTGCCTGCTGAGCCTGACGCACAGCCTCGAGTCCTACGTTGGCGACGTCCGCAACGGCGCGTGGCAGACATCCGACGACTTCTGCCTGCTCTCCCACCCGGTGCGCGAACTCTCCGGCATGACGCTCGGCATCGTCGGTTACGGCGAACTCGGGCAAGGCGTCGCGAAGATCGCCGGCGCATTCGGCATGCGGGTGCTGGTCGCGGCGCGACCGGGTACGGAGCCTGGCGGCGAGCGCGTCTCGTTCGACGAATTGCTGCAGAGCGCTGACGTCATCTCGCTGCATTGCCCGTTGACCGATGCGACGCGCGGCCTGTTCGGCAAGGACGAGTTCGCGCGTATGAAACACGACGCAATCCTGATTAACACGGCGCGGGGCGGGCTGGTCGATTCGGCGGCGCTGGTGGCGGCATTGCAGCAGGGCGAAATCGGCGCCGCGGCCATCGACGTGTTACCGAAAGAACCGCCACGCGACGGCGATCCGCTGCTCGACTATGTCGGCAGGAACCTGCTGGTCACACCGCACATCGCCTGGGCAACCAACGAGGCGCGGCAGGCAGCGATCGACGAGCTCAGCGCGAACATCGCGTCGTTCCAGGAGGGCGGCGACCGCAGCCGGGTCGTCTGATCAGCCGCCGACGATCTGGCGCGCCCACTGCACGATCTGCCGCACGCGAGGCGCACCCAGGTCGAACGCCGTGTCGAAGCTGACCCAGCGCCACTCGTGGTGCTCGGGCTCGCCGGTCTCGGGCGAGAGTCCCATCTCGACCCTGTCTTCTGTCGTCCGTGCGATGTAATAACGTGCGACCTTGCCACGGCTGTACGGGCCCGTTTCGAAAAAGCGGTCGCCCCAGTCGAACACGAGATCGGCAATACCGGTTTCCTCTTCGACCTCGCGCAGGGCGGCCTGCATGGGTTCCTCGCCGGGCTCGCGGACGCCCTTGGGGAAATCCCAGTGACTGTACGCCCGCAGCATCAACGTCATCCAGCCCGCATCGGTTTGCCTGACAACGACGACGCCACAGGACAGCATCTGCGGTTTCATGCGGCTGCCCCGCGCAGCACGTCGACCGGCGCCGCGTTGACGGCACCGCGTGCCGCGAAAAAGCCGCTGACGCAGACCGTGACGATGCCGGCGCTGACGCCGGCCACCCACAGCAGCGGGTTGAACTGGTAGGGCAAATCGAACAACTGCGTTGCCACCAGCGCCGCGAGGATCGATGCACCCGCCGATGCCAGCACGCCGGCCGCGATGCCGAGTGCCGCAAACTCGGCCATGACACCGGCAAAGACGACCCGCCGGCGGGCGCCGAGCGCCCGCAGGATCGCGCTTTCGAAACGCCGCTCGTCGATGGTCGACTGCACTGCCGCGAACAGGACCGCGATGCCGGCGGCCAGCGTGAAGACGAACACCGCCTGCACGGCCAGGCTCGCCTTCTCGATGATGCCGCGGACCTGCTGCAGGATCGCGCCGAGATCGATGACCGAGATACTCGGATGCGCGCGCATCAGGTCGATCAGGATCGGCTCCTCGTCTTCTGCGATGCGCATACTGGAGATGTAGGTCGTCGGCTTGTCGTCCAGCGCGCCGGGCGACAGCACGATGAAGAAGTTCGGCTGGAACGAATCCCAGTTCACCTTGCGGATACTCGCGATCTCGGCCTCGAACTCCTGGCCGGCGACAAAGAAGCCGAGCCGGTCGCCGATCACGAGCCCGGCGTTCAGCGCCGACTCCTCCTCGATCGAGACCAGCGGCGGACCAGCGTAGTCCTCCGGCCACCAGGTTCCCTCCAGCAACTCGTTGCTGTCGCTCAGGCGCGCCGCCCACGACAGGTTCGCCTCGCGGTTCGCGAGCCAGCGGCCATCTTCGTTCGGATACTCGCGCTCCTTGACCGACTCGCCATTGATCGTGGTCATGCGCGCGCGCACCAGCGGTGTGAATTCCGGCGCCACGATGTCGTTGTCGGTGAACAGGGTCGCTACCGCGTCGCGCTCGTGCGGCTGGATGTTGATCAGGAAATGGTTCGGCGCATCGTCGTCAAGCGTCTGCCGCCAACCCTCGAGCAGGTCGGTGCGCACCAGCGTCAGCAGCAGCAGCACGGTGAGGCCAAGGCCGAAGGCAACGACCTGGATCGCGCTGTCGCGCCCGCGGCGGGCAACGTTCGCCAGGCCGTAGCGCCAGGCAACACCGACACCGGAGCGGAAGCGACCCATCAGGGCGACCATGCCGCGGCCGACCAGGTACAACGCGAGCGCGATCACGATGATGCCGCCGATCAGGATCAGCAACATCAACGGGTCACCGACCGAGCGGTACAGCAGCGCGGCGACGGCGGCGAGCGACAGCCCGCCTACCAGCAGGCGCGACGGCGATGGCGGCATCACGTCGTGGCGCAACACCCTGAGCGGCGGCGTGTTCCGCAGCTGGATCAACGACGGCAACGCGAAGCCGACCAGCAGTACCATGGCGCTGCCGGTTGCCAGCACCACCGGCAACATCCCCGGACTCGGCAGGTCGCCGGCCAGCAGGTCCGCCAGTATCCGCGACAGGACTTCCTCGGCCGCGTAGCCCGCCACGCTGCCGGCCAGGACACCGAGGATGCCGAGCAGCAGCAACTGGACCAGCGCCACCGTGATGACAAACCGCTGGGTCGCGCCAAGGCTCTTCATCAGCGCGACCGTGTCCATGCGACGCTGCGCGAAGCGCCGCGCCGACATCGCGACGGCGACGGCGCTCAGCAACAGGCTGATGACGGCCGTCAGGCTGAGAAAACGCTGCGCCCGGTCCGCTGCACTGAACGCGCGATCGCCGCTTTCCTCGGCGGTGCGGGTGCGGATCGATTCGGGCAACTGGTCCTCGATCGCGTCGTAAAAGTCCGCGACCTCGGCTTCGTCACCGGCCAGCAACAGCGCGTAGCGCACACGGCTGCCTTCGCCGATCAGGCCACTTCGCCCGACGTCCGCGATGTTCATCAGCAGTGTCGGCGCGAGCGAGGCAAAGCCGATCGACTGGTCGGGCCGGTACGTAAGCACGGCCGAGACGCGCAGGTCGAGTTCGCCGACGCTGACCATGTCACCGACGTCGGCACCGATGCGCGCCAGCAACGCGCCATCGGCCCACACCTCGCCCGGCGGCGGAATGCCGTCTACCGGGTGCTGCTCGCCGAAGACACGGTCGGCGATCCGGATCGTGCCGCGCAGCGGGTAGGTATCGCTGACGACCAGTATCGTCGACAGCGCATTGTCGTCACCGTAAAAAACCACCGAGGGAAACGACATCGTCTCGGCGGTCTCGAGTTCGAACCCGGCGCCGAGGTCGCGCCACTCCTGTGGTATCGGCTCCTGCGACCGCAACCTGAGATCGGCCGCCAGCACCTCGTTGGCCTGGCGCGCAACCGCCTTGCCGATGCGGTCGGTCAGGAAACCCACCGCGGTCAGTGCCGCCACGGCCAGCGCCACGGCTGCCAGCAACACGAGCACCTCGCCGGAGCGAAGTTCGCGGGCAAAGCTGCGCAACGCGAACGCGACCGCCTTCACGCAGCCGCCTCCGAATCGGACTCGAGCCGACCGCCGTCCAGCGCCAGCACCCGGCCGCAGCGCTCGGCGAGGTCGTTGTCATGCGTGACGAGCACCAGCGTTGTCGAGGAACTCTCGTTCAGTTCGAACATCAGCTTCATGATGTTGGCGCCGGTGCGGCTGTCGAGATTGCCGGTCGGCTCGTCGGCAAACAGCACTGCCGGTTCCGTGGCAAATGCCCGCGCGATGGCGACCCGCTGCTTCTCACCGCCGGAGAGCTGCGCCGGATAATGGCTCCAGCGATCGGCGAGGCCCACCTTGTCGATGATCTCGCGTGCCGCGCTGCGGGCGGCGCTGTGGCCGGCGAGTTCCAGCGGCAGCATGACGTTCTCGAGCGCGTTCAGCGACGGTACCAGGTGGAACGACTGGAAAACGAAACCGACGCTCTCGGCACGCACCTCGGCACGGCCGTCCTCGTCGAGCCCGGACAGGTTGACCCCGTTCAGTTCGACGTGACCCCTGGTCGGCAGGTCGAGCCCGGCCAGCAACGCCAGCAGTGTCGATTTGCCGGCGCCGGAAGGTCCGACCACGGCAACGGACTCGCCGGCAAATATACTGAAACTGACATCCGAAAGAATGGTCAGACTCCCTTCCGGGCTGCTAACCTCCTTACTGACTCCATGTGCCGCAAGCACCATTTTTCTATTCACTGACTGATTCGACATGCGCGTTATTCTTTCTCTCTTGATCCTGTTGCTGGGCACCGGCGTCCAGGCGAACGAAGCGCCAACGATATTGCTGTTTGGCGATAGCCTGAGTGCCGGGTATGGAGTGGACGTAGACCAATCCTGGGCGACTTTGTTGCAGACGCGGCTGGCCGAGCAAGGGTACGAACATCGGGTGGTGAATGCCAGCATCAGCGGCGAGACCACTGCCGGCGGCGTGGCCCGGATCGAGTCCGCGCTGGAGCGCTTCTCGCCGGAGCTGGTCATTCTCGAGCTTGGCGCCAATGACGGCTTGCGCGGCTTCCCGACCGCCGGGATCAAGGCCAATCTCAGCCGCATCGTCAACATCGCCGAAGACGCCGGGGCCGAAGTCGTGCTGCTCGGCATTCGCATTCCGACCAACTACGGCGCGCGCTATACCGAGGCATTCGACAGCATTTATCGGCAGGTGGCCGAGGAAGAAGATGTCCCGATGATCGAGTTCTTCATGGAGGGCATCGCCTTGAACGACGAGTTGCTGCAGGACGACCGCATTCATCCGAACGATGCGGCGCAGCCGCTGTTACTCGACAACGCCTGGCCCATCATCAACCAGGCACTGGAACCCTAAGGGAAACACCTTGGAAAAACTCTGGCTCAAATCCTATCCGCCCGGCATGCCGGCGGAAGTCCCGACACCGCCCTACCGGTCCATACGCGATCTTTGCGAGCACAGCTTTGCGACCTACCCGGACAACCCGGCCTATACCAACATGGGCACGACGCTCACCTATGCCGACCTGAACCGGCTCTCGATGCAATTCGCCTGCTACCTGCAGGACAACCTCGGCCTGACGCGCGGCGAGCGTGTCGCGATCATGCTGCCGAACGTGCTGCAGTACCCGGTTGCGATGTGCGGTATTTTCCGCGCCGGCCTGGTCGTCGTTAACGTCAACCCGCTGTACACGGCAAGGGAACTCAGGCACCAGTTGAAGGACTCGGGCGCCCGGGCCATCGTCATCCTCGAAAACTTCGCGCACATTCTCGAAGAAGTCGTCGCCGACACCAATATCGCGCAGGTAATCACGACCGGTATCGGCGATCTTTTGAAGTGGCCGAAGGGCATGGTCACCAACCTGGTGCTGCGTCATATCAAGCGTGCGGTGCCGGCCTACAAGCTGCCCCACAGCATCGGCTTCAAGAAGGCGCTGCGCGCCGGTGCGAACAAGTCGGTCGAGATGGTCGAACTGGGCTACGCCGATATCGCCTACCTGCAATATACCGGCGGGACCACCGGCGTCTCCAAGGGAGCGATGCTCAGCCATCGCAACATGATCTACAACGTACAGCAGACGGTGGCCTGGCAGGCAGACGCGTACGAGGAAGGACGACCCCCGATCGCGATCACCGCGTTGCCGCTCTATCACATCTTCTCATTGCAGGGGAATTGCCTCACCGTCATGTCCCAGGGCGGTGAGAACGTGCTGATCACCAACCCGCGTGACACGGAGGCTTTCGCGAAGGAAATGGCGAACCACGAGTTCAGCCTGTTCGCCGGCGTGAATACGCTGTTTGCTTCGCTGCTGCAGACACCGAGCTTCGACAAGATCGACTTCAGCCACCTGCGCGTCTGCATCGGCGGCGGCATGGCCGTGCAGCCGGCCGTGGCCCGGAAATGGAAGGAGAAGACCGGCCTGACCATCCTGCAGGGCTATGGCCTGACCGAGACCTCGCCGGTCGCCGTGGTTTGCCGGCTCGACCAGCAAGAATTCACCGGCACCATCGGTCTGCCGGTGCCGTCGACCGACGTCATGATCGCCGGCGACGACGGCAACCCGCTACCGATCGGCGAGATCGGCGAGATCTGCATCCGTGGACCGCAGGTCATGGAGGGTTACTGGCAGCGCCCCGCCGAAACTGCCGAGGTCATGCTGCCCGGCGGCTGGTTGCGCAGCGGCGACGTCGGACGAATGGACGAGGATGGCTATATTTTCATCGAGGATCGCAAGAAGGACATGATCCTGGTGTCGGGCTTCAACGTCTATCCGAACGAAATCGAGAATGTCGTCGTCGAAGTCGACGGCGTCCTGGAGGCCGCCGCGATCGGCGTGCCGGACGAGAAGTCCGGAGAGGTCGTCAAGGTATTCGCGGTGCGCGAAAACGACTCGGTCACCGAACGACAGATCCTCGACTACTGCCGGGAAAACCTGACCGGCTACAAGCGCCCGCGATCGGTCGAATTCCGCGACGAACTACCCAAGACCAACGTCGGCAAGATCCTCCGCCGCGAACTCCGCGACGAGTAGTAGCACCGACCGCTGGCCGCGCTCGCCACCGCGCTTGACCTTCATGCCGGCCGCTCGCGTGAATCTGGACCATGCTGACGGTCGCGGCCATGGGCTACTTTTACTTGTGGTACTGCGGGCTCAGTTCGTGCACCGCGTCGACCAGCACCGCGAGATTGTCCGGATCGATGTCCGGCGTGATGCCGTGGCCGAGGTTGAACACGTGACCCGGCCCCGTGCCGTAGCTCGCGAGCGTCTTCGCAACGCCTTCGCGAATGACCTCGGGGCTTTCGCGTAACGTCGCCGGGTCCAGGTTGCCCTGCAGGGCGACCTTGTCCTTGACGTATTCACGTGCGGTGGCGAGATCGGTCGTCCAGTCCACACCGAGCGCATCGCAGCCGGTGTCGGCGAGATCGGCGAGCAGCTTGCCCGCGCCCTTGGTGAACAGGATCACGGGGATCCTGCGGCCATCCTTTTCACGCGTCAGGCCGTCGACGATTTTTTGCATGCTGGCCAGTGAGAAGCGCCGGAAGTCGTCTGGCTCCAGGGCGGCGCCCCAGGTGTCGAAAATCTGCACGGCCTGGGCGCCGGCATCGATCTGCGCGTTCAGGTACTCGGTCGTCGTTTCGGCGACCTTGTCCATCAGTTCGTCGAGAACTTCGGGCGCTTCTTTCGCGAGACCCTTGATCGTCGGGAACTCGCGGCTCGAGCCGCCCTCGACCATGTAGGTGCCACAGGTGAACGGGCTGCCGGCAAAACCGATCAACGGCACCTTGCCGTTCAATTCGCGCCGGATCGTCCGCACCGCATCAAAGACATAGCCGAGCGACCTCTCGACATCCGGGACTTTGAGATCGCGTATCGCACGTGCCGATTGCACCGGGCGCTCGAACTTCGGCCCCTCGCCGGTGACGAAATAGAGGCCGAGCCCCATCGCGTCCGGCACCGTCAGGATGTCCGAGAACAGGATCGCGGCATCGAGCGCGTAGCGGCGCAGCGGCTGCATCGTGACCTCGCAGGCGAGCTCGGGATTGCGGCACAGGCTCATGAAGTCACCCGCCTGCTCGCGCGTCGCCCGGTACTCCGGCAGGTAACGGCCGGCCTGGCGCATGATCCAGAGCGGCGTGCGCTCCACGGGCTGGCGCTGCAAGGCGCGCAGGAAAAGATCATTCTGCAATTCGCTCATCTCAACTCACCTCGGCAGCTATCGACGCCTGGATCGACTCGGCCGCTTCCCTGGGGTTCGCCGCGTCGCGGATCGGTCGGCCGACGACAATGTAATCACAGCCGTTCCTGAAGGCCGTCTCGACCGTCACGACGCGCTTCTGGTCGCCGACCGGCTTGTTGTCCACCGGGCGAATGCCAGGCGAGACCACCAGCAATTTCTCATCGACGAATTCGCGCAACTTCGGCACCTCGAGCCCGGACGAAATGACACCGTCGCAGCCCGACTCGAGACACTGTTTGGCGCGCGACAATACCAGCTCATCCAGCTGGCAGTCGAAGCCGAGGTCGTCGAGGTCGCCACGATCGAGGCTGGTCAGCACCGTCACTCCCAGCACCTTGAGCGTGTCGCCCTTGTTCTCGGCGGCCGCCTCCATGATCGAGCGGTTGCCGTGCACGGTAACGAAGGTCGCGCCGCGATCTTTCAGGGAGCGGACCGCGGAACCGACCGTGGCCGGGATATCGAAAAACTTGAGGTCACAGAATACTTTCCTGTCGCGTGCCAGCATCCAGTCCAGCAGCTCGAAATACCCGCCGCTCATCATCAGCTCGAGCCCGATCTTGTAGAACGTGACAGCATCGCCGAGCTCGGTGGCAAGCTCTTTCGCGCGGTCGCAGGTCGGTACGTCCATCGCAAAGATCAGGCGATCCCTGACGGGGATGTTTTTCGGCTTCAAGAGACTTCCTTTCCTGACTGGCGCACGATAGCGCTGCGCATGATATCAGCCTCCAAGCGCCTCGTGGGCCGCAATCGCGTAGCGATCCGTCATGCCGGCGATGTAGTCGGCAATCACGCGCGCCCTGGCCACGTCGTCGAGCTCCCCGGCCCGCTCGGCAAATTCGTCGGGCATAAGCCGGACATCGTTCGAATAGGCCTCGAACAGTTCCCTGACGATCGCCTGGGCCTTTTGGGTCATCGCGAGCTTTTGCTCGTGGCTGTACAGGTGCTTGTGCAGGAATTGCTTCAGCGACTGGTGCTGGCGGGCGATATCCCCGGACATCGCGATGAGCGGCCGGCCGGCTTCGCGCACGTCGTCGATCGAACGAGGCTTCCCGGCCTCTATGCGGCGTGTGGATTCCTCGACCAGGTCGTTGACGACGGTGCCGATCATCCGGCGGATGATCTCGTAGATGAAACGGCGGTCGTCGAGCTCCGGGTATTTCTCATGGACACGTTGATACTGCGTCTCGAACAACGCCTGTTCGCGCAGTTGTGGCAGGCTCAGGAGGCCGGCACGAAAGCCGTCGTCGACGTCGTG
>Ga0210065_1000336_pt1 | contig 13104 bp, 7 predicted proteins | sample Muzzi_PWB_D1_FD_185533 | JGI IMG/M metagenome (GOLD analysis project Ga0210065, IMG submission 185533) | Wetland microbial communities from San Francisco Bay, California, USA, that impact long-term carbon sequestration - Muzzi_PWB_D1 (SPAdes) | ecosystem: Environmental > Aquatic > Marine >... | reverse complement strand
TCATCGCCGCCGTCAACGTCGTCTTACCATGATCAACGTGACCGATCGTTCCCACGTTTACATGGGGCTTTGTTCTTTCAAATTTCTGTTTGGACATGCTTTTTTTCCTCTTCTCAGCCGGTCCGGGACCTAGGCGGTCTTTTTAACGATTTCTTCAACAACACTCGCTGGCGCTTCGGCGTAGTGGTCGAATTCCATAGTGTAAGTTGCACGACCCTGGGTCTGAGACCTGAGGTCAGTGGAATAACCAAACATTTCCGAAAGCGGAATGTGTGCGTTGACAATTTTGCCTGAAGGGCAATCTTCCATACCCTGCAAAATGCCACGTCGGCGACTGACATCACCCATCACGTCACCCATGTAATCTTCAGGCGTGACCACTTCCACTTTCATCATTGGCTCGAGCAAAATCGGGCCGGCAATTTTGGCAGCATTCTTGAAGGCCATAGAGCCAGCAATCTTGAATGCCATCTCGTTAGAGTCGACCTCATGATAGGAGCCATCGTAAAGTTCGACCCGCACATCAACCACCGGGTAGCCAGCAATAACACCGTTTTGAAGTGCCTCCTGAATACCCTTGTCAACAGAGTTGATATATTCTTTTGGAACCGTTCCACCAACAACCTGGTTATCGAATTCATAACCCGTACCTGCTTTCAGCGGTATCAGGCGAATCTTGACGTGACCATACTGACCACGACCACCTGACTGCTTGACAAACTTGCCTTCAGCCTCAACCGGTTTACGAATCGTTTCACGGTGAGCGACCTGCGGGCGTCCGACATTTGCCTCTACATGAAATTCACGTCTCATACGATCAACCAGGATGTCCAGGTGCAACTCGCCCATGCCTGAAATAATTGTCTGGCCTGATTCTTCATCAGTATGAACACGGAATGAGGGGTCTTCCTGCGCCAGCTTACCCAACGCAATACCCATTTTTTCCTGGTCACTCTTGGTTTTCGGTTCAACGGCTACGGAGATCACAGGATCAGGAAAAACCATGCGTTCCAGCGTGATAACATCTTTCAAAGAACTCAGGGTGTCACCCGTTGTAACATCCTTGAGACCTACGGCCGCAGCGATATCACCGGCGCGAACTTCCTTGATCTCTTCACGGGTATTGGCATGCATTTGAAGAATGCGGCCAATACGTTCTTTTTTACCCTTGACCGGGTTATAAACCGAGTCACCGGAATTCAGAATACCTGAATAAACCCTGAAAAACGTTAACGTACCCACAAATGGGTCGGTTGCAATTTTAAAGGCCAGCGCGGCAAACGGCGCACTGTCGTCACTCTTGCGTACTCCAACCTCTTCATTCTCGAGTATGCCTGTAATTGGAGGCACATCCAGAGGGGACGGCATCAATTCAACGATCGAATCCAGCAAAGCCTGAACACCCTTGTTCTTAAAGGCAGTACCGCACAAACAAGGAACGATATCGTTATTCAGCGTACCCAGACGCAAACCCTTAATAATCTGCTCATTGGAAAGCTCACCCTCTTCGAGGTAGACCTCCATCAGGTCTTCAGAGGCTTCAGCAGCCATTTCCACCATGAATTCGCGCGCAGCTTCTGCTTCAGCCTTTAATTCTTCGGGTATTTCACGTGAGTCATAAGTAACGCCCTGGTTTTCGACAGCCCAGTAAATGGCTTTCATTTTGACCAGATCCACTACGCCTTCGAAACCCTCTTCAGCGCCAATCGGTAACTGAATAGGAACGGCACGTGCGCCCAGGCGAGTTTTGATCTGCCTGATAACGCGATAAAAGTCCGCACCAGTACGATCCATCTTGTTAACGAAAGCCATGCGCGGAACCTTGTAACGGGTAGCCTGGCGCCATACAGTTTCTGACTGAGGCTGAACGCCACCAACGGCGCAAAAAACAGCTACCGTTCCATCCAGCACACGCAAAGAGCGTTCGACCTCAATGGTGAAGTCAACGTGTCCCGGCGTATCAATGATATTGATCCGATGCTGCTTGAACTGCTTGTCCATACCACTCCAGAAACAAGTGGTTGCTGCAGAGGTAATCGTAATACCACGCTCCTGCTCCTGTTCCATCCAGTCCATGGTGGCATTGCCATCATGCACTTCACCGATTTTGTGTGAAACACCGGTGTAAAACAGAATTCTTTCAGTCGTCGTCGTCTTACCAGCATCAATATGAGCCATGATGCCGATGTTGCGATACCTGTCGATTGGCGTTATACGGGCCACTATATATTCCTCTAAATCCTTCTACCAACGATAGTGCGAGAAGGCTTTATTGGCCTCTGCCATACGGTGAACATCTTCACGTTTCTTAACCGCTGAACCACGTTGTTCAACTGCATCCAGCAGTTCACCGGCCAGCCGTTGGGGCATACTTTTTTCACCACGCTTGCGCGCTGCGTCAATTATCCAGCGCATCGCCAGGGTCTGGCGACGCTTCGGGCGCACCTCAACCGGCACCTGGTAGGTCGCGCCACCGACACGGCGGGACTTAACCTCAACCATGGGGCTTACGTTATCCAACGCGGTTTCAACCAGTTCTACAGCCGCAGCACTTTTGTTCTTGTCTTCAATGGTTGAAATCGCACCATAAACAATACGTTCCGCCACTGACTTTTTGCCACTTTCCATAACCATGTTGACAAACCGGGTGATCATTTCACTACCGAACTTTGGGTCCGGCAATATTTCACGTGCAAAATTTGAATGTTTTCTTGACATTGGTGTTACCTGATCCTTAAAGGTCCGTGTTATTTCTTAGGCCGCTTGGCACCGTATTTGGAACGCCCCTGGCGACGATCACTGACACCCGAGGTATCAAGACTGCCGCGGACGGTGTGATAGCGAACACCCGGGAGATCTTTGACACGACCACCACGGATAAGAACTACACTATGTTCCTGCAGGTTATGACCCTCACCACCAATGTAGCTGGTAACTTCAAAACCATTCGTCAACCTGACACGTGCAACCTTGCGTAATGCCGAATTTGGCTTTTTAGGCGTTGTTGTGTATACACGCGTGCATACACCACGCTTTTGTGGACACCCTTCCAACGCGGGTACGCCGCTCTTGTAGACTTTTGGCTTGCGAGGCTCGCGTACCAACTGATTAATAGTCGTCATAAACCTTTTACCCAGTAAAAATTAAAATGGCAAAAAATAAAACGACAGACGGGATCAGAACCCCGGTCTGTCGAAGGCCGCGAATTCTACGCAGGCCTTCCTACAATGTCAAATGCCCAACCCCGACCTTTTCGATCTGGATTGAGCACCCATGATTCCGGCCCACGCGCCGGCGACATCGGCTATCCGTAATGGCTTTAAGCAGTTTTGCTGGAACTGCCTTTCCATCCGGCCCTTCATTTAAAGGGATTGAATTACTTAGCCGGACAATTATGACAGGGAAGAATTTATTTCGCAATAAAAAAATGATATTGCAGCGTGATACGTGTATACACATTCGCTGGCTTTTTCAAAACCTCAAAAAAACGGGGTCCGGATGGCATCCAGACCCCGCTTTTCGTTCACAAAAACAGGCTAGTCTTTGTTGCTAGCCTCGGCTGCGTCATCCAGTTCACCGAACTCTTCAGCTGCAACGGCAGCTGCAAGTGCAGCCAGATCTATTTCCGGATCCTCTTCTGGTGGACGTTTACGTGAATTGTGATAAGCCATACCGGTACCTGCAGGAATCAAACGTCCAACGATAACGTTTTCTTTCAGACCGCGCAGGTGATCGGTCGTGCCTCGTACAGCTGCTTCCGTCAATACCCTTGTGGTTTCCTGGAAGGATGCTGCAGAAATGAACGACTCGGTGGCCAGTGATGCCTTGGTAATACCCAACAGCAAGCGCTGATATTCAGCCGGCTGTCCGCCTTCTCTTTCCGCGATTACATTTGCATCAGTAACACGGACCACGTCAAGCTGTTCGCGCATCAACAGGTTGGTATCACCCGATTCGCGCACTTCGGCTTTGCGTAACATCTGCCTGACGATAACCTCAATATGCTTATCGTTGATTTTCACACCCTGGAGTCGATAAACATCCTGGATTTCCTTGGTCAGGTAGTCAGACAGTGCCTCAACACCCATCAAGCGAAGAATATCGTGCGGATTCGGTTCACCATCAGCAATGGTTTCACCTTTCTCTACACGTTCACCTTCGAATACGATCAGGTGACGCCACTTTGGAATCAAATCTTCATACTGCTCACCGTCATCCTGGGTAATGACGATACGCTGTTTGCCCTTGGTTTCCTTGCCAAAGCTGAAAATACCGGAAACCTCAGCAAGAATTGCCGATTCCTTTGGTTTACGGGCTTCGAACAGATCTGCAACACGAGGCAGACCACCCGTAATATCTCGGGTCTTTGAAGACTCCTGAGGAATACGTGCAATTACGTCACCGACAGCAACTTCCTGTCCATCCCTGATGCCTACGATTGAAAGCGCCTGCAAGAAGTATTGCGCGGGAATCTCGGTTCCTGCCAGGTACAACGGCTTGCCTTTCTTGTCGCTCAAGCTGACCATTGGCTTCAGATCTTTACCAACACTACCGCGTTGTTTGGGATCTGTAACGATAAGACTGCTCAAACCCGTAATCTCATCAACCGTTTCATTGACAGTGATGCCTTCAACAAAGTCATGGAAACTGACGATACCGGCTACTTCCGTTACGATCGGGTGTGTATGCGGATCCCAGTTTGCCACGACCTGGCCAGACTTAACCTTGTCTTCATCACGTATGGAAACGATCGCACCGTAAGGGATTTTATAGCGTTCCCTTTCACGTCCATGCTCATCAATTACGGATAACTCGCCCGAGCGGGAAACCGCAACCAGCTTTTTGTCCGCATTCACAACCGATTTAAGATTGTGCAAACGGACCATACCACTGGATTTGGTTTGGATATGATCAACAGCTGCGGCACGTGACGCGGCGCCACCGATATGGAAGGTGCGCATTGTTAACTGCGTTCCCGGTTCACCGATTGACTGGGCAGCAATAACACCTACTGCTTCACCAAGATTCACCAGCTTGCCACGAGCGAGATCACGCCCATAACAGGAGGCACAAACACCGTAGCGCGTTTCACAGGTGATAGCTGAGCGGACCAGGATCCGGTCCACGCTCTCTTTTTCAAGCGTATCAACCCACTTCTCATCCAATAGCACGTTACGTGGGCACAAGACTTCATCGGTACCCGGTTTAAGCACGTCGGCTGCCGTCATACGACCCAGCACGCGTTCACTCAGCGCCTCAACCACGTCGCCACCTTCGACGATCGGCATCATGGTCAAACCATTGTGTGTGCCACAGTCAACTTCAGTCGTAACCAGGTCCTGCGCTACATCGACCAGTCGTCGGGTCAAATAACCGGAGTTTGCGGTTTTCAAAGCAGTATCCGCCAAGCCCTTTCGTGCTCCATGGGTCGAAATAAAGTACTGCAATACGTCAAGACCTTCACGGAAGTTTGCCGTGATAGGCGTTTCAATAATCGAGCCATCCGGCTTAGCCATCAAACCACGCATACCGGCCAGCTGTCTTATCTGTGCTGCAGAACCACGGGCGCCCGAATCAGCCATTATGAAGATTGAATTCATGGAATCCTCTTCGACGTCTTCACCTTTGAGGTTCTTCGCGGCGGTTTTACCCATACCGGCCATCATCGCCTTTGCAACCTGCTCGTTGGTTCGGGACCAGATGTCGACCACCTTGTTATAGCGCTCACCGGCGGTTACAAGACCGGAAATGTATTGGTTTTGGATTTCAATAACTTCGTTGTCCGCCTTTTCAAGAATGGACTTCTTCTCCTCGGGAATTCTCAGGTCTTCAATACCAATCGAAATACCGGCAATGGTTGCAAAACGAAATCCCGTGTACATCAGACGATCGGCGAAAACGACTGTTTTCTTGAGCCCCAGGCGCCGATAGCATGAATTGATCAGACCTGAAATCTGCTTTTTCTTCAAAGCCTCATTCAACAGATGGAACGGCATACCTACCGGCCGGATTTCAGCCAACAGGGCCCGGCCCACAGTCGTTTGTATCAGGTTAGTCTCCCGCCGCTCGTTGCCGAGCTCGGAAATAATGGTCTCATCGATGCGAACATGGATTCGCGCGTGCAGATCGACTGCCCTGTTTTCATAGGCGCGGTGAACTTCGGATATGTCAGAAAAATACATACCTTCGCCGGGAACACCGGCCAATTCACGCGTCATGTAGTAAAGCCCGAGCACAACGTCCTGGGTCGGTACGATAATGGGTTCACCATTAGCTGGCGAGAGAATGTTATTTGATGACATCATCAATGTACGTGCTTCGAGCTGTGCTTCAATTGATAGCGGAACATGAACGGCCATTTGATCGCCGTCGAAATCCGCGTTGAAAGCAGTACATACCAACGGGTGCAATTGAATTGCCTTGCCTTCGATCAAAACCGGTTCAAAGGCTTGAATACCCAGTCGGTGAAGGGTTGGAGCACGATTTAACAATACCGGATGTTCACGGATGACTTCAGAAAGAATATCCCAAACCTCGGCACGTTCAGTTTCAACCAGTTTCTTGGCAGCCTTGATAGTCGCTGCCATACCACGTAACTGCAACTTGCTGAATATGAACGGTTTGAATAACTCGAGTGCCATTTTCTTGGGCAAACCGCATTGATGTAACTTCAGTGTCGGACCAACTACGATAACCGAACGACCGGAATAATCTACGCGTTTGCCAAGCAGGTTCTGACGGAAACGACCCTGCTTGCCCTTGATCATGTCTGCCAGGGATTTCAAAGGCCGGCGGTTTGTGCCGGTTATAGCGCGACCGCGGCGACCGTTGTCAAGCAATGCATCCACGGATTCCTGCAACATACGCTTTTCGTTGCGCACGATGATATCCGGTGCATTCAATTCCAGCAGGCGTTTCAAACGGTTGTTGCGGTTGATCACGCGCCGGTACAGATCGTTCAGATCCGAGGTCGCGAAACGTCCGCCATCCAATGGTACCAACGGACGCAGGTCAGGTGGTAATACCGGCAATACCGTCAGGACCATGTACTCAGGACGGTTACCTGATTCAATAAATGCTTCCACCAGCTTGACGCGCTTTGAAAAACGTTTCAGTTTCGTCTCTGATCGCGTTCCACCAATATCTTCGCGCAGCTGCTTCAATTCTTCGGCCAGGTTGATGGTGCGCAGCAATTCAAAAATCGCCTCTGCGCCCATCTTGGCCACGAATTCATCACCGTACTCTTCAACAGCATCAAGATACTGTTCATCCGTCATTAAAGTCCCGCGTTCCAGCGTGGTCATACCCTCATCGAGTACGACATAGGATTCAAAGTACAAAATCCGCTCTATGTCGCGCAGGGTCATATCGAGCATCAAGCCAATGCGTGAAGGCAAGGACTTCAGGAACCAGATATGGGCAACCGGACTGGCCAGATCAATGTGAGCCATGCGTTCACGGCGAACCTTGGTCAGGGTCACTTCGGTACCACATTTTTCACATACCACACCCCGGTGCTTCATGCGCTTGTATTTACCGCACAGGCATTCGTAATCCTTTATGGGGCCAAATATGGAAGCACAAAACAATCCGTCGCGCTCCGGTTTGAATGTCCGGTAGTTGATGGTTTCAGGCTTCTTTACCTCACCAAACGACCATGAACGAATCAGGTTCGGCGGAGCCAACCCTATCCGGATTGAGTCAAAATTCAGCGGCTGGCGCTGGCGATTATAGAGATTAAGTAAGTCTCTCACTGCATATCTCCTCGGATCACGTTTCTTCAAGTTCGATGTTTATAGCCAACGAGCGAATTTCTTTAACCAACACGTTAAAGGATTCGGGCATACTTGCCACCATCTCGTGGTTACCATCGACTATGTTTTTGTACATCTGGTTACGACCCGATACATCATCGGATTTCACCGTCAACATCTCCTGCAGTGTGTAAGCTGCGCCATAGGCTTCCAGTGCCCAAACTTCCATTTCACCGAATCGCTGACCACCGAACTGGGCCTTGCCGCCCAATGGCTGTTGCGTGACCAGGCTGTAAGGACCGGTGGAACGCGCATGCATTTTGTCATCAACCAGGTGATTCAATTTCAGCATGTACATGTAGCCAACCGTCACCGGTCGATCGAATGGATCTCCGGTACGACCGTTGTACAGTATGGTCTGACCGGAAGCAGGTAGCTGTGCCATTTCCAGCAGTCGCTTGATCTCGGGCTCAGGCGCACCATCGAAAACCGGTGTAGCCATAGGCACGCCAGCTTGCAGGTTTTTCGCCATTTCCCTGACTTCTTCCGCAGAGAAGCTGTTCATATTGACACGGCCTTTCTGGTCACTGTTATATATCTCACCAAGGAATTTGCGTATGTCTTCGGTCTTGGCATTTTGCTCCAGCATCTCTGAAATTCTTTGCCCAAGTCCCTTTGCTGCCCAGCCCAGGTGCGTTTCCAACACCTGTCCAATATTCATACGCGATGGAACACCCAAGGGATTAAGCACGACATCAACAGGCGTGCCGTCTTCCATGTAGGGCATATCTTCCTGCGGAACGATCATGGAGATAACACCCTTATTACCATGACGACCCGCCATTTTGTCACCCGGCTGAATGCGCCGCTTGACGGCCATGTAGACCTTGACCATCTTCAGTACACCGGGAGCCAGATCATCACCACGGGTGATCTTGCCCTTTTTCTCTTCGAATATTTCATCGAAAGTCTTGTGTTGCTCCTTGATCTGGTCAGCAAGTTGCTCAATCAGATCATTCGCATCATTGTCCTGCATGCGTAGCTTGAATTTATCTTCCGTGTCCAGGGTTGCAAGATATTCAGCGGTGATCACCGTACCTTTCTTAAAACCCTTTGGACCTTTATCAGCCACTTTGCCCACCAGGACATTTTCCAGACGTTGATAGATCGCTGCTTCAACGATCCTCAATTGATCATCCAGATCTTTCCTGACCTGACGAAGCTGGTCTTTTTCAATGGAGATAGCACGCTGGTCCTTCTCAACACCATCACGGGTGAAAACCTGCACATCGATGACGGTGCCGTCACTACCCGATGAAACACGTAAGGAAGTGTCTTTTACGTCAGAGGCTTTCTCACCGAATATGGCTCTCAGCAACTTTTCTTCCGGCGTCAACTGGGTCTCGCCCTTTGGTGTGACCTTGCCTACCAGAATGTCACCTGCCTTGACTTCCGCGCCAATGTACACAATTCCGGACTGATCAAGTTTGTTCAGGTTATGCTCACCAACATTCGGGATATCAGCAGTAATCTCTTCAGAACCCAGCTTGGTGTCACGCGCCACACAGGTCAGTTCAACAATATGAATGGACGTGAAGCGGTCTTCCTGAACGACCCGTTCAGAAATGAGAATCGAATCCTCAAAGTTATAACCGTTCCAGGGCATGAATGCGATCAACATGTTCTGGCCAAGAGCGAGTTCGCCAAGATCGGTTGACGGACCATCAGCCAGCACATCACCTTTAGTCACTGCGTCACCAACATTCACCAGGGGACGCTGATTCATACAGGTATTCTGATTAGAGCGCTGATATTTAACCAGGTTGTAGATATCCACACCGGGGTCACCGACGGGAACTTCTTCTTCATTGACATGGACAACAATACGTCCAGCATCTACCTGGTCAACAATACCACCGCGTTTGGCGACAGCCGTAACACCCGAATCCGTCGCGACCACGCGCTCCATGCCGGTTCCCACCAAAGGCTTTTCAGCAATCAGCGTTGGCACAGCCTGGCGTTGCATATTCGAACCCATCAAGGCGCGGTTGGCATCATCGTGCTCAAGGAAAGGTACCAGCGACGCCGCTACAGAAACAATCTGCTTGGGCGACACATCCATATAGTTAACTTCACTGGGCTCTTTTAGTGTGAACTCACCCAGGTGCCGGCAGGGAATAAATTCGTCAACGAACTTACCATTGGCGTCGAGCACGGCATTTGCCTGCGCGATCACGAAGTCACCTTCGACAATCGCAGAAAGGTATTCCACCTCGCTGGTGACCTTGCCACCGATTACTTTACGGTAAGGTGTTTCCAGAAAACCGTAATCGTTGGTCCGGGCGTATACCGCCAGGGAATTGATCAAACCAATATTCGGGCCTTCAGGTGTTTCAATCGGACACACACGGCCATAATGGGTTGGGTGAACATCGCGAACTTCAAAACCAGCGCGTTCGCGGGTCAGGCCACCTGGACCCAGTGCCGAAACTCGACGTTTGTGGGTCACTTCCGACAAGGGGTTATTCTGATCCATGAATTGGCTAAGCTGGCTTGAACCAAAAAATTCCTTGATCGCAGCAGCTACCGGTTTGGCATTAATCAGTTCTTGCGGGGACAGGTCTTCACTTTCCGCCACAGACAAGCGCTCACGAACGGCGCGTTCAACCCTGACTACGCCCACGCGAAAAACGTTTTCGGTCATTTCGCCTACGCTGCGAACACGACGGTTACCCAGGTGATCGATGTCGTCCACGGTTCCGTTACCATTTCGGATGTCGATCAACACCTTCAGAACGGCGAGAATATCATCGCGATCCAGAACACCTGAGCCCTCAATTTCTTCACGTCCAACCCGCCGGTTGAACTTCATCCGGCCAACACCGGACAGGTCATAACGCTCTTCGGTGAAGAACAGGTTCTTGAACAGGTTCTGTGCAGCTTCCTTGGTTGGCGGTTCACCAGGGCGCATCATGCGGTAAATCTCCACCAATGCTTCAAGTTCATTGGTCGAGGAATCGATATTCAGCGTGTTGGAAATATACGGACCCTGATCGAGATCGTTGACATACAAAACATCGAATTTCTTAACACCGGCTTCACGTAACTTCTGCAGCAGTTCTTCGGTAATTTCCGTATTGGCATCTGCCAATACTTCGCCTGATTCCTTATCGATCAGGTTGTGTGCAACTATCTTTCCCAACAGGTAATCATCAGGAACCTGTAAAGTTTTAATCTGCGCCTCATGAATCAGGCGAACGTGTCTCGCTGTTATGCGTTTGCCATAAGCAACAATGATATTGCCCTTCTTGTCGACAATATCAAACAAAGCGGAATCACCACGCAAGCGTTCCGGTACCAACTCGATCTTTGCGCCATCTTTGAGCAGCGAAACATTGGTAGTTTCAAAGAACGTGTCCAGTATCTCTTCGTTGCTCATGCCAAGCGCACGGAGCAACACGGTTACAGGCAACTTTCTGCGTCTGTCAATGCGGGTAAAAATCCCGTCTTTGGCGTCAAATTCAAAATCCAGCCAGGATCCGCGATAAGGGATAACCCGCGCAGAAAACAGAAGCTTTCCGCTTGAATGGGTTTTACCCTTGTCATGATCAAAAAATACGCCCGGCGAGCGGTGTAGCTGTGAAACGATGACGCGCTCCGTACCGTTGATAACAAAGGTACCGGTTGTGGTCATCAACGGCAGGTCGCCCATGTAGACTTCCTGCTCCTTGACGTATTTCACAGGCTTTTGCTTGGCCGAGCTTTCCTTGTCATAAATAACAAGGCGAACCTTGACACGCAAGGGTGCTGCGTAGGTCATGCCACGCAGTTTGCATTCGCGAACATCGAATGGTGGATGCCCGAGTTTATAGCTGACATATTCAAGCGCAGCGTTTCGGGAATACGAGACAATCGGGAATACCGACTTGAGTGCGCCGTGAAGTCCACGTTCGCGTCGATCATCCGGTTTTGTTTCAAGTTGCAGAAATTCTGCATAGGACCGAATCTGGGTCTGCAAAAGATTTGGCACTTCCAGAATTGCCTGGCTTTTACCAAAATCCTTACGGATACGTTTTTTCTCAGTAAATGAGTAATTCATGTTCCCAACCACCTCTTTGCGAACCGGGCAATGGTCGCGTCATAAAATGACAAACAGGAACAGGCCGGGGATGTAAATCCCCAGCCGTTTCCTTCTTACTTCGTGTAAATCAAAAATATTGACTTACTTAACTTCTGCGGTAGCACCAGCCTCTTCGAGTTTCTTCTTCAACTCTCCAGCTTCAGCTGCCGTAACACCTTCTCTAACTGCAGTGGGTGCACCCTCAACAAGATCCTTGGCTTCTTTAAGGCCTAAACCCGTGATTTCACGAATAGCCTTAATGACCGGAACCTTGCTGGAGCCGAAAGATGACAGCATAACGGTGAACTCTGTCTGCTCTTCATCAGCAACTACTTCAGCTGCCGGACCGGCGGCCGCAGCGACTGGGGCAGCAGCAGATACACCAAACTTTGTCTCCATCGCGCTGATCAGGTCAACCACGTCCATAACACTCATGTTAGAAATTGTTTCTAAAATATCTTCTTTTGAAACGGCCATTGTCGTCTCCCTATTTTCGATTAAGGTAACCTGACGGTTACCGGGGTTAGTTTATAATTTCAGGCAGCTTGTTTTGCTTCACGCACAGCAGCAAAAGTACGAACCAGCTTGGTATGCGGCTCAGCCAGCGTACGGACGAGTTTCTCAACCGGTGCTTTCATTACGCCCATCAATATTGCAATCGCCTGATCGTAAGTCGGCAGTTTGGACAGACGGTCCAATTCAGAGGCTTCATAAACCTCTCCACCAACAGCGACAAGCTTTGTAATAAGTTTGCTATTAGACTTTACATAGTCTTTAACAAGACGCGCAGCAGCACCCGGATCTTCCATACTGAAAGCCAGGAGCAGTGGTCCCGTGAGGGATTCCTGCATGCATTCAAACTCGGTACCTTCAACAGCACGACGCACCAGCGTGTTTTTGGCCACCTTGAGATAAACGCCACTTTCACGTGCCTTCACACGTAAATCTGTCATTTCCTCAACGGTCAGACCGCGATACTCCGCTGCCACTGCAGCCAATGCGGTTTTGGCAACTTCTGACACCTCCGCAACAACTGCCTTCTTCTGCTCAATACTCAGAGCCATTTGATACCTCCAAGAGTCAAATAACCGGTTTCCCGGCATGGTTAACGACTCATGACACCTGCTTTCACAAGCGTCACAGGACCAACATTGGTCCTTCAGTGGCTACCCCGCTTCTCAATTGTGCTCTCGCGAACCCGATTGAGAAGCGGGGGCTCCACCATCTGCG
>Ga0210065_1000334_pt1 | contig 13119 bp, 11 predicted proteins | sample Muzzi_PWB_D1_FD_185533 | JGI IMG/M metagenome (GOLD analysis project Ga0210065, IMG submission 185533) | Wetland microbial communities from San Francisco Bay, California, USA, that impact long-term carbon sequestration - Muzzi_PWB_D1 (SPAdes) | ecosystem: Environmental > Aquatic > Marine >... | reverse complement strand
CGATCCGGCAGTTGACGGTCTGAAAACCGGTCACACCGAGGCCGCGGGTTACTGCCTGGTGGCTTCCGCCAAGCGCGATGGTATGCGCCTGGTGAGCGTGGTGCTTGGTTCCGGTTCAGAGACAGCGCGTGTCAACGAGAGCCAGAGCCTGCTTAATTATGGATTCCGATTTTTTGAAACTATCCAGTTGTACAAGTCCGGTCAGGAACTGGCGCAGGGTAAAGTCTGGAAAGGTGAAGCGGATCAGATCAAACTGGGCATCCGCGACGCGCTTTTTGTCACCATACCGCGAGGTCGTTACGAAGACCTGGACGCGCAGGTTGAAATGCGTCCCGAGTTGATCGCACCGATAACCGAAGGTGAAGAGGTTGGTCAGATTTCCATCCGCCTGGATGACGTGGAGATAAAAAATCGTGGCCTGATCGCATTGGAAACCATTAACGAGGCCGGGTTTTTCGGCCGAACATGGGATGGTCTGAGCATGTGGTTTGGTGGTCTATTTGGTGATGATTGATGGCTTCGATCAATCCCCCTGATAACGGTGCAGGCCAGCAGGAAACACTGCTGGAGTTCCCATGCAGATTCCCCGTTAAAGCGATGGGTCGTAGCGATGATGGTTTTGAGGCTTTGGTCACTGAAATTATTTTGGCCCATGCCGAACTGTTTGCCGGCGTACCCATTACAACAAACCCAAGTGGTTCGGGTAGATATCTCGCGGTTACCGTGACCATTGAAGCCACTTCAAAAGCTCAGCTGGACCGTATTTACCAGGCATTGACCGATTGTGAGAAAGTGCTGGTCGCACTCTGATGCGGGATTCAGATCTGCTCGTCAGGCGCCTGGGGTTGATGGATTACAAGCCTGTCTGGCGGGCCATGCAAAGGTTCACCGATCAACGCGATGCGAACACACCCGATGAGTTGTGGCTGGTAGAACACCCGCCGGTGTTCACCCAGGGTCAGGCCGGGCGCGCGGAACACCTGTTGGCTCCGGGTGATATCCCTGTAATCCAGGTAGACCGCGGTGGACAGGTGACGTACCACGGCCCGGGTCAGATCGTTGCCTATCCGCTGATTGATATCGGCAGGTTAAAGATGGGTGTTCGTGCACTGGTCACGGGAATTGAACAGGCCGTCATCGATGTACTGGGCAGCTACGCGGTGGATGCACAGCTTTTGGAAGGAGCACCGGGTGTCTACGTCGATGGTAAAAAAATCGCCTCACTGGGTTTACGGATTCGCCGTGGTAAATCATTCCACGGCCTCGCGTTTAACATCAATATGGACCTTGAACCATTTCAACGTATTAATCCCTGCGGTTACAAGGGGTTGAAGGTCACCAGCCTGTCGGCATTCAGCGAGGTCTCCATGACGGAAGTGGAAGATCGGTTGATTGCCGGGTTATGCAAGGTTTTGGGCTACAATAACCGGTTCTGCCTGGTGGAGGGCGGTCTGCCTTCAGACGGGCAGGTAACAGGATGAACGTGCAAGTGACTGATCAGAATAAAATACCTATCCAATTAATATCCTCGAAAGAGCCTGGAATATCTCAGAAAGAGCCGGGCGCCAAAGAACTGGGTGCCGACAAATTGGCGCGGAATACGGCCCGTTTCGATTTGGATGCACCTGTCTTGCGTAAGCCCTCCTGGATCCGGGTGCGTCTGCCTGCGGGTAATGCAGTGGCCAGCCTCAAGGCGCGTCTGCGTGACAACCGCCTGGTTACCGTGTGTGAAGAGGCCACCTGTCCGAATATTCATGAATGTTTCAACAAGGGCACGGCAACGTTCATGATCCTCGGTGAAATTTGTACCCGGCGATGTTCATTTTGTGATGTTGCCCACGGCCGGCCCAATCCGCCGGATGAAAACGAGCCGGAGAGCCTGGCGCGCACGATTCGCGACATGAAGTTGCGCTACGTGGTGATTACTTCGGTTGACCGCGATGACTTGCGTGATGGTGGCGCGGAACATTATGTATCCTGCCTGCGTCGCATCCGCGAGTTGAGCCCGGATATCAAGCTGGAAATACTGGTGCCGGATTTCCGTGGCAAGGGCCGCATGGAGCGGGCTTTGGAAATTCTTGAAACGTCACCGCCGGACGTCTTTAACCACAATCTTGAAACCGTCAAACCCCTATACCCGAACGTCAGACCGGGGGCGGATTACGACTGGTCGTTGAAACTGCTGAAGAATTTTAAGGCACAACACCCTGACATCCCGACCAAATCGGGCATCATGCTCGGTCTTGGAGAGACCACCGGGCAGGTTGCACAGGTGTTGAGGGATTTGCGAGACCATGATGTGGACATGGTCACGATCGGCCAATATCTGCAACCCACAGCTCATCATCATCCGGTATTAAGATACTGGACGCCTGCAGAGTTTGAAGAATTTGCTAAACTGGGGTATACGATGGGTTTCACGCATGTTGCTTCGGGACCACTGGTCAGATCCTCCTATCATGCGGATTTGATGGCTGAGGAATCGGGTCTCGTGAGTTGAGCCTGTCGCTTGTGATGGGGGGTATTTAGTCGCTGGTTGTACTCGTCTGAACTTTTGATCCTTGCGTAAAAGCTTTGCCGGGTGCTTAAATAGTTGATGGAATATCAAAAACCCGGCAACTCAACGCCGGGTTCGCGGTCATAGGTATCCATAAGTGGTTTGTCAAAGCGAATTGATGTTGGAGTAAATAAGGTTGAGAGCAGCAAAATTTTTATTGGTTTTACTCATCAGTACTTCGGTATGGGCGGTTACCCAGCCAGCGGAACAGGTGACATTCAAACCCAGCCTGGAGCAGCGTCTTCGCAGTAACCTGGCAACAAAATTCCTGGCTAACTGGCACTACAAGGATACCCGCCTTGATGACGAACTCTCGGCGAAAATCTTCAAGGGTTATCTTGATTTGCTCGACCCGAATTACAGTTTTTTCCTGGCCTCGGACATCGAGACTTTTGCGCCTTACCGGTTGAGCCTTGACGATGCATTGCAACACTCCGATCCAACACCCGCCTATGAAATGTTCAATGTCTACGTTGAGCGTGTCAGGGAACGGGTCACCTTTGCCCGTGCTCAGCTCAAACAGCCCATGGACTTCACCGTTGATGAAAGTTACGAATGGGATCGAAGTGATGCTAAATGGGCAAAATCAGAAGCGGAGCTGAATGAATTCTGGCGCAAGCGTGTAAAGAATGATTATCTTCGTCTGCGTCTGGCAGACAAGGATGATGAGGCCATTATTGAAACCCTCGATGATCGTTATGAGAATCTGGATCGGCGTATTTCGGAATTGAACTCCGATGATATCTTCCAGTTTTTCATGAACGCTTTTGCGCAATCGATTGAACCGCACACTGCCTACATGTCGCCTCGCAGTTCGGAAAATTTTGAGATCTCAATGAGCCTGTCGCTGGAAGGCATCGGTGCCCTGCTGGGTCGCGAAAATGAATACACAAGCATTGCCAGTGTGGTTCCCGGTGGTCCGGCGGACAAGCAGGGTAGCCTCAAAGCCGGTGACAAAGTCCTCGCAGTGGGCCAGGGGCAAGACGGTAAATTGCAGGATGTGGTTGGCTGGCGGGTTGACGATGTCGTTGATTTGATCCGTGGTGCCAAGCATACCATTGTGCGTATTGAGGTTCTTCACGAAGACACTGGCATTAACGGTCCGGCTGAAGTTATTGAGATCGTACGTGATGAAGTCAAACTGGAAGAGCAGGCCGCAAAAAGCCGCATTATCGAAATACCGGGTGAAAATGACGAATTGATCAAGGTCGGTGTAATTGACCTGCCGGTGTTTTACCTTGATTTCAATGGTCGTGCAAAGAACCTGCCGGATTACCGTTCCAGTACCCGTGACGTCAGAAGACTGATCGATGAAATGAAAGGCGAAGGTATCAAGGGTTTGATTGTTGATTTGCGCAATAATGGTGGTGGTTCCCTGCTTGAAGCCACAACCCTGACCGGTTTGTTTATTGACGAAGGCCCGGTCGTCCAGGTGCGTAATTCCAGTGGACGTATCAGTACCGAGGAAGACACCGATCCCGGTGAGGCCTGGGACGGGCCGATGGCTGTGCTGGTCAATCGCTACAGTGCTTCCGCTTCAGAGATTTTTGCAGCCGCGATCCAGGATTACGGTCGTGGCTTGATCATTGGGGAAACCACATTTGGCAAAGGCACCGTACAGAACCTGGTGGATCTCGATGATTACGCCCCCGCCGGCGAAGCTGGAAAAATGGGGCAGCTGAAAATCACCATGGCACAGTTTTTCCGTGTTAATGGAGGCTCGACACAAAACCGTGGCGTTGAGCCTGACATCCACTTCCCATCTGCCGGGGATCCAGAGGACTATGGTGAGCGCTCTCTCGAAAACGCCTTGCCCTGGACCAGCATTCCCACCGCCAGTTACAAACGTGAAGGAGATCTGGACCGCCTGGCGGCCGTGACCGATTTCCGTTACCAGGACAGGATCACACACGATCAGGAATTTAGCTGGTTGCTCAGTGATGTCGAGGAGTTCAACCTCAATAAGGACAAAAAAGATATTTCATTACTCGAAACCACGCGTCGGGAAGAAATAGAAAAAGAGGAGGCCAAACGCCTGGCCCGGAAAGCGGCGAGGCATGATAATGGCCCCCTGCTGGAAGAATCCGACGCACTGGCTGGCGCAGGCGAACCGCCCGAAGCCGCGCTTGATATTGATGACGATGCAGCTGTTGAAGACGAAGAGGACGAAGACCTTCCCGATCTGTTGTTGCGTGAATCAGCGCGGATCGTCGTTGACATGATTGAACTTGGAGATGATGAGCCGGCTCTGGCCAGACAGTTCTCATTACTGGGTAAAGAGCGAGCACCTGAAAGTCTTAACTGACTATCGGGTGCTTGGTCTTCCGTACTTCTATGAAACAGATTTTAATCGGCCTGTCCCTTGTCATGCTGAGCATCAATTGCAACAGTGACCAGCAAACCGATACCAACACGGAAGCCGCAGCAGCAAAGGAGGCTATCAAGGGTTTGGCCACTGCCTTGCAAGCAGAACTGAAAGGGGCTATGCAGACCGGTGGGCCTGTCGCTGCTATTGGTATCTGCAAAACCCAAGCCATACCAATCACACAAAAAACAGCGATTGAGCAAGACATGCTCCTTAGCCGTGTTAGTCTGAAGAACCGTAATCCAGCCAACCTGCCCAATGACTGGCAGACCACTGTCCTGGAAGAGTTCGAGCAACAAAAAGCCGCAGGTAAAGAGATTGGCGATCTCGTCTGGTCAGAAACCGTAAACGTCGGTGGTGAAAAGGAATTCCGCTTTATGCAGGCAATACCTACGGGTGCCGTCTGTCTAAGCTGTCATGGAACAAATCTGTCACCCGAAGTCAGCCTGGTGCTGACTGATCTCTATCCCCAGGACCGCGCTACGGGTTATCGTGAAGGTGATATTCGCGGTGCGTTCGTAGTGACCCGAAAACTATCAGACTGATCAAAACAGGTCGCGATTACTACAAATATTTTCAGTGTTAAGCGCACAGGGTGAGATACAAGTCGCTCACCGTCTGGTTATTTCTTGTGCCAGACCCCGTTTGCATCACGGACGTAATTACCGGGGAGTGTTTTCTCAATGGCCGTATTGCCACCGACCTTTTCGACCGCGGTAAGACTGGTACCCTGCTTTGCGGCAATTTCCTCGTAACCAGCCTTGCGTTTGGCGTTGACTTCATTGACCAGTTTTTTTATATCCGCAGGTGCATTCTGCGTCACCAGGCCGAGATAGCCATCGGCCTGTTCACCGATCAGGCCATCAGCCTTGGGTTGTGTCAATGGACTTTCGGCCACGGCGACAGTCACCGACATCATGCTGATAAGCAGCGCCGCAAAAACCTGTTTCATCCAATTGCTTGATTTCATCATCATCATTCCATTTCTTCCATTTATCCGGTTCATATTCATTCTGATCAACTACCAGTTCTGACCGTTAGAACAAATCGTCTTCAAGCAGTTCTTCAACCTGCTTTTCAACCTTGATCAGGATTTCGTGTTTAATGTTGATATTCATATTGATTTCAATCGGCTTGTCGGGCGCCTCGATCTTGACGGTCGGTGTGCATGCCACACTCAGAAACAATACTGCTACCAGGACTGATAATCGATACATTGCGCCACCACCGGTTTGTTTTCCATTGATACATACATTAACAGCTTGTCCTGAATTTTGCCTGAATAGTTTTAGCCCGTATATTTCACAAGTCGGTAGCGAGCCTCTCTATAAGGGAATGATTTACCTAAATTAAAAGAAATTATTTCAAATAAATCCCGAAGGTGCTCTTTGTACCCGCCCGATACCTATCCCGGCTACTCGGCGCTTCAAGGTTCGCCCAGGCAACAACCGTCTGCCGGGTCTGAACCAGGGTGCAGGCCGTCAGACTGAAAAGCTCAATACCACCCGGGCTGTTGAGCGCACGGCCTGAACCGAAGCCATCAATATGTAAACAACGTTGCTGGAATTTACAGTTAAGGAGCATTCTTATTGTTTCTGTTGGCTTTTTATTTCCTTCAGAATAGAGTCTTCAAAACTCCCGGTCATGAACATGGATTCGAAAAGTGCAGGGAGTGAACCGTTGATATGAAGATTGAACACGACAGGATGGCCGTTATACAGATCCGGGTTTTTGCCTTCAAGACGGACACTTATCAGGTAAGCGCCATCGGATTGGTAATTCAATGTTCCGGAGAGATCCTTGTACTGAAAGTTTTCCATCGCCTGTAAACCGATGTTGCTGCTTGCCATATCCTTGTTTTTATAGGCCAGCTGGCCAGGCGCGGTTGCATGGAATGTTCCGTTTTTGACATGGATACCTGTTTTGTCACTGCCGACGGGTAATGAAATATCGAGGAAACCGGTGCCTTCCAGACCATCGATGTCAGCAAAGGCCAATAAGCGCGACAGGTTGATATGGCTGAGTTCAACCGTGGTATCTGTGATTCCGTTTTCCGAATATTGCAGACTGACAAGCTTCAGTTGACCTTCAAACACGTCCGCATTGAGGTTTTTCAGTTCGAAATGTTCAGTACTTTCAAGTTCAAGCTCTGAACTGACATTCGCCACGTCGATACCACCTGCGAGTGCGAGCATTCCAATGGAGAGCGGGCCATTTGCCCACAACTTATTGTCATAACCCATGTTGAATGTGAAACCGGCATCAAGCGCACTGCTTTCATGCATCAAAGCATGCATACCAACACCGCTAACGAGCATCTTGGCGGTGATCTCATCGCCAATCACGACATTACCCTGCAGTTCGACAGAACCTTCCTTCAATTTGATGACAGCCGGCATTTCGACGTGGGCCACGGCCAGCAACTTGCGTAGCTTTGAAAGTTGTATGGTCGCGGGCGGCAGCTTTATATCCCACCGTTGTGTTTCTGTATTGCCGGTAAATTCGAGCGGTAGTTCCGGGCCACTGGAAAATTTCACACTGCCGGAACCCTTGACATCAAAGTTGCCAGGCAAAACATAATTGATATCAAGGTCGAACCCCGTCCATGTTTGATTATCCAGCCTGGTAATTAAACCCTGTGTACGGGTGCCGAGGTTTCCGGTCAGATTGACCAGGTTGAGATCCTGCCATGTCATTTCAATTCTGTCGGCGGAATAGTCGAGGGGGTTGATGTGGGCTTGCATCAACGTACCGCCACCTGTGCTGATAAGCTTTCCGTCTGCCAAAATCAGTTTTGCCGTGATGGACAGCTTGTCTGCTGTCAGTTGCAAATCTTCGGTGCGATAGCTAATCGGCGCGTTCGCATCCCAATCAACTTTGACCAGCCCGTCTGCCGTGGTCGATTCCGGGCTGTTTAAGTCCGCCATTTCAACCCGAAGGCCAGTGGACTCCAGCTTGAGATGATCCGAGTTGGAATTCATATCAAATTTAAAATCACCCTCAAGGCTGATGGCAGGACGGGTGTCCGGCGAGAACAGGAACCTGCTGTTGGAGCCCAGCTCCGAGGAAATTTTGGCGTTTTTTCGGTTGGTGACTTGCAAGCCAGGTATGGCACTGTTGAGCAGTTCATCGATCCAGGTGGTATTGCCCTGGTATTCAAATTTTGCGGGTGTTGGCAGGTCAATAACAATTTTTTGGTCTTCACGGCTTAGCAGCAAATTTGCACTGATATCCAGCGTTCCACCAGCAGATACCAGGTGCAGGTTTTCGCTGGTCAGCGACAGATTTTGAATTTCCTGCAAGTCCCGGCCCGCAAAATCCGCATGTATCTGTAAACTTCCACCCAACCCGGTGAACAGGCGGCCCGTGCTGTTCGCCAGTAGTGAATCAAGCCATTGCCGGTTCGCCGGATCGGTGTTGAGAACTGCATCTATATGGGTCGTGGTATTTTCCTGCAGGTCTTCCTGCTTCAGTTGTACGGCCAGCCAGGGCGAATCCACACCGGGTGGAAAGTGTATGCTTGCGTTGATTAAATCCGGGCTGACATCGATTTCGAGTTGCCCGGTAACCCGCAGGGAATCTTCAAAACTGACCTGGCTTGCAAGCTGGAATCCCTGAGCCAAACCGGGCTTCAGATCGAAGCCTTCAAAATTCAGGATTACGGCCTGGGCCGGTGCAAGGGTTGCGGTTTGACTCCCCTTTGCCTCGTTCAGAGCCACGCGCATCTGACCGACTGATAATTGGGGTAGCCTGGAAGTTAACCTGATAACGGGAAATGACAGGTCATTTACTGTCAGGGGGGTAACCGGGCCAGTTTCAGTTACGTGAGGATAGATATCCAGGGATACCTGCTCAATTTCCGTTTTAAGACTATCATAAACAAAACGGATCTCAGTGGAGGTCAACGTAATGTCAGCAACCGCAAATTCACCCTTCAGGCGTAGTAAACCGGCATTGATCCCGGCCAGCCCCGGGTAACCGATTTCCAATTCATCCAGTTGCCAGCCAGCCGGCAGTTGCCTGGCCAGGACATATGGCAACCACAACGGCGTCGCAGCATATATGCCTGCAAATATAACGAACAGGATCAAAATCAATTTGGGCAGCAGTTTCATCGGCATGTATCAACAACGACAGTTTTAGCCCTTTTTCTTCACTTTCGGGGTGAAAAGCATCGAGAACGGTGTTCCATCTTCCTTTTGTCCATTTAACGCCAAATAGCCTGAATCGAAGCTGAAACTTTTGACCTGTGCGAGCGATTCAAGGTAGTGCCGTTCAATTTCCATCAGGGGGTCGGGACAAGCCATCCTGGTGACCATTGACTGGCCGATTATGATGTCACCCGGGTTTTCGCCTTCCCCGATGTCTGCAGAATAACGATTGCAGGCGCTCTTGCCCGCAATACGTCCGGCGTTAAACCACAGGGTGACGTCGGCCTCTTCAGGCACGGGCGTATCGTGGTTCATGCGGGTAAGGCGCCATTCACTTCCTTCGAGGAGGTCAAGGGCAAGCGTACCTGTCACTTGTGTTTCGCTTTCTTCCAACTGTCTGTCCATTAACACCCAGGTGCGCGTCGCAAGCTGGGTTGGACAGCACATCGCGTCATTATCACCGGCCTGCAGTACATCAAGAATGATCTTCCCGGAATCAATCTTTCCACCCCTGAGTTTAACGCGATCACCCACCAGGGCGGTTGAGACGTTCTCGTAGCCATCATTTCCTGGCTTCATCACCGCAATATAAATATTGCTCCCCGTGCCGCCCGCGCTTTGCCACAAAATGACGACGGTTTCCGGTTGTCCATCTGTGTCCAGGTCACCCGTGAAATACAAGTCCTCGATCAGTCCAATGCGAGGCCGGGATGTACCGCCCTCCACATAGGGTATCCCCTCCCAGTGTCCATTCGACAAGATGACAGGCTCGTCTGCAATTCCCTTGTAAGTTGCGTTTCCCAGTCCGCTTATCGCTGAACTGGATTCACATGCAAGACTGGCTTGAGAGATCAACACGCTGAGCATGATTGGAAACACGCTCACGATTCCTCGACCATAATGGTTTTTCATCCGGCAATTTCCCATTTTCATTGACGTCCGTACATTTTAACCCGTGAAAAAGTCAAATACGTTACCCACGGTAGAGGCGTCACGCTTGTAGAATTCAGTCAAACCGCACCTCTCACAGGTTATGGCGCTGTATTTCTTATTCTGCACATCGAATATACGGGACCAAAAACCACCGGCCACCCGTATTTCACCTGTAACAAATTCACTACCGGAGCAACGATAGCAGCTCCATTTTCGATGTCTCATGAGATCGTTCCTTTAAAAATAAACTGTTTGGGTCAGGGATATGAACCAGTTTAGCGTGCCTGGCAGACAAAGACCTTCGACCCGTCACTGAAGTAGCCTCTGATTTATTTTCTTCCGGAATGTTCGGAGCAAGGAATTTTCCAAACTTACCGTCCCTGGCTGCTAGAATTCACCGCTATGCAATCCACTCCTTCAAAGCCGGTATTAAGGGTCGCCCTGCCGTTGCCACTTAGACAGCTTTTTGACTACCTGCCTGGAAAAAAGGGTGTTGTGCATACCGCCGGCCAGCGTGTGGTGGTGCCATTCAGTCACCGCAAACTGGTTGGAGTGATCGTGGAGGTTTCAAACCGGAGCGACCTGGCGATCGATAAGCTGGCCAGCGTCATGGATTATCCCGATGGTGAGCAAACCGTCTTGACCACCGAAGTCCTGGCTCTGCTCAAATGGTGCTGGCGCTATTACAAACACGCCCCCGGGGAAGTGGTATTCAATGCATTGCCACCCCTGCTAAGGAAGATCGGCGGGACGATACCGGCTGCACCCGTTGAATACCGCCTGACACCGGCCGGTGAAACACGTCTGCTTGAACCCATAGGCAGGATAAAGGCTCAGTTTGGCCTGCTTGCGAAGATCCAGGAAGGGGCGGTTACTGAATCACAGTTACGCGCCTTAACACCGGCATGGCGCAAAACGCTGTCCCAGTTGATTGAAAAGGAATGGGTGCAATCTGAAACCCAACAACGGTCCACGCTGAACCCGACCCGGGGACCGGAACTGATGGATGAGCAAAGGCTTGCCATGGAGGCCATCAGTTCCGGCCATAAAGGGTATCATTGCCATTTACTCGATGGTATTACCGGCAGCGGTAAAACCGAGGTTTACCTGCGCGTGCTGGAGCAGGTTTTAAGCAAAGGTGGCCAGGCGCTTTTACTGGTACCGGAAATCGGTCTGACACCACAATTGGTCAACCGCTTCAGGGAACGCCTGGGCATTGAACCGATGGTGACCCACTCCGGTCTCAACGAGGGGCAACGCCTGCAAACCTGGGCGCAAGCCAGGAGTGGTCTTGCGCAGCTGGTCATCGGTACACGCTCTGCGCTGTTTCTACCGATGTCCGGGTTACAGATGATCATTCTTGACGAGGAGCACGATGCCTCCTTCAAACAACAGGATGGTTTTCGCTATTCCAGTCGTGATGTGGCAGTCAAGCGGGCCTCCGGTCTGGACATACCGGTGGTACTGGGAACCGCGACACCATCGCTGGAAACATACAGTAATGCAGCGGGTGGCCGTTACAGTTGGCATCGGCTCAGGCAACGCGCGACGGGTGCCGCCGAGCCGCGCTGGCGGGTGCTGGATTTGATTCAGCAAACCATGACCGGTGGTATCTCATCAATTGCAATGAAAGCCATTGGTGAGACACTGGGCAAAGGTGAGCAGGCACTGATCTTCCTGAACCGGCGGGGTTATGCACCGGTCATCCTGTGCCACCAGTGCGGCTGGCATGGTGCGTGTCAACACTGCGACGCCAACCTGACCTGGCACAAAGCCAGCCGCCGTTTGCTTTGTCATCACTGCGAAAGTGTCGCGGTGGTGCCGGTGACATGCCCGGCCTGCGGTGCCGACGCCCTGGAGGGTGCAGGGGAGGGTACTGAGCAGCTTGAACAGGTTCTGGCTAAAGCCTTTCCGGACACTCCCCTATTACGCTTTGACCGGGACAGCGTGCGTAAAAAGGGTGAATTCGAGCGTCTTTCGATGCAGGTCAAAGCCGGTGAATCCTGTTTGCTGGTGGGCACCCAAATGCTGGCCAAGGGTCATCATTTTCCGAAGGTTACCCTGGTAGTCATCGTTAATCTTGATCAAGCCCTGTACAGTGCTGATTTCCGGGCACTTGAGCGTATGGGGCAATTAATGATGCAGGTGGCCGGTCGTGCGGGCCGCGACCAATTACCGGGGGAGGTCATTTTACAAACGCATTATCCTCAGCACGAATCCCTGCTTACCTTGCTTACATCAGGTTACGAAGCCTTTGCCGGAGACATCTGCGCAGACCGGCGGGCGGCCTGTCTGCCACCCTACAGTTACCAGGCTTTATTGCGTTCAGATGCCCGCGAAAAAGATGAAGTCAGGCGCTTTTTGAATCAGGCAAAACGATGTTTTCCGGCTGGAGATGCGTTAATTTACGGGCCCTTTCCGGCTATGATGGAGCGTAGAAGCGGACGTACCCGGTGGTATCTGCTGGTTCAGGCGAACAAACGTTCAAGTTTGCATCGGCAGCTTGATGAATGGCTATTGCAGCTTCAAAAACTTTCTTCTGCACGCAAGGTGCGTTGGTCGGTCGATGTTGATCCGCAGGATTATTGAATTTTGACGGAGAAAGCCTGTCAATCAGCGCCCGTTCGTGACCTATGACACTGATGTACCGTGAGGTGTTTAAGAGATCATGAACGGTTGAAAAAGCGCTGTATCGTACTTATAGAACACACAGCTTCATTAACATAGCGTCAATCGCAGGTTAAGCACATGGAATCTACCGAAGAAAAACCGCAAACAGAAACACAACTGCACCCGGAGCGTACGGCGTTCAAAGAACTCAGCAAAGTAGCCAACGAACTCATCATTGGCCAGGGACGGCTGATGGAGCGTCTGGTTATGGCCCTGCTTTGCAATGGACATCTGTTGGTTGAAGGTGCCCCCGGTCTTGCCAAGACCACCGCCATCAAGGTTCTGGCGGAACGTATTGAAGGTGATTTTCACCGCATTCAGTTCACCCCCGACCTGTTGCCGGCGGATCTGACAGGTACGGAAATTTACCGGCCACAGGAAGGCACATTCGAATTCCAGCAGGGACCGATTTTCCATAACATGATTCTCGCCGATGAAGTCAA
>Ga0210065_1000333_pt1 | contig 13138 bp, 12 predicted proteins | sample Muzzi_PWB_D1_FD_185533 | JGI IMG/M metagenome (GOLD analysis project Ga0210065, IMG submission 185533) | Wetland microbial communities from San Francisco Bay, California, USA, that impact long-term carbon sequestration - Muzzi_PWB_D1 (SPAdes) | ecosystem: Environmental > Aquatic > Marine >... | reverse complement strand
CACGTGGAGTGTGGTCCGAATGAGCGCAGCGAATGACTTGAGCGATTCGTTATATGTGTTAACCTCCGATCTTTCTCTTGTTCCTTTCAACGTAACGCCTTAATTTCTCCCGATCTCTTTTTCCCTTCAGCTTGAATGCAAATGTAACCAAAGGAACCACGATAACTACAAAGAACAAGATAACCAGGACCGAAAAATAGTCCAATTCGAATAACCAAGTAGTTCTGTACCGCTCAAATAATCTGCCATCGCTGACCTTGAGTACAACAACAGCGAGAAAGGCACCTCCGGCAATGCAACTCAACGCCATTCCAACGCCAAAGAACCGATTGTTCATATAACACCTGAATTCGGTGGCGTTTGGGGCGACGCCTGCTTTTGCGTTAGCAAAAACGAGTGGGGCGTCAAACGCCGCCGCAATGATCCGTTGGGCCACAATGGCATGGTGCTACTGATTAGACCCGGAAAACAGCGCCACACAGCCCACAACCTCGGTAGCTACGTTATCGAACCGATTGGACAGTGCACTTTCCAGACCCGCGAGGTCATCTTCCGAGTTGGCGAAGATTCCCTTCTTGTTATAGATATCCATGAGCTTCCGCGCGGTCCAACCTCGTGGGACGCCCCCTTGCAGGATCGTTGAGCCGAAAACCCGGCAGCCAGGCTTCATGAGCTTCTTCAGGTGATCGAAGGCTATCGCCTTCTCAACGATTGACCCGGGAACGCAATGAAACAGGTAATTTATTCCCACAGAATCAAAAGGCTCAATTTCGGTTTTAATGGGCTCGAGAATATTTTGCTCGAAGGTTTCCGGTTCGAACCGGGCGATTCGCTTTGACGCGAAATCCAGGGTGTTTCGATTCAGGTCCATGAGACCAACACGCGGCCTATCGGAAGGGAAATTGCAATGATCCGGGAAGTATCCCGTACCCACACCAACGTCTAAGTGGTTGTCGGAAACGTTGGCGTTATAGTGAGCCTCAATTCTTGAGGATGGACATTTCCAAATAAAGCGATTCGACACGCCCAAAACGACTAAGTCATAAACGGACAGGATTCCCGGCGTATATACGGCTTGTCCCGCAATGACCTCATCTTTAGATGGCCGCATCAACATTCCTCCTCAATTTCCATTAACGATGGTGAATTTAGTGGTACCGGGTGCAAGCTCCGTTTCACAGTATTTTGAAAGCCCTGGATATTTCTCTGTCAACACTTTCAGTATGTTCCCCCAGGCCACTGCCTTCTGTTGTTCAGTCAGGTTGCATGGCCCTTGAATTCCAGCGATTTTTTCTTCCTGACCAGCAAACACTGATAGACCGATGCTTAATGGAACACCACATCTTCAAATGAAACGTTTCTCTCAGCGTTCAGTAAAGCGTTCTTTTCAGGATTCCACGAGATCGCCTTTATATGCTTATTCTGGCACATCGTGTGCTTTTTGTACTTTTAACCGCTAATGTTTGAATTAAGTGGCGCCGTTTACGGCGCCCGCGTTTGTTGAATTGTTAGGCTTCAACCCTCTACTTAATCTCATCGATAAGTCCTTGTAAGTGAGCAACTGCAATGTCGTTTACAAACGGAGCCTGGACCGAAGCTTCCTCGGCAATCGTAATACCATCACAGGTCGAAAAATATGCGGCTTCTAATGGCGAGTTGCGAGGCTATCTCAGTTCGCTGTGGAAAGGGCAGTGACTATTTCGGCACTCTGAATGAAGCCTAACGCCGGAATAACCGGCGCCAAAGGCTTGCGGTGCGTCTTATTGTTAGAGCAACATCCAAAGTAAATTGAGAACTGAAATGGTCACTAAGCTGAAGTTCACAATTGTAGTTCCTATCATTGCCACAGACGTATTGCCCCGCCTATAGATTCCATGCAATCCAATCGCTCCGCCAATTGAATTAAATACTGCGCTAATCACTATTACTGGAAATGTTACATAAGCAGATAATGGCGGATGTCCGCCCTTAAACGCCACGGCAACTGTAATCACTAGAACCCATCCAATCAATCCAATTGCAACGCAACTTAAGCCTAGCCAAAATGATTTTCCAGTCATTATTTACCAATCGCTGACGTTTGAGTTAAGCGGCGTAAAAACGCGCAGCATTTTTACGTCCGGTGGAGGTCCGTAGGCCCGGAACGTGCTTGAACGATTTATTATATGCCTTTCTCATAGTCCTATATTCGTACTATTTCAATGTTAGATATCTAAAAATGTGTGGGGCTAGCAGCCAAGAAAGAACAAATACTGGAGCAGTAAAATAATACGAAAATATTTAGTCTCCAAAGAGTTCGCCTGAAATAAATGTGAGTTCGGTTACGACTTAATATTGCCGGATCCCGGAAGCTGATAAAATTGCACACCTATGAACAAGAATAAAAAAAATAAATTCAATCGCTTAATATCAGTGGCGCCCATGATGGACTGGACCGACCGGCATTGCCGTTACTTCCATCGCCTGCTGGCACCCTCCGCTCTGTTGTACACGGAAATGGTGACCACCGGTGCCATTATCCATGGCGATGCGGACCGATATCTTGCCTACAACCCGGAAGAGCAACCGGTGGCCCTGCAGCTGGGTGGCAGTGAACCGGAAGACCTGGCTGCCTGCGCCCGGGATGCGCAGCAGCGTGGTTTCAATGAGATCAATCTGAATGTCGGTTGTCCGTCCGACCGCGTCCAGCGCGGCCGCTTTGGTGCCTGCCTGATGCTGGAGCCGGAACTGGTCAGGGATTGCATGGCGGCCATGATTGATGCAGTTGATATCCCGGTGACGATCAAAACCCGTCTGGGTGTGGATGACCACTACAGTTATCAGTACATGTCGGATTTTGTCGGGCGCGTGGCAGAATCGGGTTGCTCGGTGTTTATCATGCACGCGCGCAAGGCCTTACTGGCTGGCCTGAGTCCGAAACAGAACCGTGATGTGCCCCCACTGCACTATGACTGGGTCTACCGGTTGAAACAGGAATCACCAGAGTTGCAGATCGTCATTAATGGGGGGATTGATTCGCTGGAGTCGGTAAAAGATCACCTCGGACACGTGGATGGTGTCATGCTGGGCCGGGCTGCGTATCATACGCCGTGGCTGCTGGCCGAATGTCAGCAACAGTTGTTTGATAACAAGACCATAAAAACCCCCGAGGACATCATAGAAGCCATGAATCTATATATCGAACGCCAGGCAGGCGAGGGCGTGGCGGTGAAACACATCAGCCGGCATTTGCTGGGTCTTTTCCAGGGTTTGCCCGGCGCCAAGGCTTGGCGGCGTTACCTGAGTGAAAACGCGTACCGGGATGATAACAATACAGAGTTGCTAAACCAGGCACTGGCCGCAATGAAAACTGTTGCGGGTCATCCGCCCCGCGTCGAAGCAACACCGCTGTGATCGTCAATCGTCCCGAAGATTTCCTTGCCAGATTAAGCTCCCAAACCTTTCCAGCCATGGGTCCGGCCTGCGCAAAAGCCGTGATGCTGGTTGAACCGGTAGATTTTACCGTGAACGCGGAATCAGCCATCGATAACCATTACATGGACCTGGATCATGTTGCGGATTCTAAGCGCGCACTTGATCAGGCACGCGCGCTTGCCAGGTTGATTTCCAGTCAGGGTATCGAAGTGGTCAGTTTCCCGGGCAGGCGCGAAACGCCAGATGCCGTTTTCCCCAACAATGTATTTGCCACTACCGTTGATCGTTTAATCGTCGGTCGTATGCTTCGTCCAAGCCGTCAAAAAGAGGCTGAGAGGCCTGACATCCGGGCGTATTTTCAATCACGGGGGTACCGTGAAATCGATCTGAGCCACCTGGACCTGGTTGCCGAACTGACCGGCACGCTGATCATAGATTCCGCACGCCGTATCGGCTTTTGCGGTATGACCGGTCGGGTTAACCAGGCCGGGCTTGAGGCCATGAACGAGGCATTCGACCTGAAAATGACCTTCAGTTTTGAGTTACGGCCCGAGGAATACCACACCAATGTCATCATGATGGTGCTCGCAAGCCGTGCCTGCGTGATCTATCCGGGCGGCTTCACCGATCCGGCGGTACCAATGGCCATTGCCTCGGCTTTTCCGGACCGGACCCTGTTACTGAATACTGCGGAACAGACTGCTTTCGCCGCCAATTGCATTGCTTTAACAGACCGGGACCTGTTCATGAGCCAGACCGGCCTGGATGCATTGCGTGATTCAAGTCGCAGGACGTTGGAAGACTGGGGTTTCGTAATCCACAGCACGCCACTTGATGAAATCGAAAAAGCCGGGGGAAGTTTGCGCTGCATGGTGGCCGAAATTTTCTAGACAAACCGGGTTTTTCTGAAATTGTTCAGGAGGAATTCACCTGCGTGCGTTAGAATAAATCAACTGTCCAGGAACTTGTAGGGAACTCATTGGATCTCCATGCGACTTAAAAAACTACGATCTGTCTGTCTGGTGCTGCTGGTATTGCTGATGCCGGTAACGGTTTTCGCCATCAGTTTAGAGGAGGCCGCTCAACAGGCGGCACAGCAAAATGACGCCAAGGTATTGTCAGCGAGAACGATAGAGCAGGGTGATAGCCGCGTGCATGAGATCAAATTACTGACCCGGGATGGCGTAGTTAAAACCGTCAGAATTCCGGATAAAAGCAAAAAGAAAAAGCATTAGCAAGGGAAGGGGTCAGCATGCGTATATTGGTGGTTGAAGATGATAACGACTTGCAGGCTTCACTCGCGGAAATTCTGCGTGGTGCGGGTTATGCAGTCGATGTCAGCAGTGATGGCATTGAGGGTCTGTTTTTCGGCCAGGAGTACCCGCTTGACCTGGCCATCATTGATCTGGGTCTGCCTGGTCTGCCCGGTCTGGACCTGATTCGCAAATTACGTGCACAGGAACGCCAGTTTCCCATATTGATTCTGACAGCGCGCGCCGACTGGCAGGACAAAGTCGAAGGTCTTGAGGCCGGTGCCGACGATTACCTGACCAAACCCTTTCATCCGGAAGAACTCAAGGCACGGGTCGGCGCTTTGTTGCGGCGTTCGGCCGGTCATGCGCAGCCTGCGATTGAATTGGGGCCGTTGAAAATTGACCTGGTCAGTCAACGGGTTTATAGCGGTGAACGGGAAATTGAGCTGACCACTTATGAATACAAAGTGTTTGAATACTTGCTGATGCACCCGGATGAGGTCGTCACCAAGACGGTATTGTCCGAGCATATTTACGAAGAGGATGCAGACCGCGACAGTAATGTAATCGAAGTTTTTGTCGGTCGTCTGCGTAGAAAAATTGATCCCCAGGGTCTTCTGAACCCCATCGAGACACTCAGGGGCAGGGGTTATCGTCTGAATAGACCGCCTCGTCCCAACGAATAACCGGCAAGCCGTAATTCGCTATTGTGAGCAGAGAAGCCAACCCGCATCGACCATTTTCTTTGCGAACACGAATGGTCGTACTGGCGGTTTTATTGCTGGCCGTATCATTGGGCCTGGTCGGTTTTGCCCTTGATTCCGCTTTTCACAGGAGCAGTGAGGCCGGCCTGCAGGCACGCATGGAATCGCTGGTTTACCTGGTATTGGGGGCGACGGAAGTGGGTGCGGACGGTACCCTGGTATTTGATGAAAATCCCGGCGACCCGCGCCTTGATCAGCCGGGTTCAGGGATCTACGCCAGTGTGACCGGTGCCAGGGATCACTGGGATTCGCCCTCATCTTTGGGTGTCAAGCTTCCGGAAGCGGTTCAGGTAAAGACCGGTGAAAGAGATTTTTTACCGGCCACCGAAGAGACCGGTTTTTTTTACATTCTGCGATATGGTGTCAGTTGGGAGTTGGCGCAGGGCCGGATGCTACCGGTTACGGTTACCATTTTTGTTGACAGGCGGGAATTACTCCCCGAATTGAGGGCATTCCGCAGCGGCTTATGGCGAAGCCTGGGTCTGACGGGCTTGATCCTGGTGCTTGCGCAAGTGGTATTTATGGCACTGGGGATGCGGCCATTGCGTCGTATTACCGAAAATATTTCTGGAATTGAGTCCGGCAAACTTGAACGTCTGGAAGGAAATTACCCCATCGAACTGGAACCGTTACAGCGTAATCTCAATCATCTTCTGGATACCGAGCAAGCCAACCAGACCCGCTACCGCAATGCACTTGATTCACTGGCGCACAGTCTTAAGACACCCCTGTCAGTAATCCGCTCCAGCCTGCCTTCGGATACTTCTGCCAAATCGGTTGCGATGGAAAACGCGGTCACAGATATGCAGCACCTGATAGCCACCCGTTTACAACGGGCAGCAGCCTCCGCGCGCAGTGCAAATGCGCCTGCGGTGGATGTAAAAACCCAGGTTGAGCGCCTGGTGACGTCACTGCAACGGGTCTATTCTCAGGTATTGATAAACATTGATCTTTTAATTGAGCCTGACCTGGCATTTTATGGCGAGCAACGTGATTTGCTGGAGTTGACCGGTAATCTGCTCGACAATGCCTGTAAGTATGGTGGTGGTCAGGTGCGTCTATCCGCACAAACGATGGATGCAGAAGATATCCGCGCGGGTATCTGCGTGCAGGTCGACGACAACGGCCCGGGTATTGCTGAGGATCAGCGTGCGCAATTATTGCAACGCGGTGTACGCGGTGATGAGCGGGTCGAAGGGCATGGCCTGGGCCTGGCCATCGTTCTGGAAATTGTAAGCGCCTATCATGGTGAAATAGAAATCAAACAAAGCGAACTGGGCGGTACTTGTGTCAGTGTTACGCTCAAAACACGTTGAGAGGAGGCTTCATGTTACAACTGCTTGAGATCATGCAACGCCTGCGCGACCCGGAAAGCGGCTGTCCGTGGGATATCAAGCAGGATTTCTCAAGTATCGCCCCGTATACCATTGAAGAGGCCTACGAGGTTGCCGATGCCATTGCGCGGGACAACATGGCCGACCTGAAAGATGAATTGGGCGACCTGTTATTCCAGGTGGTCTTCCACGCACAGATGGCCAGCGAGCAGGGCAGTTTTAATTTTGATGATGTGCACCAGGCCGTTTGCGACAAAATGTTACGCCGTCATCCACATGTGTTTGCGGACCTCGAAATCAGGGATGAAGTGCACCAGACACAGGTCTGGGAAGATTACAAAGCTGACGAAAGAAAACAAAAAGGTCAACACAGCCTGATGGATGGCGTTCCTGCGGGTATGGCTGAGTTACAGCGTGCCGTCAAGTTGCAAAAACGCGCCCGTAAAGTGGGCTTTGACTGGGGTTCGCCGGACCCTGTTCTGGATAAGTTTGACGAGGAACTCGCTGAAATGCGTTCGGCAATGGCTTCCGGTGACCGTGATGCGATGGAGGACGAATTAGGCGATCTGTTGTTTGTTGCGACCAACCTGGCGCGTCACCTTGACATCGACCCCGCTGCCGCACTGCGTCGCAGCAATGCCAAGTTTGAAACCCGCTTCCGGGCCATGGAAGAAGCTGCCGGTGGCCAGAACGCCCTGGACGCGATGGAACTGGATGCAATGGAGAACCTGTGGCAAAACACCAAAAGAAGACTGGAAACGAAGTCGTAAACAGGTATGTGAAGAAATATGAATGAATGGCTGGCACAACTGGATATCAACAGCGTCATCATGGGGCTTTTGGCGGGCCTGATCGTTGCATTGATCAGCGCGATAACCGCTGCAAAAATTGCCAGGCGGAAAGGTGCGGAAACTGAAACAGCGCGTTTGCAACCACTCAACGAAAAACTCGAGGAAAGTTTACAAGCCCGTGAAGTCGAATTATCCGAACTCCGGCGTGCATTGGCCATCTCTGAAACACGGCTCGACGAACAGCAGCACCACCATCGGGTCGAAAAGGCTTCACTTGAAGAGGCCGAAAAACGACTGACGGAATCTTTCGAACGGCTCGCCGGCAAGGTATTCGATGAGCGTTCCAGCCAGTTCACACAATTGAGTGAAAAACAGTTATCCGGGTTGTTGAAACCCCTGGCGAAGGATCTCGAGACCTTCCGCTCAACGGTGGACAAGAACAGCCGCGAGGATATCCGCCAGCACGCCGCCTTGCAGGAAAAGCTCAAACAGATGGAAGGTCTGAATGAGCGTCTTCACAAGGAGGCGCAAAACCTGACCAGGGCCCTGACTTCCGATGTCAAAGCCCAGGGTAACTGGGGCGAGCAGCAACTCGAACGCCTGATGGAGTTGGCCGGTCTCGTCAAGGGCGAGCATTACTACACACAGTATTCAACGATCGGTAAAAACGGTGAACGTCTGCAACCGGATTTCGTGCTGAAGTTACCTGAAAACCGCTGCATCATCCTCGATTCAAAAGTGTCATTAACCGCCTGGACACGTTACCAGTCCGAAGAAGATGAGGCCCGGCGTGATGCCCTGCTGGCCGAACACGTGGGCTCGATCAAGGCGCATATAGCGGGCCTGGGCAAGAAGAATTACCCCGACGTGGAAGAGCTCAACGCGCTGGATTTTGTACTCATGTTCGTGCCGATCGAATCGGCATTGATTGTCGCACTGCAACGTGACCCGGGCTTGCCTGAGTACGCATTACAACAACGTGTTGCGCTGCTGTCACCGGCCAATTTCCTCGCAACGGTTCGCACCGTGGCATCGGTGTGGCAAGTACATAAACAAAACACCAATGCCCAGGATATCGCCCGCCGCGCCGGATTGTTATACGACAAATTTGTCGGTTTTGTTGACAATATGAAAAGTGTTGGTACACGTCTCGACCAGGCCAAAAAATCTTTTGATGATGCCTACGGCCAACTGACCGCGGGTGCCGGTAACCTGGTCGGGCAGACCGACAAGCTCAGCAAACTGGGTGCCCGCCACGCCAGGCAACTCGAAGCAAGCCTGGTAGAAAAAGCCATCGGCGAGACCCTGGAAGACGATAGTTATCCACGCCTGGTCAAGGAAGAAGACAAAGAACCCTAGGGTGCCAAGAGCCGGCCTACCTTAGATTTGCTTTTCCTGCCTGGAGCCTGGATAACGTTGAGATGGGAAGCGAATGAGAAAATAACATTTTGCATTATTTTCAGTATAGGTATAATCACGAAGCCTTCAAAGAGAATGGATTTCCACGTGAGAAATAACAGATTAATGAGCAGCATTGCGGCCGCTTTTCTGCTGGGAGTCAGTTCCCTGGCATTGGCCGATGAGGCGAAAAAAGCCGACGACCAGTCCACGGCCGATAAGCCAGTCGCAAAATCGGGTACAGTGGTCGCCGCGCATGTTGCCAGTAACGCCGATGAACTGGCCAAAAAGCTTTCCAACCCAATATCATCGCTGATCAGTGTTCCACTCCAATACAATTATTCGCAAACATACGGTGATGATGGTTATAAGAATCTGCTGAATATCCAGCCGGTGGTACCCATCTCCATATCCAAAGACTGGAACCTCATTTCCCGCACCATTACACCGGTAGTTCAGCAGAAAGATGTTCAGCCAGGCAATACCCAGTTTGGCTTTGGTGATATCACCCAGAGTCTTTTTTTCTCACCGAAGAAACCAACCTCGTCCGGATTGATCTGGGGTGTTGGGCCGGTTGCACTGATCCCGACGGGCACGGATGGTATCGGTGCTAACACCTGGGCGTTCGGACCCACCATTGTCGTATTGAAACAGACGGGTCCCTGGACCTATGGTGTGCTGGCTAACCAACTCTGGGATACGGGTGGCCAGGCCGATATCAGCTCGATGTACATTCAACCCTTCCTGGCGAAAGGTCTTGGCAAAGGCAGAACCTTGAGTTTGAACACCGAGAGCATCTATAACTGGAAAACCAGTGAGTGGACCGTCCCCATAAACGTCGCCTACAGCAAGGTCTCCAGGTGGGGAAAGCAGATGGTTAGCAACCAGATCGGCGCCGGTTGGTATGTCACAGCCCCGAGCGGTGGCCCGGACTGGCAACTGCGTTACGCGCTCACTTTATTGTTTCCAAAGGGTTAGCCTGTAACCCTCGCCATCCGGGTCGCTCGAGCCCGGGCGAGTTTGTTTGTCTGAACTGGTTGTGAGCTGTGGATGATTTCACTGGCTTCATTTCCATGCTGTTTTTACTGACCCCGCGTCGGGCATATGCTGGTGTCTGAAGCATGCTAAACGCGTATACTACAAAGACCTGGTAACCATATACCAAGTAACAATCCTGGAGGATTTATAATGAAAGTCACAGTACTAAATAAAATTGCAACACTGAGTTTGATCGTGTTGTTTGGAACGTCCGTGTCTGCACAAGCGGATGAGGCGTATGCCAAGAAGACTCTCAAGTCCATGTCTGAGTATGTTGGTGGACAGACAACCCTGTCGTTTGAATACGATTCCATCCTTGATGTCACCACCGTTGATGGACAGGTACTCGGGCTGGCGAGTTCGGGTAGTGTCAGTCTTAATCGACCTGACAAGATCCATACCACGCGTTCCGGAGGGTTTGTGGACGTCGAGTCATTATTTGATGGAAAAACGTTAACCCTGTTCGGCAAAAACCTCAATATCTATGCACAAATTGAAGTGCCTGGAACGATTGATCACCTGATTGATGAGCTGAAGAATACCTATAACAGGCCACTGCCTGCGGCGGACTTGTTGTTGTCGAGTTCCTATGATGAGTTGATGCATGATGTTACCGACGTGAAAGATCTGGGCAGTGGTGTCATCGGCGGTGTCGAATGCGATACCTTTGCTTTTCAAACCGATGAAGTGGATTGGCAGATATGGATTGCACAAGGCGACCGTCCCTATCCCTGCCGTTTTGTAATCACTTCAAAATTAATTGCAAATGCACCGCAATATTCCGTCCAGACCAGGGCATGGAAAACCGGCGCGGATGTCGCAGCGGACGATTTTCAGTTCAAGAACTCAACAGATGCTGAGAAGGTTGGGTTGGAAGACCTTAAGGGAATGGGTGACCTGCCAGCTAACTTCAGCAAGGGAGAAACAGAATGAACAGGTTTAAAAAATTAGGTATTGCTTTGATTTTCACTACTGTTGTGATTGCTGGAGCCGAGATCGGTGAACAGCTGTCGGTACCGGGTGTTCATAGCCTCATTTCAACATCCGAGGCGATAATCGGAAGACCATTAACACCCGTGAGTTATGCCGGTGTTGCACGGCGCACAGTACGGCGTTGCGCGGTTGGTGTTTACTACTGCTGATTGTCCTGCAAGAATTGGGGGTCAGGGTACCAATTACCAGATTTGGTTCCCTGACCCCCGATTTTATATTCGCTACAGGCTGATTTAATGGAACTCTATATTCAGGCATTCATAACGGTGCTTTCATTGATGAACCCTGTAATGTGCGGCATGATTTTTCAGGCTGCCGAGCCGGACAGACCCGTCCCGGACAGGATCAGGGATGCGAGCAAGGCCGCGCTTGCCGTTCTGACGATCCTGATGCTCGCTGCGTTGCTCGGTGAGCGTTTACTCAACGCCTTTGGCATTTCGCTTGACGTATTCAGTGTTGCCGGTGGCGCAGTGTTGGCCTGGATGGGTTTCTCAATGCTGCGTGGCGTGACTGCCCCGACAGGTGCGTCCTCGTCTTTGACGTCACTGGTATTGTTTGCAGCCAGTCCTGGCACGATCACCGGAGTCATCTCCATCGCGGTGGTGCATACACGTGGTCAGCTGCCACTAACAGCGCTGGTTGCGATTGCAATTGCCACGTTGCTCACCTGGCTGGTTATGGTCTTTTTGGCGAAGAGGAAGCCGCAGCGCGCGGAAGCTGGTTTTATGCAGGCTACTGTTCAGTCATTCATGGGATTGATCGTCATGGCCATGGGTGTTCAATTCGCTTTCAAGGGTTTGAGCGCCTATTTTCACATGGCCGGGTCATAATCTTCGAAATGCTGGAAATGTGGGAAGTACTGGTTTATGCCTCGCTGGTGCTGGTACCGTTGCTGGTCTGGTTGGCAGTGCTGGTACGGGCCGTATTGCGGCCCCACCGCGAACCGGCGTCACGCATCGCATGGGTGGCGGTCATCGCCGCGCTGCCCGGCCTGGGAATACTCATCTACCTGCTCCTGGGTGAAACCAGTATAGGCCGCAAACGCGTCGCCCGCGCCCGAGAGGTGCTGGCCAGCTTGCCGCCTGCGACGCCTCCATCATTCGAGAATGACCCGAGGCATCATCCAACGGTTTCAGACCGTTGCGCACCCCTGTTCAGGCAAGGTGAATCGGTCAATGGCTTCAGGCCGGTGGGTGGTAACTCGGCTGAGCTGATGACGGATTCAAACTCTGGCATTGATACGATGGTGGCTGATATGGACGCGGCCGTCGATCACATCCACCTGATTTTCTATATCTGGCTGGAGGACAACAATGGTGTAAAGGTGGTTGAGGCACTGAAACGTGCAGCAGCCCGTGGGGTTGCCTGCCGGGCCATGGCGGATGGGCTGGGCTCGCGTGCCATGATTCGCTCCAGGCACTGGAAGGAGATGCGTGAAGCGGGTGTGCGGGTTGCAGTCGCGCTACCGATCGGAAATCCATTGCTCCGTCCTTTCCACGGCCGGATAGACCTGCGCAACCACCGAAAGATCGTGGTCATCGATGACCGGATTACCTATTGCGGCAGCCAGAACTGCGCCGATCCTGAATTCCGGGTCAAACCAAAGTTTGCGCCCTGGGTGGATGCCCTGGTTCGTTTTGAGGGTCCGATTGCACGTCAGAATCAACATGTATTTATCGGCGACTGGATGACTTACTTCAAAGAGGATATTCGTTCGATATTGGAAGCGCCGATTGCCGACGGTGGCGAGGGCTTTCCCGCCCAGGTAATTGCCACGGGTCCGACGGTTCGCAATTCGGCAATGCCCGAGACTTTTGAAACCCTGATGCACGCTGCCCGGAAAAAGCTGGTGATCACAACACCCTACTATGTGCCAGACGAGTCGATGCAGGGGGCTCTGTGCGCAGCGGCGCATCGCGGGGTTGAAACCACAATTATTTTTCCGGCCCGCAACGACTCATGGCAGGTTGCAGCCGCGAGTCGCAGTTATTACCTTGAACTTGTCAAAGCCGGCGTAAAAATTCACGAGTACGCTGGAGGATTACTGCACACCAAGACCATGACCGTTGATGATGATATTACCCTGATCGGATCGGCCAACATGGACCGGCGCAGCTTCGACCTGAATTACGAAAACAACATCCTGTTCTGCG
>Ga0210065_1000332_pt1 | contig 13143 bp, 8 predicted proteins | sample Muzzi_PWB_D1_FD_185533 | JGI IMG/M metagenome (GOLD analysis project Ga0210065, IMG submission 185533) | Wetland microbial communities from San Francisco Bay, California, USA, that impact long-term carbon sequestration - Muzzi_PWB_D1 (SPAdes) | ecosystem: Environmental > Aquatic > Marine >... | reverse complement strand
CGCTTCACCAAGGAATTGCCGGACACGCGCGTCCTGATTTTCTCAGGCTATCAAACCCCGGGACTGGTGCGCGAACTCCTCCAAGCCGGTGCACACGGATTTGTTGAAAAATCGGCACCGCTTTCCGAACTCAAAAAAGGCATCGAAATCGTTTCCAGTGGAGGCAGTTATTTCGGCCCGGAAGTCGCCCAGTTGTTACGCCATGCCATGGCAGACCCGAAAAGCAGTGATTCGGGCATGAGTGTGCTGACCAAGCGTGAGCGTGAAATCTTGCAACTCATTGCAGAAAGCAACAGCACCCGCGAAATCGCAGTCAAACTCAACATCAGCGTCAAAACCGCTGAAAATCATCGTACCAATTTGATGCGTAAACTGGATCTGCACGATGTAGCTAGCTTGACGCGCTACGCGATCAACAACGGTCTTATTATTATGGGTAATTAGGTGCGAACCCCACCGGAACTCACAAAAAAGCACAGGCATTATCGCTGCCTGTGCTTTTTTATGTCTATTTCAAATCAAAGCCGATACCGGAGCGTTCACCTTCGCTCGCACCCAATTCAATCACGAAAATACGTGCCGCATCGACACCGCCCGCTATGATCAAATGTGAACGTACAGCCGCTTCCCGCTGCCGCGCAAGTTGCTCAACTTGTGCCTGATCGACAGGAACTCGACGCATCAGGGCAGCCTCCATTTGAGCCTGCGTCACCTCGCCGGTCTCCTCACTCGCGTCAGCTTCAACGCTAGTATCCGGCGCCTCCTCCTCAGCCTGAGGGCCGACCGGCTTTGTCACTTCTACTAATTCAACCCTTCGCTCGGTCTTGTATCGCTTAAATTCAGGCCGTGTTCGTATACGGGTGACTTTTTCAACAAATTCAGTCTCGCTAGCTGGCTCTATCGGCTCTTCAACCACTGGTTCCGTACCATCAGACATAGCCTTCTTGTAAGCGCGCTTTAGCTTTTTCAAATATGTCGCATCATCCCTCTTTTCGGAATCACCCAAAACCTGCTCACGCAATAGATCGCGCGCAATCGAATCCTTATCAGCGTCTGAAACAAATGACGTCATGGTAAGTTGAATACCGGGCCTCGCATTCAATGCCTTGGCCAGCGCATTTAATTGATCAATTAAACCAGCGTCCAACTCATGAACACCCGCGGCAAAATCGACCCGTGAAAGATCGGCTTCCGTATCAACCAAACCGGAAAGTAACTTGAAAGGTGAAGTCGCCACACTCGTAATTAAGCCCACCAGCGCTTTGCGCACAATCTGACCAATACTAACCTTCGGGTCGCTCAAGTCTCCATAGAGAGGCAGCGATAAATCCATTTCTCCGTTCGGTCCTTTGAGCAGACTGATCGCGAAATCCAATGGTAAGCGTAATGCGTCTTCACTCTCAACGCGCTCACCTAATTCAAACTGATCAATCAATAGTTTATTCTTCGCCTCCAGTTTGTTGTCCACAACGCTCCAATCTGAATCAATCGTAAACCATCCCTTGGCAACTTTACGACCCACCGCTTTTCCGGAATAAGGTGAGAAACCCGGCAAAGAAAGCGCTTCCAACTGGGCATTGACCTCACTCTCACGACCCGGATCTGCCGGATACAATTTAGCATTCAACGACAATAAACTCTGATTGATCAGCGCGGATAAGATAACCTCGGCCGGCGAATCACCGCGCGTGGATACGTTATCAACCGACACATCCACCTCGGACATGGTTAATTCAACCTGAGGCTGAATCGACTGATCCGTCAGCTTAAAAGTACCCGCCTTGACCTGAATGGAATCGATTGAGACATCAGGAAGCGGCTCTGAAACCGTTGTATCCGCCACGACGGCATCGTCACTCTCAGCCTCGCCACCATCGGCTTCAACTTGCGCAACAGGCAATTGAACATATGCTGCATAGGGCTGATCTAAGGTCAATAGATCCACGTGCATCGACAGTGGTTGAGTCGTCATTTCCAAGCCCTCAAAAGCCAGTTGCCCCCATTCAGCACGTAGATGCGTGCCCTGACTGATTGCCAATCCATCCACCGAGCCCTGACCAGTTAATCGGTAGCCTTCCTCGAGCGCGCCTTTAACCGCACCCGTAAAGGTAAAGCTGCCACCATCCAATCCGATTGCAGCAAATTCATTGGCATAAGCACCGCCAATTGATAGCGGGATATTCTGCATCGAGAGTGCGACATCCAAGGCACCCGTCTCCGCGACAACGCTTCCTTCAAAATGTGCGGTCCCGTTCTCTCCTAATTCATAATCAGCCGCCAATTCAAAGGGTTGCAATAAATCCGACGATACGTCCTGTATCAGGATATTGGGGATACCCACCTCAACTGATACCAAGCCTGACTGAAGGCTATCCACCCAAAAGATGCGATAATCTTCAACCGAGATTTCACGGACTTCGAAACTGAATTCGGCTTCCGCATCTGTTGGCGCCGCTTGCATTTGAGCGTCCACCACCGGCATTGCCACCAATTCCAACAAATTGATACTACCATCGGCTGCTTGCTCAATCTTGGTTAGACCATCTTTAACTGAAATACTCTCAACTACCAGCGCCTGTTGTGGGAAATTAAAACTCACACCGTCGACTGAGACAGCAGCCAACGATATCAATTGATCCTCATTATCAGACGGGCGCGAGAGCACATCCGTCAGCTCAAACGAACCGGCTTGCATGCTGAACAAATTTTCCAAATCCGACAGATTTAAATTGTAGTCAAATTGCATTCCAAAAACTGCGCTCACCAAGTCGAAACGTATAAACTTAGCGTAGTAAGGAGAAAGATGGTGGATGCGCAGTCCCTCTAAACGAAAGCTGCCGGAGCTGGTTAATGGCTGACTGGTAAAGTTACCGGTCCATTCCAATTCAGCCCCCGTTTCTGTGACCGCGATGAAATGCATCTCGTTATCACTGTTGGTCACTGTGGTGAAGTCCTCCAGCGTGAAATTGATCGGTTCGATTACCTGTGAGTACTGCGTCGCATTGGTGTCATCCACAAATGTCACCCGTCCGCTATCCACCTCCAACAGGTTAATGCGCACCTTTGGAATTTCCATGGTATTGACTTCGGCAATGATCTCACGCCAATCTTTAGGCTCCTCCGAACCTAAGTCACTTTCTTCAGGCTCCGCCTCTTGATTTTCAATCCGCCGTACATAACTAATGTCAGGCGCTTCCAACTGAATCTGATCCAGAACCGGATAAAATTTGAACAGAGTCAACACACTCAAATTGACCGTAGCCCGCTCCCAGGCAACCGACCATTCGCCACTTGCTTCCGCTAGTTGCAAACCTTCGACCGATAGACGCCAAGTGAAAGGATTCGCCGTCACTCGCTCAATCACTGCCGACTCATTCACGTGCTCACGCAAGGCTCGCTGACCAAAAAACTTCAACAGCAATGGAAAGATTAAAAATCCAATCAACGCGTAAGCCGCGAATAGTGTGCCACAGATCTTGAGTGCTTTTTTCATAGTCGTTTCAGTTACTACTAAAATGACAGTGAACTGCCAACGGTCAAGTAATGCACTGAAACAGCAGCATTAAACTTGTAATATAACTCGATTTTTACAACGCGATGAGGTTACTTTCAGCGCTCCAAATTTCTAACCGCATGCCTTTCCTGTTCCGTATTTACTTCACTGCCTGCTTAGCATCCATCTGTTACCTTGCTGGATTAAATGCGGCATCCGTACCCGAGCGCGTGGACTTTTACTACGGCATCGCTGAAGGAAACTATTTAATCGGCGACTTAACGGGTGCAGAAAAAAGCGTAGCCCAAATCCTCCTCATCAACCCTGACTATGTTCGCGCCATTACCTTGAACGCGCGCGTGCAACTGGATCTGGGCAAGGGCGATCTCGCCTTGGTCGCAGCCGAGCGAGCGATCGAGTTGGAACCCAACAATTTGAAACACCACTTATTGAAAGCGCTGATACTCGGAAATTTACAGCGGCGTCCACAAGCAATCCAAATCATACAATCCGTAATCCAGCAGGCTCCCCCCAAAAGCGATGACCACCAAGCGGCCACTCATTTGTTAGGACTGCTTCAAATGGCTGAGGGCGATTGGGATGCTGCCGCCAGTAGTTTCGATCAGATCTATCAGGCGGATCCGGAATCAGCCAGTGCGGGCCTCAAGCTAAGCAGTGAAGCTTATCTCGAAAAAGCAGATCTCGCGCTACAGCAGCAGAAAAACAAAGAGGCCGTTGCTGCCATTGATCAAGCGATCGCTGTTTATGATGGTAAAACTGGTCAGGAAGCGCTGCAACAACGCACCTCGCTGCGCATGATTCGTGCCCGGGTGCTGACGCAACTCGGCGACTTTGATCCTGCCATCCAAGACCTACAGGCACTCAGCGCGCAGCAACCTGAGAATCTTGAACTCGCGATTACACTCGCCTCGCTCTATGCCAGCACCGATCGCTGGCGCTCTCTGGATGCATTGATACCGGTCATTTCAGGCCAACCGGAACTACAGGACATCGCACTCTATTTCGAGGGTCGTAGTGCTCTGGCAAAAGGCCGCGTCGGATCCGCCCGCGCGAAATTTGAAGCGGCACTTGAACTCGACAACCAGAGCCGCCTCACTGCCTCACTACACTTCTATCGCGGTCTGTGTCTGGATCAACTCGAGCGACCGCAAGACGCCCAAGTCGAAATTCTGCAAGCGCTGGATCTAGATTTCAAACCTGAAACGTCGACCGAAGCCATTTTGGCCAGCCGGATTCTCATTCGAACCAATCAAGCGCAACGTGCCATACCAATCCTGGAGGCCCTCTGCCTCAACCAAATCGATCCATCCGCTGAGGTATGGACCCTTTTAGCACGGGCACAGCAGGCAGTCGACAGCAATGCACTGGCGATCAGTGCACTCAATGAAGCCCTCACAATTGACCCACAGCATGCAATCGCCCGAGCCTTGCGTGCCGCTTTGTTGCGAAAAATTGGCGACCTGGAGGGAGCGGCGGCCGATTACGAAGTGGCCATTCAGGTTACTCCCGAAAACGCAGCATACCGCTATGCACTCGGCCTGGTTTATTTTCAACTCGGCCAATTGGCCACTGCCGAGAGCCAGATCGCTCGTGCCGCTCAATTACTGCCGCAGAATGCCAGCATTCAACTACTACACGCCCTACTGGCTTATGTCATTCAAGCTCCCACAGCGGCTCAAAGCGCACTGGAAAACTACCTGACACTCAGCCCGCAGCAACCGAATGAATCCGTCTTTTACCTCGAATACGCCCTGAATGCTCAATCCCACCCCGAACAGGCGATCCTCAAGCTGCAACAACGCGCTGCGCAGCCAACAAGCTCGGAATTCCTACAAAAATTCATTCAATACAATACTGGCCAACTCGAGCGTAAAGAAATCATCGATCACGCGGGTATCGCTGAAACGCCGCAAATCGCACGCCAACAGATCTGCGAGGTCACTTTTTGGATCGCCCAGCATGAAAAGGCACTCGGCAACAGCGAAGTCGCCAATCAACTACTGCAACTCATCCTACAAGTCGGCAATCCCGACATTCCCGAATTCCAATTCGCCAAATGGCAGCTCAAATAGTTTTCTGAACGATTCTTCCCGCACGGTTCAACCAACTGCTCAATCTGCCTCTGAATGGATCGATCGAGGCTACGACCCATTCGGCGACTTTGCTTAACCACAGCGCCGAACGGGCCCTTCGTCTCAGGCCATGCTTGTCATAGTATAAAGTGGGGTTGCCAGACCGCTTGCGGTGAAAGAAACTGGCGTGCCCACTCAACGCTGGCCCTCCTCGGGCCCAAATCCAACAGCTTCACTTTTGACTTGCGCGAAGCAACTAAACCCGCATCTTCCTGCCCTTCAGCGTTAGAGCGCATTCTGAGAAGAGTCCGCTCCTCGGCTTCCCACCATCCGGTGGGTCCAACGGCTAAGACGGCTCAGTGGCGGTCTTGGCGGTTTCGAAAACTCGAAATCCACAAGTCGTGATCATACAATCAAATACAATGGCAAAATCAGCACCCGTAGGGGACACAACAGTCGATAAAGCAGCGATCATCAAAGAGTTCGGTGCCAACGAAAACGATACCGGTTCGTCCGAGGTTCAAATCGCGCTGCTCACCGCACGCATCAAGCACCTGACCGAGCACTTGCGCGAGAACCGCAAGGATTTTCACTCGCGCCGCGGCCTCATCGCAATGACCGCGCGCCGCCGTAAGCTCCTCGACTACTTGAAGCGTACAGACTTCAATCGCTATACAGCGATCCTCGAAAAGCTTGGCCTTCGCCGCTAATTCTATCTTTATTTCATGCCGGACTCCTTTTAAGGGAGTCCGGCATTTTTCTTTCTTACACTCTTTTCTAATCACCCCCTGCGAATCCGACGTCCTTAATCATAATCTTAATCGTAATGCTCCCTCCACCGAGACAGAGAATTACGCTTAGGAGTAAGATTAAGAGCTGAAGGCAACGCGACCTCACTTTAATCATCATTCAATTTTCGGCGTTCGACGTTTGATCGTCCACGCTCTCCTGACTTTCCCGAGTGGCTCAACCGATTTGAGTCACGCCGATACACGAGGGTCCTATCCCCAACGTATCGTAGCATGCATAAAGCAAAACACAGATAAAAGTATGAAACAAAAACACAACGTAACCGCAGAAGGTCTTGGTATCGAGATCTCAACCGGAACCCTCGCAGGCCTCGCAAGTGGTGCTGTCACCATCCGCATGGGCGAAACCGAACTCTTCGTATCGGCTACTGCTGCCTCATCGCTCCGCCCCGGGCAGGACTTCTTCCCGCTCACAGTTGATTACCGCGAAAAATTCACCGCTGCCGGCAAATTCCCCGGTGGTTACTTCAAACGCGAAGGCAAACCTTCCGAAAAGGAAATTTTGACATCCCGTCTTTGCGACCGTCCACTGCGTCCGCTCTTCCCCAAGGGCTTCATGAACGAAGTGCAGGTCATCGGACTCCTCCTCGCAACCGACCTCATCAACGAACCGGACATCCTGATGGTCAATGCGGCATCGGCGGCAACACTGATCTCCGATATTCCTTGGAACGGACCGATTGGCTGCGTGCGCGTGGGACAAATTGATGGTGAATTCATCACCAACCCAACCCACGATCAAATGCTGGATTCCGACCTCGACCTCATCTACGTCGGTTCTGAAACCGAAATGCTGATGATCGAAGGTTCTGCCGAATTCATCTCCGACGAGCGCTTCTACGAGGCACTTGAATACGGTCAACAAGCGATTCAGCCGCTGATCGTTGCTCAAAAAGAGTTGGCTAAGCTTGCCGGCAAGGAAAAGAAGGACTTCCCACTCCTCGTCACTCCAGCCGAAGTGGTTGAATTCTGTGAAGAACACGCTGCAGAAGGCGTCAAAGCAGCCCTCAACTTCGACAGCTATACCGAGCGTAAGCTGGCCATCGAAGCCATCGCGAAGGAAACTACAGTGGCGCTTGAAGCCAAGCTGGGTGCTGAAAATGTAAAAGGTGACGACGTCGCCCGCGCATTCGATGAGATTCAGGAAAAGCTGTACCGCCAAAACATTCTCGACACGGGTAAGCGTGTGGACGGTCGTGGCGCTCCTGATTTGCGCACCATCTCCTGCGAGACAGGCGTTCTGCCACGCGTTCACGGTTCCGCCGTTTTCAATCGTGGTGAAACACAAGCCCTCGTCATCACCACGCTCGGCACCAGCCGTGACGTGCAAGACATCGACGGTCTCACCGGCGGCGCCAAGAGCAAGTCCTTCATCCTACACTACAACTTCCCTCCCTTCTCGGTCGGTGAAGCAGGTCGTTTCGGATTCACAGGACGCCGCGAAATTGGTCACGGGGCACTCGCTGAGCGTTCGCTCCTGCCGATCCTACCTCCTGAAGATGAGTTCCCTTACGCGATCCGCGTCGTGTCTGAAGTCATGAGCTCCAACGGCTCCACTTCGATGGCTTCGATCTGTGGCGGTTGCCTCTCCCTGATGGATGCCGGTGTGCCGATCACAGCGCCTTGCGCAGGTATCTCCACTGGTCTGGTGACTGAAAAAGATGCTGATGGTAAAATCACCAAGCACGTCATCCTGACAGATATCCTCGGCGCGGAAGATCACTTCGGCGACATGGACTTCAAGATCGCCGGTACACCTGAAGGTATCACAGGTTTCCAATTGGACTTGAAGATCACCGGTCTTCCTTTCGACATCACACTCGAAGCCATTAAGCAAAACCGCGAAGCCCGCATGAACATCCTGGCCATCATGGCAGAGCACCTGCCTGAGTCGCGCACAGATCTACGTGAGCATGCTCCCCGCATCCACACCATTCAGATTGCTCCGGATAAAATCGGTGCCCTCATCGGCCCCGGTGGCAAAAACATCCGCCGCATCACTGAAGTCTCCGGTGCACAAGTTGACATCGACGACGACAACAGCGGTCGCGTGCTCATCTTCGCAACCGATAAAGAATCCATGGATCGCGCGATCCAGGAAGTCGATGCCTGCACCGCAGAAATCGAAGTCGGCAAGACCTACCGCGGCATCGTTCGCGGCGTGAAGGACTTCGGTGCTTTCGTCGAATGCTTACCGGGCAAGGAAGGCTTGGTACACATCTCCGAGCTGGCGGACTTCCGCGTCAACAAGACCGAAGACATCTGCAAACTCGGCGACGAAATGGTTGTCAAATGCCTCGGCATCGAGAAAGGCAAAGTTCGCCTCTCGCGTCGTGCTGCACTTGAAGAAGCCAAGGAAACTGTCGAAGAAACAGCCGAGACTGAGTAATCAGCCGTCCATAACACTTAGTCACAAAGCGGTCACCAAATGGTGGCCGCTTTTTTGTGCATACTCGAATGGACGAAAAAGCGTTTCATCAGCCTACCGCTGAATCGAAGTCCAGCAGAATGCGTGTAAAGACTGAACCCACCGCTTCAGGCAAAGAGTACCCTCAAAGTTTCCGTAGAATCCAAGGGGGCGTTGCGCATAAAACTGCGGTAGCCAACGAACGCTGGAGAGCGAACGCAGAGACCCACTGCCGTGCCTCTGCGGCTCCGGATTGATCGAATTGGCGAACCTTGGACTTCGTGAATGGCTTACTAAAATTCGCCGTCCCTGCCAGTCATTTATTTGCGCCCAACGTAACTTGCGGCTGGTCTGGTCGAACCAATTCAAGAGCTGGCCATCGCGCTCATTGAGCCCGTGGAAAATTGGAAAACGGGCCAGAACCAGCATAGTCGAAAACACTCAGCCGCTTGGCTTAAACCTTTTTTTATACTTGTTACTTTGGGTAATTTCGATAGTATAATTTCAAGGAGGTTTCACATGAAAAAACTAATGATTTCGCCCTGGACATTATGGATTTTAATCATCGCACTCGCCGCCACCTTGTTCTTTGAACTCTACAAAGCTGTGCCCGCCCCAGAGTCTTTTAAGGGCTTTGTTTTGCCCCCGGGCGACTCGGAACTCGGGCAAAAAACCTTCGTCGATCTGGGATGCGTCCGTTGTCACACAGTCGCAGATGTCGAATTCGACAGCGCTTTAACGGAGAATCGCGAGGTCACGATACCGCTGGGCGGAGATGTCCTCATTCCCAAAACCTATGGGCAACTTGCGACGGGCGTGATTCATCCCTCGGAGAGAAGCCAAGACGCCAGACCCGAGAATGGTTTTGAGATGCCGCAGTATCAAAAGGATATGACTGTCGAGCAACTCACCAATCTCGTCCACTTTTTGAGTGAACACTACAAAACGAAACCTCCGGATTATTCGTACTACTATTACCAATACTACGACTACGGGGTCTACCCACGTAAAGAGTGAATCACACACGCGCCGTCAAGCGGCGCGTTTCGTGGAGGACTCGCCCCTCTCAGACATTTGCACCTATCCGGTAGTCATCAAATATCTGATCAATATCTACAACGCGTTCAATCACGGGTTGCTCGCGTCGATATCCAAAAAGCCCCGTATAATTCCGTCCATATAAGTGAATTTGCCCCATTCTTGCTAAGCATTGGGATATGCTCACCAAACATTGCCTGTGTCTCCTGCTGGCGCTGCTGCTCTCCTTGACTTCAGTTGGAGCTCAGAACGAGTTGACCGGTGAAATTGAAGGGGCTTTCTACCAAATTAACTCACCGCAAGAATCGAATGGTAAACTCGTCTTGTTAGCACATGGTTATCGACTGGAAGCCCGAACCAAGACTGCGGATTACGGATCCGGTAATGTATTGTCTAAGACACTACTGGAGAGTGAATGACCGAATTACCCGTAATAGTTATTAGATACAGGCTTTCCACGCCAGTGAATCCATGTTCATCTGTTTGCTCTTTTTAAATTGTCGCCATACTCCCAAACATGATCGGATTGATTGAAAACGCAGGTAGCCCTCGCAAGGCGGGTTATCTTGTTGCGCTGGTTGAGTCTATTTTCAAACAAGGCGGCCACCTGCAAAGCGAGTTGCAGCTGGACCACCGTCCCGAACAAGCGGCCATGGCACTCGCCACAGCGCAGGCCTTGGAAGGCGACCAACCACTGCTGTTCGAAGCGGGAACGGGTGTCGGCAAAAGCCTCGCCTACCTAATACCCGGCATCATCCACGCGATGGATAGCGAGCGCCCATTCATTATTTCCAGTCACACCATTAGCCTACAAGAACAGATCCGTAGTAAAGACCTCAAGATTTGTAGCCAACTCTTCAAAACCGTTCCGCTGCTACAACGCTACGCAAGCTTCAAAACGGCCCTAATGGTCGGCAAAGCCAACTACTGCTGCAGCACTCGTCTCAGCCATGCCCTGAAAGAGGCACAATCCAATAAGCAAACCGAACTGCTCGCCAACGCGGAACGTAATGACCTGGTCCGCCTCGCCAGTTGGTCCGCCTCCAGCCCAAACGGTTTGATCCAGGAGCTGTCTCCGCCGCCCTTGCCGGAAGTCTGGGACCTGGTGAATGCCGACAGCTCCGCCTGCTCGCGAAAAAACTGCGACTCCAGTACCTGTTTTTATCAACGTGCCCGCAAACAATTGATGTCCGCCAACTGCGTCATCGTGAACCACAGCTTACTCTTTGCATTGATCAACGCGGGCATGGCTCCCGACGATGGCGCACGCGGGGTGCTGCTGGCGGATGACTTCGTAGTGCTGGACGAAGCGCACCGTATTCCGGCTATCGCCACTGACCACTTCGGCGCACATGTCAGCTCCTATGCAGTCGACCGTGCCTTGAAACGCGTCTACAACCCGCGCACTCAGCGCGGCATTCTAAAAAAGCACGGCCAGCAATGGGACTTGACTGCCGTGGATAATGCTCTGGCCGCCACATATGAATTCTTTGCCTATCTGGGTGACACCTTTCTCGCTAAAAAACCGATTCTACGACTCCACGAACCCGATTTCTGCGAAAATATCGTCTCAGGACCACTCAAAGAAGTGGCGGAGCGTCTGGGAAAAATCATTCAAAGCAGTGACGACGAACGCGTGCAGGACGAACTGCGCGACCACCGTCGTCGCATCATGGGCTATCGCGATGCGATCAACGCATTTGTCACTTTCGCCGAAGAAGACCATGTGCAGTGGCTGGAGCGCGGCGGTAAAAAAGGCCAAATTGTTACCCTGCGCAGCGCACCGCTCGACGTAGCGCCCTACCTGCGCAAAGCCCTCTTTCAACGCGGCACCGCCACCATCCTCACCAGCGCGACACTCTCCGACGGCAAACGACTGGACAGCTTCCAGGAAAAAGCAGGCGCTCAGGCAGCCGAAACGGGCATGGAAAGCTCCCCATTCGACTACGAACAAAACTGCCGTGTATACATCGCCAACGACTCACCGCTGCCCGAACCTGGTCAGGGTCGCTTGGATTTGGATTATCTCGCCAACATGATTTGTTGGTGCAGCCGACGGGTGGAAGGCGGCAGCCTGGTCCTGTTCACCAGTCATTTTGATTTGCGTCAGGTCCGTCAACGCGCCGAGGCTTTCTTTGATAAAATCAAGCGTCCGCTCTTCTGCCAAGGCCACGGCTCGGCTCGCAGCGAGTTGACCCAACAGTTTGCTGCAGCTGGCAACGGAATACTTTTCGGCACAGATAGCTTCTGGACCGGAGTCGACGTACCGGGCCCCGCCCTCTCGCAGGTGATCATCGCACGCCTTCCCTTTGAAAACCCGGGCCACCCCGTCAGCGAAGCCCGTAGCGAATACATCCGCGAACGCGGCGGTAATCCCTTCGCAGAAATGACCATTCCGGATGCACTTGTTAAATTCCGCCAAGGCATCGGACGCCTGATTCGCTGCCATCAGGACAAAGGAAACGTCATTGTACTCGATTCACGGATTCTAACAAAACCATATGGCTCCCATTTCATCGAAGCCCTGCCGGTCAAGAAATATCAACGCTTCAATCGTGAAAATCGCCACGAAATATTTGCGACTTAATCCTTTTCAGCTAATAGCCTAAGGCCTTCACTTCAAGCTAATGCAGATTTACTCACATGGTATTACAGATCGCGGTCGCGTCCGTACAGAAAATGAAGATGCACTCTTTATTGATCAGGCGCATCAGGTCTATGCAGTCGCAGACGGATTGGGCGGGTTGCCGGGCGGCGCACGTTGTAGTACACGTATTGTCGAATTGCTATCCCAGGCATTTACCACTGATGAAGCCGACATCAACCACGTCGATCTAGCCGAACTGATTATCGGCATCAATCGTATCATCACTGCAGAAGGAATCAGCGCACATCCATTTACTGGCAGCGGCAGTACACTTAGCATCGGACAAATTATTCAAGATCAGTTTTTAATCGGTCATGTCGGCGATTCAGCCATCTACTTGCTCAGACATGGTAATTTGGAAAAAGTCACAGTGGATCACACCATGGAGCAGGAGTACATTGATCGCTTGGGCGAAGAAGCCCGCGACGCGATGCCACGCGACTACCCCCATACGCTTACCCGTTGCGTCGGCCAAGGAGATGAAATGCGCGTCGATCAAACCCGCTTCACTTTGGAATCAGGTGATCGCATCCTGTTGTGCACGGACGGTCTTAATAAAGTCCTGAATGACCTCGAAATCCGGGCAGTTCTGGAAAGCGGCTATGGCCCGAAAGTCATCGCTGAAACACTTGTGGAAAAAGCGAATGCCAGCAAAG
>Ga0210065_1000331_pt1 | contig 13167 bp, 12 predicted proteins | sample Muzzi_PWB_D1_FD_185533 | JGI IMG/M metagenome (GOLD analysis project Ga0210065, IMG submission 185533) | Wetland microbial communities from San Francisco Bay, California, USA, that impact long-term carbon sequestration - Muzzi_PWB_D1 (SPAdes) | ecosystem: Environmental > Aquatic > Marine >... | reverse complement strand
ATATTGATAGCCAACCACGAAGCGCCAATCACCGAACCGCTGGATTTAAGAAAATTCCTGCGCGAATCCTTATGTTGTGTCATTTATATTTTATTCCTTGTTGCTCAAAACAAATGGATCGGGTAGCAGTTCCGATATAGACCAGCTGCGATATTCGGTTTCGCTATGACAGGAAACAACCAGGGCGTCCGGCGCCAGTAACTCACTCATCACCTGCCTGCAGGCGCCGCACGGTGCCAATACCTCAAAACCGGTGGCATGGATTAACAGCGTATGCGCGGCACCCGGTTTCATGCCTGCCGCGATCGCAGCCGCAAGCGCATTACGCTCCGCACATTGCGTAAGGCCGTAAGATGCATTCTCAACATTGCAGCCGGAATAAACATTACCAGCATCATCTGTAACGCAAGCTCCAACCCGGGCACCACTGTACGGAGAATAAGCATTATCACTGGCTGAACGTGCGCGGGCATACAGTTTCGCCACTGCTTTTTGTGCATCGTTCATGCATCAGATCCTGTTTCAAGTACCGCATCGAGGACCACGTCAATGACAGTTCCAAACGCATTCTGGCGTGTTTCATGGGATGCGCGTTCACCGGTAGGTATAACGTCACTCACTGAAAGTATAGTCAACGCACGCCTAGTGTGCTGATGCGCCAGTGCATACAAGGCCGCGGATTCCATGTCCAAAGCGAGAATACCCATTTTCTGCAATTTTTCGATGAAGGATTCATCGGGGTGATAAAACCAGTCGGTAGAAAATACGTTGCCGGTTCTTATCTTCAGCCCCCTCATGATGGCCTTTTCAGAAACCTGGGCTAACAATTCAAAATCCGCGCTTGCTGCAAAATCCCAGCCACCGAAACGTTGCCGGTTCATCGCGGAATCGGTACTTGCGGCGTTCGCCAGTACCAGGTCTCCAACCTGCATGTCAGATAACAGGCCACCACAGGTCCCAACGCGAATAATCTGTTTTACACCGTAATAATCAAACAGTTCATGGGCATAAATACTGATTGATGGCATGCCCATACCAGAACCCATAATCGAGACCGGGCGGCCCTTGAATGTGCCGGTAAAACCGAACATATTACGCACGCTTGTCACCAGCTTGACATCATCAAGGTGATTATTGGCCAGTGCCTGCGCGCGCAGGGGGTCACCCGGCATCAGCACGGTTTCTGCAAACTGCCCCTTCAATGCTCCAATGTGTAGCGTTCCGGTCATCACCTGTTCCCTGTTTAATTTCTGCTTTGACTGTTTTTGATTTGCTTATGAAAATCGTTCGTAAACGGCAGGCAGCGCATCCTTTACCCGACCGATGACGATAGCATCTGCAAGCGTCTCGGCAGCTGTTTGCCATGATGATTCATCCGCTGCATGTATCATGACCAGGGGATCGCCCTTGTTGACAGCGTCTCCGACCAGGCGATAATCCGATAGTCCAACCCTGTGATCAATGAGGTCATCAACACGTCTGCGACCGCCCCCAAGAGTGACGATACTGAGACCAATCGCCCTTGTTTCCATAAATTCAATACAGCCATTGGTTGATGCTTCCAGCGCCCGCACCACCGGAGCCGGGGACAGGTATTTCTCCGGATGATCGACGAAGTCAACCGGGCCACCCTGCATGCTCACCATGCGTGCAAAACTCTCTGCGGCCATGCCCGTTTCAATCACCCTGTTTAACATGACGCGTGCCAGTTTCTGGTTTTCGGCCAGACCACCCAGCAACAACATTTCGCTCCCCAGTGACAAAATGACATCTTCCAGCCTGGGCTGGCGATAACCACCCTTTAAAAACTCAATGGCTTCAACTAATTCCAGCGCATTACCGGCACTGTGTGCCAGCGGTTGGTTCATGTCGGTTATCAACGCGCTGCAAGGCAACCCTGCTAAAGCTGCAACCTCGATCAGATTTGCCGCCAGGTCCCTTGCACGGTTGCGTTCCCGCATAAAAGCGCCATTGCCGGTTTTTATATCCAACACGAGGCCGTCGAGGCCTTCAGCAAGCTTCTTGGAAAGAATGGACGCCACAATCAGTGGTATGGAATCCACCGTTGCGGTGACATCACGGACGGCATACATTCGGCCATCTGCGGGCGCCAGATCGCTACCTTGACCGGTCATGGCCAGACCCGCCTTTCGCACAGTCTGATTGAACAGAGCCTCCGGGGGGTGGGCATTGAAACCAGGAATACTTTCAAGCTTGTCCAGCGTACCGCCGGTATGCCCAAGGCCACGACCTGTGATCATGGGTATATAGGCCCCACAAGCCGCCAGCATCGGAGCCATGATCAAACTGACCAGGTCACCCACACCACCGGTCGAGTGCTTATCGAGAACCGGACCGTCAAGTTCAGGCCATTGAAGGATGTGGCCGCTGTCCCGCATGGCCAGGGTGAGCGCTGACTGTTCCGCCATGCTCATATTCTGGAAGTAAACCGCCATCGCGAAAGCGCCTATCTGGGCATCACTGACCTGCCCCTTCGCGACCCCATCAACGAAGTCCCTTATCGCGTCTACCGTTAACTCCTGGCCGTCTCGCTTTGCTTTTATGAATTCTGCTGGCAACAACATACATTCATAATAGCAGCGAATGCTTTTGAATGGTTGAAAGCAGTTGTTTGTTTTCGGGAAGATGGCAGACCAGGGGGCCTGCCCCGACCCTTAACCGCACTTGGAATAACCGCACGACAGGCAGGTCGCACAATTATCCATGACCACCACAGCCTTGGTATGACATTTATTGCACAAGGTGGCCGATGCGGGATAACCGGTTTCCTCTCCGGGTTTGTTAACGGTGATTTCTTTTTGTGCGCTTTCAGCTTCGGCACGTTTCTGGTTGAGAATCAGCATTTGCTGCTCAGACAACTCTTCCTTTTTCATCAACCCGATCTTCTGCATATGATGCGCGATCACGTCACCAATTTCAGCAATGATGGAGGGCATGAATCTGCCACCGGGTTTAAAGTAGCCGCCCTTCGGATCGAACACGGCCTGCAGTTCTTCTGCCAGGAAAGTTACGTCTCCGCCTTTACGAAAAACCGCCGACATCAACCGGGTCAGGGCCACGATCCACTGGAAGTGATCCATATTCTTGGAATTAATAAAAATCTCGAACGGTCTGCGCTGTTCATGCACCGTCCCCTGGTTGAGAATAATATCGTTGATGGTCACATACATCGCGTGATCATCAAGCGGCGTTTTGATCTTGTAGGTTGAGCCTTCCAGCGACTCCATGCCTTCGGGACGCATGATTTTTTCAGTCATGCGTATGACCTTGGCCGAGCTACGCGCCTCCTTTTCTTCTGCAGCGAGTATCTTTGCAGCTAACTCTTCTTCCGGTTTGACTACTTCATAGCCAGCAATATGTTTATTTATTTTGATCGTCATTTTTTCAACTTTCCGCTTAAAATTTTCCGTAATAACCCTCTTTCAGAGCGTCAAACAGGTTGGCTGCGGTATGCACCTCACCATCGTACTCGATCTCTTCGTTACCCTTCACTTCAACCACCTCTCCATCTTCAAGCACAAAACGATAGGTGGTACTTGCAAGATCGTCCTCTTTTACCAACACACCCTGGAACGCCTCCGGGTTGAACCGGAATGTAGTACAACCTTTCAGACCCTTGCTGTGCGCATAGGTGTATATGTTCTTAAATTTTTCATAGGGATAATCCGTCGGCACATTCGCGGTCTTGGAAATGGATGAGTCGATCCACTTCTGTGCGGCCGACTGAATATCAACGTGTTCAGCCGGTGTGATGTCTTCGGACGTAATGAATTGCTCCGGCAGTTTTGTTTTCTCATCATCGGAACCCGGCATCGCGGCAGAATTCACAAATTCACGGTAAGCCAGTAATTCATAACTGAAAACCTCGACTTTCTCTTTGCTCTTTTTACCTTCGCGAATAACGTTGCGACTGTAATGATGGGCAAAACTGGGTTCGATTCCGTTCGAAGCATTATTTGCCAGTGAAAGTGAAATAGTACCGGTCGGTGCAATCGAAGTATGGTGCGTGAAACGTCCACCTTCATTCGCCAAAGCTTCGATCAATTCCGGTTCGAGCTCTCCTATCTGCTGCATATAGCGGCTGTATTTCGCGTGCAATATCGAACCGCGAACAGAATCTCCTATCTCGTAACCATCTGCCACCATTTCCGGTCGTACGCGTAACATCGCCGCTGTAACGCGGAACACCTCGTCCATCACCGGAGCCGGACCCTTTTCGCGCGCCAGTTCCAATGACTCCTGCCAACCGGCAATGGCCATTTCACGGGCAATTTTATCCGTAAACTCAAGCGACTTCGGTGAACCGTATTTCATTCCCAACAGGACCAGTGTCGATCCTAACCCCAGGAACCCCATGCCGTGCCTGCGCTTGCGTTCAATTTCATCACGCTGCTTTCCAAGCGGCAAGCCATTGATTTCAACAACATTATCCAACATGCGGGTAAAAACTTTTACGACATTGCGATATTCTTCCCAGTTGAATTTCGCTTCGGGAGTAAAAGGCTGTTCAACAAAACGGGTCAGATTGATTGAACCCAGCAGGCAGGCACCGTAGGGCGGCAACGGTTGTTCACCACAGGGGTTGGTGGCGCGAATGTTCTCGCAAAACCAGTTATTATTCATTTCATTGATACGGTCAATCATGATAAAACCCGGTTCGGCGAAGTCATAGGTGGAAGACATGATCATGTCCCACATACGACGCGCCGGAATGGTTTTATAAACCTTGCAGGCCACCAGGCCGTCTTCACGCTTTACGTAGTCGTCAAGCAGTGGCCATTCCCGCCACAACACCTGTTCCGGGTCATCGATGTCAAGTTCTGATGCTTCCTGCGGTGTAATCGGGAAAGCCAGCGCCCAATTTTTATTGAGCTCGACGGCTCGCATAAATTCATCGGTTATCAGCAAAGAGCAGTTGAACTGCCGCAGACGTCCATCCTCACGCTTGGCCCTGATAAACTCCACAGCATCGGGGTGGCCAATATCGAACGTGGCCATTTGCGCACCTCTCCTGCCACCGGCGGAAGAAACGGTGAAACACATCTTGTCATAGATATCCATAAAACTCAGCGGACCGGAGGTATATGCTCCAGCACCGGATACATAGGCGCCTTTGGGTCGCAGGGTCGAGAATTCATAACCGATACCGCAGCCGGCTTTTAGTGTCAAACCCGCCTCATGGACCTTGTCCAGTATGCCATTCATGGAATCTTTTATGGTGCCGGAAACCGTGCAATTTATCGTAGAGGTTGACGGTTTGTGATCACGGGCTCCGGCATTGGATATAATCCTTCCGGCGGGTATAGCACCACGGCGTAATGCCCACAAAAACGATTGGTACCACTGCTCACGCAACTCCCTGGTTTTTTCGACCCCGGAAAGAGCCAGTGCAACCCTTTTATAAGTTTCGTCAATATCGGCATCAATGCTTTCGCCAATCTTCGATTTCAAGCGGTATTTTTTATCCCAGATATCTAGAGATGCTTCTTGGAAAGGAACTGCTTGAATATCAGTGCTTATGGCCTCAACACGAACGCTACTCATTAATTATCCCTTTTAATTATTTGGTTTTGTTTAATTATATACACAAGTTATTGTGCTGTCCCCTCTCGAAAAACACAAGATATTGTGTCTGAGAGGGAGAACAATACCGGCGATCACAGGTACTGTCAAATTTGCATCTGGCTCAGACTGCAGTTGCCATTCTTCAGAAATATTATTTTATATTCATGCACTTACAAAGATTGCAGCGATTTTCGCGCGTACAACGCCCCTTAACCAAGTCATGAAAACCTTGCTAATAAAGGCTTTCGTTTCGTCGCAAAACTTTAAAAATTTGATGAATCCAACATGAAACGCTATTTTCATCCCACTGTTGCGCTCGCAACGCCTGCTCTTCTGGTTTCCATTTTCGAGCTGGCGGAAACACGGGAGAAGATGCTTATCACGCTCAAAACCAATGATTTCGAACAACTTCACCGGGAGCACCAGGTTGGTGAAGGGCACAAGACCGTCGTGATCAAAAAAACACGGATGACAGGAGATTGATTCCTTAATTCAGCGTTATACTCAAGACCCTGTCCGTTTTTCCCGGTTGGGCCTTTTTTCACTCTTACGAAGACTTCCTTTTATGTTACACGTCATTCTTTATCAGCCCGAGATTCCGCCCAACACCGGCAACATCATACGTTTGTGCGCCAACACCGGTGCCACACTGCACCTGGTTGGACCGCTCGGTTTTCAGTTGGATGACACCCGAGTTAAGCGTGCTGGTCTCGACTACGCGGAATTGGCTCACGTTCAGCGCTATGTGAATTGGAGTGCATTCAGAGCGGAAAACCCGGAAATGAGAATCTGGGCGTTCAGCACACGTGGGAAAAGACCTTACAACGAGGCGCGTTTCGAAACGGGTGACGGCCTGTTGTTCGGACCGGAAACCCGCGGCCTGCCCGAGTCCGTGCTGACCGAAGCGGGCTTTGAATATTGCCTGCACCTGCCCATGGCAGACGCTTCCCGCAGTCTGAACCTGTCCAACACGGTGGCAGTGGGTTTATACGAGGCCTGGCGACAATTGGATTTCTTGAAGTTGGGTTATGAAAACCAGGCTAGCTAGTGTAGTGTCCTGTACTAGTCGCCGTACTCCGCTTTCTGTTCTCTGGCCATTAACCTGGCTACTCCTTCCACCGGATTCCAGCCATTATGAATGATGCCATTAACCTGCTCCGAAATCGGCATGTTGACGCGGTATTGAATGGCCAAACGTTGAACTTCGGCAGCGCTGTTTACACCTTCAACCACCTGGCCGATTTCATCCAGCGCCTGGGCCAGCGTTTTACCCTTCCCGAGTTTCAGACCGAGTTGCCGATTACGTGAAAGATCACCGGTACAGGTCAATATCAAATCGCCCGCGCCCGCCAGGCCCATCATGGTTTCAGGTTTTGCATTCAGCGCGGCGCCAAGACGCATCATCTCGGCCAGACCACGGGTGATCAGGGCGGCACGGGCATTGTCGCCCAGTTCCATGCCATCGCAGATACCGGTCGCCACAGCCATGACGTTCTTGACCGCACCGCCAAGCTCGGCACCGATCATGTCATCGCTGGTGTAGGCCCGGAAGCGCCCCCCGTGCAGCGCCCCTGCAATAATTTTTGTAAATCCGCTGTCGGAGCCCGCCACGGTTACCGCAGTAGGCAGATTCATCGCAACCTCTTTTGCAAATGATGGGCCAGTAACAATGGCCAGCGGAGTGCTTTCGGGTAACAACTCCATCGCGACCTGATGTAGTAAACGACCACTCCCCGGTTCAAAGCCCTTGCAAGCCCAGGCAACACCCTGCCCCGGGACCAGGACATCATTGATGGCCTTTATGACTGAAGCAAATGCATAACTGGGTGTTACAACCAATACATGGTCTGCTGCTTTAACAGCTGCGAGAATATTGTTTTCAACAACGATCGATTCGGGTATTTCAATACCCGGCAAATAGCGTTGATTAAAGCGTGTAGCCCGAATTTTATCTATATTTTCTGTGTCGCGGTCCCACAGGATACTGCGGGAACCACTCCGATCCAACTGCAAGGCCAGTGCGGTTCCCCAGGAACCGGCACCCAGCACTGCAATCTGCGGACCCGTCGCCAAGTCAGGCGTTGCCCTGGACTTCCATGTTTTCGGCAGCGTTGGCCTGCGACTGTAACTCCCGCATACGTTGCGCATAAATCTGATCAAAATTGATCGGCTGCAACACGAGCGGCGGAAAACCGCCCTCGGCCACCAGGTCGGTTATGACCCGACGCGCGTAAGGGAAAAGGGTGTTGGGACAAAGTGTATTCAAGGCAGCGTGCCGGGCCTGCTCAGCGAGACCGGTGATGGCGAAAATACCCGCCTGTTGAACTTCAGCGAGGTAAGCTGTCTTCTCACCAAGATTTGCCGTTACAGTGACGGTTAAAACGACTTCATCGACACCTTCAGCCAGGCTGTCAACTTTCTGGGCAAGGTTCAACTTGATCTCAACCTGTCCATCTTCCTGAAAAATCTGCGGTGCATTGGGAAGCTCAAAAGATACATCTTTCGTGTATAACTTTTGCAGCTGGAATTGTGCTTGCTGCTGTGATTCCTGAGCAGTCGCATCCTGATTCTGTTCTTCTACCATGATTATATTTCTCTTTGCTATGAATTGTTTGCGCCATTCACCTGGTGGTGAGCTGACACGTAAAATTATCTCATTAGACCATCTGAATAACCAGAAAGCCCCTCACTTTCGTGCGAGCGGATACTGATCCGCAACCCATTGTGTGGTCCCGCCCTTGAGGACTGCCACATCCGTGGCACCCAATTTAACCAGTTTTGCCGCCCCCTGATGTGCTGTCACGCCGTTTTTGCATACCACCAGCACCGGACCGGACTTTATTTTCGCGATGTCCGGATCCGATTCGCTGAATCGGGACAAGGCAATATGCTTCGCGCCGGCAATATGTCCTTTTGAGAAATCCGCAGCTGTTGATATATCAACAATTGCAGTGTTTCCCCGGTTCATTTTCTGTACAGCCTGGAGTGGCGTTAACTCGGTGTAGCCCCGCGTATACCTGCTGATTTCCGTCCAGATCAGTAACAGTGTAATACCGGCAAAAGCGCCTACCAGCATGGCATGGTTACTTGCAAATTCAATCAATTGTCCCACGTCTTGGCCTCCTGACGATCATCCGGTGATGTAAATCGGAAGTCTGGTTCCAATAAAATCAACCCGAAAAACAGGGCGCATACCCTGTAAATTTTTTCACTGGGCGGTTTAGTCAACCGCATTCAACCTGCGACCGGACTGATGTTGTGAAATAATATGCCCACAGCAGTACCGGTCTTCGTTTACGCATTCAGCGATCATTAACTGCACCGCACGCCTGTGTCATAGTTGTGGCACAGGTCTAAATTTGCAAGAGTCATCTGTAATATTTTACCCGGACAGCATTAAAATACGGCCGGGCCGGGATGCGAGTGAGCCACCGAGCACCAGGTATTGAAATACACACTGACTCTTTGACATGGAAATTTGATGAGCGATAAAGAAGTACAATCTCCCGCGGGAACCAGGGTGGCAGGACCCCTGGTATTAATGATTCTGGACGGCTGGGGTCATCGTCAGGCCGCCGCAGACAACGCCATCAGTCAGGCCACGACACCTTACTGGGACAAAATACAGCAACTGGGTGTTCATACCACGATCAATACTTCAGGTGAATTTGTCGGCTTACCAGCCGGGCAGATGGGAAATTCAGAAGTCGGACATATGAACATCGGAGCCGGGCGCGTTGTTTTTCAGAATTTGAGCCTGATCAGCAACGCCATAGAAGATGGCAGTTTTGCGAGTAACCCGGCACTTGTCAAAGCGATCACGGCAAGTCGAACCCTGGGTTCTACACTGCATATTATGGGTCTGCTGTCTCCTGGCGGTGTACACAGTCACGAAGATCATTTTCTCGCAATGGTGCAAATGGCTGCCGCGCAAGGTGCTTCTAAAATAAGGGTGCATGCTTTCCTCGACGGACGTGATACGCCTCCCCGGAGTGCTGCTCCTTCGATCCAGAAAATGCAGGACTGCCTCGACGGTCTCCCTGATGCAGCCTTTGGCAGCCTGTGCGGCCGTTATTATGCAATGGATCGTGACAAGCGCTGGGACCGGGTTGAAAAAGCCTGGCAGACCCTGGTGGAAGGCCAGGGATCATTCCACAGTGACGATGCCGGAGCGGCGCTGCAACTGGCCTACCAGCGGGATGAAAATGATGAGTTTGTCAGCCCCACGGTCATCGGGTCATATGCGGGCATCAAGGATGGCGATGCGGTTATTTTTGTTAACTTCAGGGCTGACAGGGCACGTGAACTCAGCCAGGCGTTTGTTCAGGATGGCTTTTCCGGTTTTAAGCGACGCCAGCCGAAACTCTCATGCTTTGTCTGCATGACCCAATACCTGGATAGCCTGCCGGCCGAAATCGCCTACCCGCCCGAATCACTCACCGGCCTGTTGGGTGGGGTACTCTCGGAGCACGGCTTATCTCAACTGCGTATTGCCGAGACAGAAAAGTATGCCCACGTGACTTTTTTCTTCAACGGCGGCGAAGAGGAACCATTCAAGGGGGAGCAGCGTTGCCTGGTGCCATCACCTGACGTGGCCACCTATGACCTCAAACCGGAGATGAGCATCGAAAAACTATCAAGCGAGCTGGACAAGGCCATCCGCGGCGGTACATTTGATGTGATCATCTGCAATGTCGCCAATCCGGACATGGTCGGGCACACGGGCAGCATGACGGCAGCCATTGCAGCGGTTGAAGCGGTGGACCGGTGTCTTGGGGTTGTGCTTAAAGCGGTCCAATCCACGCACGGTGAATTACTGGTCACTGCAGACCATGGCAATATTGAGCAAATGAAAGACCACAAAACCGGCCAGAAACATACGGCGCACACAACCAACCCCGTGCCCCTGGTCTACTATGGCCGCAAGGCAAGGGTACTGGCAGGTGGCGCACTCAGGGATATTGCACCGACCATGTTGTATCTGCTTGGGTTGACACAGCCCTCCGAGATGACAGGACGCCCGTTATTGGAGCTGGTCGACGGTTTATCAACGGAGCTCTGAAGGTTAAGTGCCTTACAGGCGGCTCATCTTTCTTTGCACAACCGCCTGGCTGGCACTGGGCTGGGTGGTATGCCAGGCAGGTGACAACCTGACAAAAGCAGATGCTGAAGCCCGGCTCGAACAATTGAAAACGGAACTTGACTCGTTACAGACCGGGTTGGAACGCAGCCGTACAACGCTTTCCAGCGAGCAAAAGGCGCTCAAGGCAGTTGACCTTGAGATCCAGGCAAGTACATTGGAATTGCGCAAACTGGATTCAGCCCGGCAGGCCCATGATCAGGAACTGGCAGCACTTCAAAGTGAACGGCGGGAATACCTGGATAGTCTCGACAAGCGTCGTGAAATACTTGCTGCACAAATCATGGCGGCATACCGGCTCGGCAGGGAATCCAGGTTAAAACTGGTTCTTAACCAGGACAGCCCGGCTCTGCTGTCCAGAACGCTGGCCTATTACGACTATTTCAGCCGCTCACAAGCTGCACGGATCAATGAATTGAGACAGGTCCTGCAAACACTTGATCAGATGCAGGCGAAAATTAACGTGGAACTGTCCGCGCTTGATGAGGTTCAAAAGAGCCAACAAGCCGTGCTGGATGAAATGACAGATCAACGTGATCAACGACAGCGGGTCATTGACAGTTTAGCCAGCCAGATCGGTACGGATGAAATGCGGCTTGCGGAATTGCAACGCGACATGCAGGATCTTGAGGCACTGCTGGAAACACTTTCTGATGCGCTAGCGGATATTTCGGCAGACCTCGGCCAGCGACAAAGCCCGCTTGATTTGAAGGGGAAAATGCCTTTACCGGTGAAGGGTCGCGTAAAGCAGGCCTATGGTCAACCCAGGACAGCGGGATTGCGCTGGCAGGGTTGGCTGATCGAAGCCGATGTTGGAAGCGAGGTCAAGACCATCGCCTATGGGCGGGTAGCGTATTCAGACTGGCTTAGAGGTTACGGTCTGCTTATGATCATAGATCATGGTGATGGCTTTATGAGTCTGTATGCCAATAATGAAAGCTTGTTGCGTGAGGTTGGTGACTGGGTAGAACCCGGTAGCAGCATCAGTACGGTTGGCACCAGCCCTCTCAATGGAAACGGACTCTATTTTGAAATCCGGAAAAACGGTAAGGCACTGGATCCTGCTGTTTGGCTAAAACGCTAGAAACCACTGAATGGAACGCGCCAGGTAAAAATATGATACGAAACAGCAGACGAATGATATTGGCCTTACTACTGATACCCACAGTGGTGGCGGCAATCGAGACAGAGACAGTGCCTTCCAGCGCTCAACTTACACTGGATGATCTACGTACCTTTACTGACGTATTCAACCAGGTGCGTAATAATTTCGTGGAAGAACTTGATGATCATGCGCTAATGAATGCTGCCATACGTGGCATGCTGTCAGAATTGGATCCCCACTCATCCTATATGGAGGCGGATGAATTCAGACAGCTTGAAGACAGTTCCAGTGGCCGTTACAGCGGTATAGGTGTGGAAATCATCATTCAGAATAACATGGTCAAGGTGTCGTTCGTTATGGCCGGTGGGGCGGCGGAAAAAGCCGGTGTGATGGTCGGCGATGTTATCACTTCAATCGACAACATTGATTTGCGTGGACAAGACCTGAACCTGGCGATTGACAATTTACGCGGTGAAGTCGGCACCACGGTGGAAATCACGGTCAGGCATGCTAATGGCGAAGTGTCGGATTTGGTGCTGGAGCGGGATTTTGTTGAGGTCGCAAGCGTGTTCAGCAGACCGGTAGACAGGGATTATGGTTACTTCCAGATCACCCACTTTACCCGCAATAGCGCCGACGAACTGTCTGAACAGATCAAATACATGCAAGACAACCATGATGGACCAATGAAAGGCGTCGTTTTGGATTTACGCAATAACCCCGGCGGAGTATTGAACTCTGCCGTGGCAATGGCCGATGGTTTCCTTGATACAGGACTGATTGTATCCACCCGCGGTCGAACCGAAGAGCAGTTGGAATATACCGCAAAACCCGGTCAGTGGCTGAATGGGGTACCCATAGTGGTGTTGGTTAACCGGAGTTCTGCGTCCGCGTCGGAAGTGCTGGCCGGTGCTCTACAGGACAATGGTCGCGCTTTGATTGTTGGTGAAAAAACATTTGGCAAAGGATCCGTGCAATCGGTTCTGAATCTTCGCAACGGGTCCGGCATTCGTCTGACAACATCGCGTTACTACACCCCGAACGGTCGCTCGATTCAAGCTGACGGTATTCATCCGGATGTAGAAATCACAGCGGTGCAAATAGTGGAAAATGATGACCAGCGTAAACGGGAAGCCGACCTTGACAGGCATCTGGCGGGTGAGACTGCAGAAAATCCCGTGGTTTTCGGTTCTGAAGTCAGTGCTGACGATGACTATATGATGTACCAGGCCCTGATCCTGTTAAAAGCAGTCAGTCTACTTTCACCCACAATCAATGAGCACTAACCGAAAATCCTTTTAGAGGCGGGTGCGGTTGCCGGGCTGGATCGGAAAGG
>Ga0210065_1000330_pt1 | contig 13177 bp, 13 predicted proteins | sample Muzzi_PWB_D1_FD_185533 | JGI IMG/M metagenome (GOLD analysis project Ga0210065, IMG submission 185533) | Wetland microbial communities from San Francisco Bay, California, USA, that impact long-term carbon sequestration - Muzzi_PWB_D1 (SPAdes) | ecosystem: Environmental > Aquatic > Marine >... | reverse complement strand
GCTTTCCCAGGTCCGGCCCCCAATGCTGTAAGCCGCAAATAAAACTGTCACGACAGGCGTGCATGTGCTCTTTTTCATGAGCGTAGCGCATGGTGTTACTCTCACGCGAGCAAGCCCCACCAACGGTGTCATGACGTCCACAGGTATCGGCACTGATTGTCAGTAATACGTCCCCCTGACTTGAGATCAGTTGGGTTCCCGTGGTCAAGTATAACGCGGCTTGACGCTGAATGGTGTCAGACGCGCTGTAGCGATTTTCCGGATCCTTTGCATCATAGAAGAGCGTATCCGCAGCTTGGTTACCTTCCAGGTCGAGTATACGTATTGTTTGACCTGCTTTGATTTCATGGACCCAAAACTCGCCGGCGGGAATGACTTCGCTGAAAATCGCAGTTTCAGGATTAAGTGTGCTTTCAATAAGGTCTGACATGACTCAATAATTTTGTGGTTAAACTCGTGGTTTATCTAACTTTCAGCGACGAACGCTGGACTTCGGGTGACGTGTTTAAATGAATTCAATCTTAGCAGTGGTGGGACGCTCAGAAACGAAGTTTGTGATACGTTTCGGTATTTTCGAAAGCGCGCAGATTTTCAGGTCGCGACTGGAAGCAAGGATCGGTTGCGCGCGCTGCCTCAGACTGAAAGACCTCGAGTTGTACGTCACCCGGTTCGTAGTTTGGGTTCGGATCCAAGGGGTGCTGACAAGTGCTGAGAATGACCAAGGTATCCATCTCAAAGCGTAGGTCCACGTAACTGCCCGGTTGCGACGCTGCCGGCACATAACTGAGTTGACCCGTCTCGTCGGCGACTACTTTTGAAAACCAATTGAGATTCGGAACCAAATCCCGCTTGCCCATCCCCCACTTCGCTAGCTCGATCAGAAAGCCGCGGCGCGTATCGCGATAGCAATCGTCGTGCGCTTCCTGATAAGTCTTGCTACCATATTTCTTTTCAACCAGTGCGGCATCGGAGGCACCACACACGGTATCGTGCCAGCCGGCAGTGTCCTCGGTGATGGAGCAAAAGAGGCGTCCCATATCCGAATGCACGCAAAACGGCTTGGTCAGGTAAAAGATGTGCTGCCCTTTCAGCGTGTCGGGCATGTTGTAACGCTCTTCTTTTTCGAGCGCATTATAGAGCAACATGCCAACATTGGCGCGACCCTCGAGGTCGGTCATGCGCAGCGTCTTACCGCGACCGATTACCTTCGACCACATGGTGCCACCGTGAATTTTTTCTGTGTGTATCAATTTCATAATGATTCAATCCTCTGTAACTTAGCTGCACTAAAACAAACGTGCGTATTGATCCGTTTCCCACTGGCTAATACGCTGGTGATATTGGCGCCATTCTTCACTCTTATATTTAATAAATTCGTTGCGAAGCTCAGCACCCAATACCTCTTCCATGAATGGATCCGCGGCAAAGGCAGCGACCGCCTCATCCAGTGAGCGCGGCAACTCACTAATCCCGCGCTGCGCCAACTCGGCCGGTGTCAACTCATACAAATTATCCTCCTGTGCCTCGCCCGGATCCAATTCTCCTTTGATTCCCTGCAGACCCGCCGCGATGGCAAGGGTGGCTGCCAGATACGGATTACATGCGGCGTCAGCGTTGCGGGATTCGACGCGCCCTCCACCCATCGGCACCCGTAGAGAATTGGTGCGATTATTACTGCCGTATGAATTGAATACCGGTGCCCACGAATAATAAGACATCAAGCCTTTGCGCACCAGTCGCTTATAACTATTCACTGTAGGCGCAAAGGTCGCACACAGCGCGGGACCGTGCTTCAGGATACCGGCACTGAATTGATAGCCCAACTTGGAAAGTCCCAGACCGCGCGGGTCGTTCGCATCTTCGAATAGATTTTTGCCGGTCGTCGCATCCGCAATCGACATATTAAAATGTGCTCCACTGCCGGTCTTATCCGCAAAAGGTTTCGGCATAAAAGTAGCAATCAAGCCTTCCTCAGCGGCATACTGTTTCGCCATCATTCGAAAGAAAATATAACGATCACACATGGTCAGCGCATCGGCGTATTTGAAATCAAATTCAAACTGCGAGTTCGCGTCTTCGTGATCGAATGAGTATAAATCCCATCCCAAGTCGTTAATGGTGGTCGCCATCTTGTCCAACCATTCAAAACGATCCAAGAAGCGCTTCACGTCGTAACAGGACTTTTCCAGATTATCGTCAACATTCGGGACCTCCAGCTTCCCACCTTCAGTCATGCGCAACACGAAGACTTCACACTCGATTCCAAGATTAACCGTAAACCCCATCGCTTCGGCTTGTGCCAGGACTTTCTTGAGCGCAACGCGTGTGTTCACTTCATAGGGTTCACCTTTGAAAGTATTGTCCGCCGGCATCCATGCCACTTCAGGCTGCCAAGGGAGTTGGATGATATGATTGGTGTCCGGCAACGATGCAATCTCGTCATCATTCGGTGCCTGTCCAAGTCCGTCCAAGGCGTAGCCGGTGTACAACTCCGAACCGGCTGCAAAATGCTCAAAATGATCGATCGGTACCACTTTGCCCTTTGGCACTCCATGGATGTCCACGTAGGCACCAATGCAATATTTAACGCCCTGTGCTTTGAGTTTGTTTTTGAGTGCTTTCATTGACTGTACTTTATTTAATATTACGAATTAGCCTAAAAGTATTACAATTATTTTCGAACAGATCCGTGTTTTTTTTAGTCTTGCGATTTAGGAAGTGTAGAAGTGCGCCGGCGCGCCGGCCCATTCCGATCGCGGTAAGGGTGCGTCTTCTGTTTTGGCACGTTCCAGAATTTGGACCAGAGCGGTCACCATGCGCTCGAAGAGTTGCTCGCCATCGGCGGCATTCCCCCGCGATGCTTGCCCCGTCGCACCATTCAAACTGGTTTGCGAAACTGGGTAGCAAAAGACAGTCTGAGTGGTGCGGTCCGGATCGTCGGCACCCGCCAAAGCCTGCTGATCGACACTTTCGGGCGACAAATGCAACATCAGATCACACTCGCCCTTATTCGCATGCAAATCGACGGCATCTTGGGTAAAATGCGCTTCGATCGCTTTGCTCATAAAGAAGGTGTTGCTATAGCCGATCTGCAACTGGCCCATTAACTCCATCCGAACTTGCTCCACCGCCACACGCAAGGGTGCGTCGTTGCCCGCATGTGCGTTCACCAGATAAAGCCGTGTCCAACCGGTCGCTTGCGCCCATTTTGCCAACTGCACCAATGAGTCGATAAAGGTTTTGGGCGTGAGCGAGAAGGTGCCGGGCCACTTGGTCGAATGTCCACTCGAAGAGGTGAATGGCATGACGGGTGCCATGGCGACCCCAGTCCGAGCACAGGCCTCGCGACAAAGTGCATCGGCTATCACCGTATCCGTATTGATGGGCAGCGCGGGGCCGTGCTGCTCCGTCGCGCCGAGCGGCAAGACTAAGAGCGAACAGGCCCGTTGCAGCTCCTTTACCCTAGGCCAAGGTAAATGCTCAATACAGAGACTGGAGGGCAGCGAAAGCATCACATGCTTATTCGACATTGTCGCCCGCACTTGTCATGCGAACTAACGGCAAATCACTCGGTTCATCATCATCGGTACGCTCCGGGTGAATGAGTTCCTCCAGATGCTGTTTCACCGCCAAAAACTCGGGGCTCAGAAACTGCCCCGGTGTGCGCGGACGCGGCACGGGCACTTCAATGAACTCATGAATTTCACCCGGATTGGCTTTCAGCACCAAGATGCGATCGGAGAGATAGATGGCCTCATCGAGATCGTGCGTGACGAACATGATGGTCACATCCACATTCTTCCAAATCTGCAAGAGGTAGGCCTGCATCTGTGAGCGTGTGTGTGGATCCAGCGCGCCAAAGGGCTCATCCATAAAGAGCACTTCCGGCTGCGTGGCCAGGGCACGCGCAATCGCTACCCGCTGCTTCATGCCTCCGGAAAGTTGGCTCGGATACGCTTCCGCAAAACGGGCAAGCCCGACCAGCTCAATCCACTGCAAGGCCTCCTGCTCGACTGAAGTACCTGAAGCGCCATTCACTTCGAGGCCAAACATCACGTTCTTCTTCACCGTTAACCACGGAAACAGTGTATAGCCTTGAAACACCATACCACGATCCGCACTCGGACCGCTGACTTCCTTGTCGTTCAGAAGAAATCGCCCGTCACTCAGCGTCTCAAGCCCTGCCAGCATGCGAATGAGTGTGGACTTACCGCAACCGGATGGTCCAATCACGGAAACGAACTCGCGGCGATGGATGTCCAAGTCGATTGACTTCAGCACATTGACACTCCCTTTCGAGGTATGAAAGGTCTTACTTAAACCTTCCACCTTCAATTTAACCGGCCGTTGGTGCAGCGCTTTAAAGCGTGCACTCACCTCTGGGCTTTGCTCCTTATAACTTGGTAATACTATTTGATCGCTCATAGTTATATTCTCCCATTTAGAGGTGTATCGTAGACTTTACGGTCCAGCAGCCAGAAGGTAAAGCGGCCGACCAGGCCATGCTTCTTGGATGATGATTCAGGTGTCCATGGAAAGAGATATTTCCGTAAAGAAGATAAGATCTGGTCGGTTACAAAACCCGATACTCCGATCAAGATAATAACAGGAAACACACTGTCGAAGTTTCGAAAGCGACCCTGCGTATCCATAAACTCAGTCAAGCCACTCTTCACCCCAATCAGCTCAGCGATGACCAGCCAAGTCCAGGCCCATCCGAGCAAAATGCGTAAGTCATTAAACAAGTCCGGTAAGATTCCCGGCAGAATAACGCGTCTGATTTGAGTGGCTTTACTCGCTCCAAGTGTCTGCGCCGCTTCGAGTAAGGAAGCATCCAACTGACGTGTCGTATTCGCCACCACCAAGACGAGTTGGAAGAAGGTGCCGACAAAAACCAAGGCGATCTTAGGTGCATCATTTGCCAGGAAAACTGCCACCAACAGCGTACTGAAAGCGGGCGCAGGCATGTAGCGGAAGAAGTCGATAAAAGGCTCAAAGAGCTTGGAGAAGAAATCAAAGGTGCCACAGATCACGCCGAGCGGTACGCCAACCAGGGCGGCAAATAAGAAGCCCAGGAAAACGATTCGCAATGAATGTCCATAGCGCTGGACCAGTGAAGGGTTATTGCCCTCCGCTTCAGCCGTGAAATCCTGAAACCCCTTGCTCACGACTTCGTGCGGACTCGGCAGATAACTTGGATTCGAAGGTTTGCCTTGCGGCACCAACTTTTCGAGTGGCGTCTCGGGCAGCAATTTGGAATTAAACACTTCACTTCGATCACTCATGAGCGCCCAGTTGCGCTTCACAATCTCAATGTTCTCGTCGCTCAGCTGAACACTTTTTTGCTCGAGTGTGCCTTCGGCCAGTTGTTGCCAAATTTCATATAAACTTTCGTCCTCGACTTCATCTCTCGAAAGCCAGCCGTTGGCAATCGCGACTGGCGTGAGGTGACGCATCGTCTTGAGATTCGCCCGGCGTATACTAAAACTGGAGCCGTCGACTTCGCCCGATTCACGTGCGGCAAGGATTTTCTCGTTGTCGGATTGAATCGCTTCCACGAAAGACGGATAGAATTCCTTGGATAAACGGTCCCCTGCCGAATAGATCGTCGTCACGTCAGTTCGATCTGCAGAGAGCTGAAGCTTTACATCAGGATGCCAAATAAAAGGCGTATAGCTGACAACTGCCCAGATGATTAAAGGCAAGAGAAACGAGAAACAGCTCAAAATGATCCGTTGATTAGGATCCAGTTCTTTACGGATAACAAACCAAGGACTGGAGGCTTTGGCTGCTTTTTTGTGTGATTTCATTAGTTGTTGGATGCCGATAATCCTTGTGATGAGAGTCAAAAGAAGGCGGGCCGGGTAAGGCCCGCCTTCTCAAAAAACATACGATTGCTTGGTATTAAGCGCGCTTACTCGACCGACTCCGCATATTCAACCGTCAAGCTTGGATCGAGATATTGGTCGATATTCAGAGCTGATTCATAAACGCCCATGTCGACGTTGAAGGCATCTGAGACTTTAGTTGAACCGTATACGGAACCGAGCCCTTCAGCCTTTTCCCATACTTTCAGCGTTTCCTCTAGCGTCAGGATGTAAGTACCTCCAAACAGAGGCTCATACTCTTCAGGCGAGATCCCAACACGCTTCGATAAAATTGCCAAAGCGTCATCAATGTTTTCCTCATCCTTCAAGTAATCGACGATGCGATACCAAACCTTGACAACTTTCATCCACTCATCACGGCGAGAATCTAAAGTTTCTGGATCCACGCAGAGTAAGTCGTAAATAACACCCGGAACATCCGCCGACGTTAAGACGGGCTTTGAGTCGGCGACCGCTTTGAGCGCTTCACCCGAATTCGGTTGCCATGCGCCAATCGCTGAAACGGCACCCGTCTGAAAAACGGAAGGTGTTTTGTCTGTTGCGGTATTAATGATTTCAAACTCGCTGGGATCAATGCCCGCAGCTTCAGCACCTTTAATCAACAAAAGATGAATCACGAAGCCTTCCTCAAGGCCGATTTTCTTACCCTTGAGGTCAGCCAAAGTGTCGATCCCGGGTGCAGCCACAATCATATCATTACCATTCGAATAATCGTTGATGATGATACCCACTGAAGGTTTGCCAGTGCCGCCGGTAACCAGCGCATCGCCATTGGTCATCGTCACAGCGTCTAGCAGGCCTGCGGCGTACGCATCCATCGACGCAACATAGTCCATCCACTGGAAGTCGACTTCAACGCCCTCCTCTTCGAACCAGCCTTTTTCAATGCCGATTTGCCATGCGACCCAGCCTGGCCAGTCGCTGTAACCGATTTTAAGTGGTTCGGCTGATGCCGTTGTGCTTGCGAAAAGACTCGCGAAGCAAAGAAGTGCGGCCTGAAAGGCGCCGGTTTTGAATTTGAACATAATTATTATCTCCTGTGAGTATGGTAGGTTATTCGATTGAGAACACGCCAACAGACGTATTAGCTGCGGACACCTGCAATTTGCATAATCTATGCCAAACACATATATTTACACAAATCGTATTATTTTTATCGCAGAAAGTATTACGATTTATTTAATTTAATTAAAATCGTATGAATCTGTATAAAAAAGAACCAAAACCAACGGCTACGCGCATCAGCGTGTCCTTACCGCCTCAACTCGCAGTTGCCCTCGACGATATGGTGCAACAACGCGGATTTCATAACCGCTCTCAGGCTTTGGCCGATATGATCCAACAGAAGTTGATCGAACATCGACAGGACAATACGGACCAAGTGATGGCGGGCACCATCACACTCATCTACGATTCATCCAAACCGGAAGTGTTGGAGAAGCTGACTCGTATCGAACGCGATCACATCGCGGAAGTCATCAGCAGCCAACACGTCTTACTGGAAGGCCACTACATTATGGAAGTCGTGCTGGTGCAGGGCCCGGTTCACCGCCTGCGCACCATCACCGATCGCATGATTACCTGCAAGGGTGTCAACTCCGGCGGCTTAACCCTCACCGACAAGTTGATACCACAGGTGCACGGGCGCTCACACTGACGCTGTCACCAAACGCAGTCTAAAAAACAGATTGGCGGTTCAAACTACCCCAAAACAGCCTACCAGGTATATTCTACCGTGTAGCTGACCTTGACGGTGCCATCGGCTGCGACTGTTACCGGAAACTCAATGGTCTGCGCCTCGGTTTTTTCATATTCGTGGCTATTCTTTTGAACGTTCCAGTTCGACCAGCGGTACAGGTGCTCCACCACTTGTACGGTGACTGCTTCTTCGCTGCGATTGCGAATTTCGATCTCGAAGGTCTCGCGCATCAGATCCTGACTGGGATGTCTGTAGAAATTGGTGCGGGTGCGCTCACCTACCAGATCAAAGGCATTGCCCAGATATACGCGGACCGTTTCATTCTTGGGTGTATGATCAATGGTGTTCTCGCCGGTGAATTCAAGCTGCCCATCGTCATCCATCCGATAGAAACGCATACGTCCGGCGGGTAGCGGAAGCTCCAGCCCGTTTTCCTTGGTATTATTAAACTCGCGATAGATCGCGACGTCCGACTTGGCGTTTTCTCCGTAGCTCTGGTTGTTATTGACGCCACCATAGTAGCGCCAGTTAAACGGAATGTTCGCCCCATCGTAGACATAGCGCTTCACTGTCTCAACGCTTTCAGCGCGCACGAATTCCACTTGCTTGGTCTCGCGATCACGCAATGTAGTCGGCAAGGGCAAGGTATACATATGGAATTCATCAAACTTCTTTTGCTCCATTTCCGGCCTGGCACGGCTTTCATTCTCCCCAGCCATCGCGTAGACAGCTGATTTAACCATTCGCGGATCCTCCTGAACCTTACTCACATCGCCTGCAACCAGCTTGATTTTGGCCGCGTCAAAAGTCTTGCCGGTATTATTCTCTATCGAGACCCAGCCAGTCAAAGTCACGTCGTCACCGGACTCGGGTAGCACCAGATTGTAATCCGACTTCCAGGACATCCCATTCGTCAAATAACTCAGCTGCGCCTCAAAGGCAGCCTTCTGATCGGCATACAATTTCCACGAAAGCGTGGGCTGGAGCACTGAATCATCCCCCAAACTCGGGAAAAGCGGTACGCCCGGCAGGCGCATCTGAAGCTCGCCGTCGACTTCAATGATCGGTTCCAAGTAGGTTTGCTGCGAGTTGCCGTATTCATTTTTGGACAGCACCATTGAAGGCGCGCGAATTATCTTACCCGATTCGATCACCTCCTCCTCATCCACGACGCGCAAAAAGCGGATGGTTTGACCTTCAAACAGCTGCAGCAGTCGCTGCTGATTGACGGGGTCCCCGCGATAACTTTGCTCCACCACACTCAGTGCGACCTTGCCGGAAGGATCGCGCAGGATGACGGATTCGGGTTCGAGCTGAGCCGTGACGCCGCTGTAGGTAACATCGCTGAGTCCTTCTTTTAAATCGAGGGATACGGTATCGCGCACGACTCCGAAGTTCTGATTATAAACCGTGAGTGCTGGCTGCGCACTCGCAAGTGTGACCATTAAAAAAGCAAAGGCTGGGTAAATTGAGTGTTTCATAGGGGTAGAGACGTCTCACTGGGGGTTTTATTAGGAGAAATTCTTAATTTTCTATCCTCTCGGCAAATTGACAAAGAAACTCGGTTATATTCTCAAAAAGCTCACGGTCGTTATCATTGGAAATCAAACCCAATTTCGCAAATCCTAAAATACCTTCACGCATGAAAATCGTACCTTTGGTCGCTTTGAGAAAAGCTATGATTTGCTCACGTTGTTTCGCATCCAAAACACTCAGGAGACGCTCTCCGTCACTGGTGCGAACGTTGACCGCCAAATCAAAAGCTTCATCGCCCGAATTCCAACGCTGCTTCTCCCCACTATCGCGCTGACGCAAGCTGCCGAGTATACCCGCACCCGTCATTTGAAAACTGAAGCCTTTTTCTCTAACCTCCACTTTCAATGAGGTTTCAATCTGACGCGTATTTTGCAGCCCTTTACCGGGAACTGAAATCGACATTTCGCGCCCCCGATAAGTTCCGTGAACGAAAGGTTCCGGACGGTTAAAGCCTGCTAATTGAGACGCAGGCTGCGTTAACTCGATTTGAAAACGCTCTGCCAGCTTGGCGTACTGTGTCATAATTCTCAGCGACGAATTACGTAACATCATCCAAAACACCAGCGCGACAGCGAGTGCCACCATAATCACGAAAGCTATTTCAATCACCATTCTACTGGGATGGAGCAAGGCTGTGATTAATGCGAGTTCATTTAAGGCCAACTTGACGTGTTCTAAAATGCTGCGATGATTACCGTAATGTCTCCATTTACATATCCGAGCAAAGCCGGCGAAGTGCTGATTCGTCAGGTCGAACACGAAGATATCCCGCGGCTGATTGAGCTGAATAAAAGAGCCTTTCCCACCATGGCGGAAGAAAACGTGGTGTGGAGCGAGCGCCAGTTACAAAACCATCTTCGACTCTTTCCCACTGGGCAACTGGTCGCGGTGATAGACGCTACCCTCGTGGGCGCGGTCGCCTCTTTAATTATTGCGAGCAGCCGCGATCCTTATCGTGCACACACTTACGCTGGCATCACCGATGGCGGCTATTTCCACAATCACGACCCACAAGGCGATACGCTGTATGGCGCCGACGTTTATGTCGACCCGGAATGCCAGGGCAAAGGTGTTGGAGCCGCGCTCTATGAGGCCCGCCGCCGACTCTGCAAACAACTCAACCTGCGCCGCATTTTGGCAGGCGGGCGTATCTCCGGCTATGCCGAACGGGCAGCAGAGCTTTCGCCTGAAGCTTACGTTCAAAAGGTGAAAGACGGCGAAATTCACGATAATGTTTTAAGCTTCCAACTCAAACAGGGCTTTGTTGTGCGTGGCATCTTGCACAACTACATCGTGGATCCGAAAAGTCAGAACCAAGCCAGTTTGATCGAATGGCTGAATCCCGATTACACGCCCAAAGAACCCTCCTCCAAGGTCCGAATCGCCTGCGTGCAATATCAGGTGCGTAAAATTGAGACCTTTGCGGATTTTGCCAATCAAGTGGAGTACTTTGTCGAAACTGCGGCTGATTATCGTTCGGACTTCGTGCTCTTTCCCGAATTTTTCTCGGTTCAGCTCCTCTCCGTGATCGAACCCCTCTCGGCATTGGATGGCATTCGCAAACTAGCCGACGATTTCACTCAACCCTTCATCGAGCTGATGTCGCGACTCTCTAAAAAGTACGGTCTTTACATCATCGGAGGCAGCCACCCCATCAAAGAGGAGGGCAAGCTCTACAATAAATGCCTGATTTTTGATCCAGACGGTCGGTATTTATCGCAGCCAAAGCTTCATATTACACCCGCCGAACACCGTTACTGGGGCATTTCCGGTGGCAACGAGTTAATCATTCTTCCCACGCCGAAAGCCAAAATCGCGGTACAAATCTGCTACGATGTTGAGTTTCCAGAGGCCAGTAGCTACTTGACGGATCAGGGCGTCGAGATCCTATTTGTCCCCTACTGCACCGACGACCGCCACGGTCAACTGCGTGTACGCTACTGCGCCCAAGCCCGCGCGATCGAAAACCAAATCTTCGTCGCAACAGCTGGCATCATCGGCAATCTGCCGAGTGTGCCGGCAATGGACATCCACTACGGCCAAGCTGCGGTCTTCACACCCTCGGACTTTGAGTTCGCCCGCGATGGCATTCAGGCTATCGCCGACTCCAACGTCGAGACGCTGCTGGTCACCGACATCGACACCGAGGATCTCTACCGCTCGCGTTCCAGTGGTTCCGTCACTCCGCGCCTCGACCGCCGCACCGATCTGTTCGAGCTCAAGGTCAAACTCAAGAACCTCGATACCAGCAACGAATTAACCGACGCGCCCGAAATCGAGCTACCGAAGTAGCGCAATCACTCTGGCGATTAAATGTTGGCCAAACGGTAAGCCAAGCTGTGCAAAGATAAAGAATGCCTAAGCTTCATCTTGAATCCATCACGGGCCTTGAATGTCTCCAGTACAGCGAAGCACTCGCGGAACTACGGATACAAGTTTTCCGAGAGTGGCCCTATCTTTACCACGGTTCCATCGACTATGAGCAACGCTATCTCCAAAAATACGCAGCCTGCCGAAACAGTATCCTCGTGATCGCACTGGATGGTGAACGCATCGTCGGCGTTTCGACCGGACTGCCGATGCGCCAGGCGGATGCTGATTTTCAAGCCGCCTTCAACGATTACGAATTCCAGCTCGATTCCATTTTCTATTTGGGTGAATCCGTACTACTGCCCGAATATCGCGGCCAGGGAACGGGACACCGATTCTTCGACTTGCGGGAAGCACAGGCACGCAAGTGCGGCGCAAAGTTTACCGCCTTCTGTGCCGTGGATCGAGCTGATGACGACCCGCGCCGACCAGCAGACTACCAACAACTCGATTCTTTCTGGGGAAAACGCGGTTATAGCCGGCACCCGAATCGTAAGGCGATATTTGACTGGAGAGAAATAGGACAGACTGTAGATTCAAAGCATAGCCTTAGCTTTTGGATCAAAAAACTCTAATCCATACCACATGAAACAGCTACCATATCTCATTTGCATCGTCACTCTACTCTGCCTCACCGCCTGCAGCAGCGTCGATAAGCGCATCTCTAAAAACCAAGCGCTCTTCGACAACTACAGCGTTGGCGAACAAGGCATGATTCGCACCGGTCAAGTGGCAGTCGGTTTTGATCCCGATCAGGTTAGAATGGCACTGGGAGCACCTGACGAAGAAATTACCGTACAAACGGCTGTGGGCAAAGAGATCGTTTGGGAATACCGCGAAGCGAAGCCCTCCTTCGGGTTTTCACTCGGAGGCAGTACGGGTTCGCGGGGTAGCGGCGTCGGCACCGGCGTGGGTGTTGGCATGAGTCCCAACCGTTACAAGATATTGCAGCGTATTTACTTTGATCGTGACACGGGCAATGTCTCCAGAATTGAATCTTTTTAATCCGAGCTATGGCCACCTCCTCCCGCTACTCCCGCCAGTCTTTGCGAAAGCAACTCAGCTGGAGCGAAATCGATACGGACTACTTACGCCAACTGATTGGCTTAGCCAAAATCGAAGACCTGGCCGGAGCCGGGCTGGCACAGCGCCCGCAGCGCTTGGGCGATGTTACCACGGCGTTAATGCCGGAAGCCGCGCTCGGTAAAGCACAGCTGATGGCACGCGAGCCGATGGTTGTTTGCGGGCTTGGCTTAGTTCAAGCGACTCTGAATGCGTACGGCGAGAACTGCATTTTTGAAGCGAGTGTGCGGGACGGTGACCGCGTTTCCAAGGGCGATTGCCTCGGCAAGAGAGGTTTGGGCGTTGGGTGATTCGTTTAAGACCCGGACAAGACCTAACTCAATGCGACGGTCTACGTTTAATGGTTCGAAAGTGACAAGGGCGGCTAAGACTGCCTCGACACCGGACCAGTCATCAAGGGCGATATAGCCTTCAATCAGGCGATCAAAGACGACTGTTTCGATGGGGTTGCCTTCTTCACGACCGACAACTAATGCTTGTTCCCAGGCGTCAACGGCTTGATTTGTTTGTTGGGCACTGGCGTAAAGGCTGCCAAGTGTCAGGAGTTGGTCTGATGTGAGCGGGTGTTGGTTTGCGGCCTGTGTGTATAACTCAATGGCTT
>Ga0210065_1000329_pt1 | contig 13184 bp, 12 predicted proteins | sample Muzzi_PWB_D1_FD_185533 | JGI IMG/M metagenome (GOLD analysis project Ga0210065, IMG submission 185533) | Wetland microbial communities from San Francisco Bay, California, USA, that impact long-term carbon sequestration - Muzzi_PWB_D1 (SPAdes) | ecosystem: Environmental > Aquatic > Marine >... | reverse complement strand
CGTGTCGATGCCGTAATTCTTTTGGCCATTAAACGAGTGTTCATGTCGACTTGTTCGGAGTTGCCGGTGCGCATGGTTGCTCCCAGAGATGCTTTGATGGTCCACCGATCCCTTTCTTGTTGTCCGCCCGGCGCGAGTCCGACGATGGTACTTCTTGATATTCGGGTGGGTGGATCTTCAACATTTCGACGGATCAACATCTGGTCGTCCTTCAATAAGAGTGTGCCGATCAGTATCTCTTCTTTATTTTTGGGTCCGACCCTGACTTCGGATAGGCGCGAAGTGCGCACCACGGCAACGTCTTCCCAGTCAAATTCCTGCAGGTCCATTTCCTCGCTGTCAAATTCCAGCTTATCGTCCTGCATACTTTTGAGTTCACCGGTTAACCATTCTCCGGAGGTGAGTTGAATCCAATCCATACCATTGAATTCAGGTTCTGGTGGCTTCCAGTCTTCTGCGGATAAGAGAGTCGCTGAGAATAAAAATAAAAGTATATTTTTGCTTTTGTATAACATAGATCAACGCTTGCTAAAGACTAAGATGGGTTTTGAGTTTGAGAGTAGTTTGAGGCGATTGTCGTAAAGCTGCCAACTATCGGTTTGGCTGAGGGCTTCGAGATAAGCTTGCTCCAGTTTGGAGTCAGCGGGTGGTCCTGCCATTTTAGTTGAGATAATTAGTCCAAAACTAAGCGAGTCAGCTTCCAAGACATAACGACTGGAATAACGGTTAATACCGCTCATACCTGCGGCTAAGCCGGAACTTTCCTGAATCTTAAAAGTGGGTGCTTGGGCCACTGCCCTTAGTAGTGCATTATTCTCCGGCAGCTCAATCAATACCCATTCGGTGCCTATCAAACTTTCTTTTTTATGCTTATTGCTCTGGTAACTGGCACATCCTGCCAGCATCAAAATCAAGAGAGTCGTTATTAAGTAGTGAGTCTTGTGCATCATACTGTGTGTTTGACTTTGCGGTCTGAAATCAGCAGTTCAACTCACAGCTCGATTGCTCACATTGGCTTAAATATTTTTGCCAATTATCCTGATTCGCGTTCTCTTGTTGATTGTGCCGATTAACCGGATTTATAACGCTATTATTTGAAAGTCTGTGACTATAGTGCGCAAGGACTAAAAGCTTATTCGGTATTTTCTTTGCTGTCCTGATAGGCCTTCGCAAATTCATCGTCCACATTCATGACCGCTGTCCAAAGTCGCTCGATATAATCCGGTGGAAATTTGAAGAGCGGAATGCCTTCCTGTCGCACGAGTCCCCGTTCATCGGGGCTTAGATCATAGGCTAAAGTCATGAGGATGTCGCTGCTGGCCCATGGGCTTTGTGTGAAATAGTCATGTCCGCTACCAATATCCACTCTCGGTGCTTCAGAAACGTTTATGACACTAATAGCATCGGCTCTTGTTTTCAGCAAATTGCTGGCCGCATATGACATTTCCCCTTGCTCGAACATTTGGCCCAGACGTGCATTTCGAGTGATCGATTTTGAGAGGCCCAGGGCCTTGTCGTACTCTGATATGTAAATGGCTAGGTGTTTCGGCACTCGCAGCAGACCATCTGTGATGTAGGAGCTAAAGACAGTTCGATCCACATCGCTCCCAATTAAGAGAACATTGCCGATTCGCATCTTCCTTTGGATCGTTTCCACTGGCGTATCATGATATTTGAGTGCCAGTTGTTCCAGCGAGCGTGAGACCAGCCGAGTGCCATTACTGTAACCAATAATATGAATTCGCTCAGCATCGGTTTTGGTGGCGATCAACTCGAGTAGTTGTCGGAAATTACGAGCGAAGCCTGCGGAAGTGTCCGAGTCACGGATGTATGCAAATTGGCTAGGGGTGGAGGGCCAGGCGTATGCGATGAAGGCGCCTTGGTAGCCTAGGAAATGCCACAGCTCGGTCGCGACAAGAATCGGGTTTTCGTAGGTCACTTTAAATCCATGCACGTACAATATCACGTCCTTGCGCTCAGACTCAGCCAGCTGCGCATTGATCGCATCGACATACCTTTGACTTGCGTCAGCTGGCAGAGTTTCGCCTTGAATGCCGAGGCCATTCGTAAAGAAGGGTACAGTCGTTCCGAGGATTCCCCACTCATCTACGCCGGTAACCTTAAGAGGGTACTCATTGGTTCGGTTTTTAAGGAGTGAATACTGGCGTGCTTGTGGCCAGAGAATTTGTGTTTCACCGAGTTGGATACGAGCGACTCCGAGGCGTAGAATCGAGCCGCGCTTACTAAGGTAGTAAGGCTCTTCATCGTCGGGGCCAGCGGGCTCACGGTCGGTCGCGTATAGAATGCCGCCGTAAGGTATTTTCCGGAAGGGATTTTCCTCGGGAAGCGGATCCAGCATGCCGTCACCATACACATCCGGAGCCGGCATTAGGTTGATTTCCCTAAGTGGCTTTGATTTGCAGCCAACTAAAAACAATAGCCCAAGCAAGCAGGTGGAAATACTGAGCCATAATGGTCTGGATGTCATGAAAAATGAGAAATTTTTTGGCTGCCCTTGTCTGGACTCAATAATCTGCAATTGCAGAAAAACTCGGTTTAAAGCGATAGCCAGTATGTATGCGTATGCAACCTTAACAATACTTATGGGGTGATCGTTGAGTGGGGTGTGAATGCTTTAAGTGCTACCAGTGGTAACTAAGAATAAAGTTGTGAGGCAAGTAAGCTTGAGTGCGGAAACACTACGAGAACGCCAAGCTGCGCGCTAGCAGCGATCGGGCTGCTTGCTTTTTATTCTAGCTTTCAGCTGTTCCGGCGCACTGGCTGGCAGCTATGGTGATTACCACGGATTTGGAGGTGGGAGTCCCGCTGATGTTGGCTTGTGATTGTAGCGGAATCAGCACGTTGGCTTCAGGGAAGTAGGCAGCGGCACAGCCGCGAGGAGTGGCGTAGGGGATGGCTAGAAAGAGTTCGGCGTGACGGGTTTGACCCTGAAAATGGCTAGTGATGTCGATCGGTTGCTCCGCTTGGATACCGCGCTCGGCCATGTCTTCAGGGTGCATGAAGAGGACACGGCGTTCATTTTGAATGCCGCGATAGCGGTCGTTGTTGCCGTAGATGGTAGTGTTGAATTGATCGTGGCTGCGAAAGGTTTGCAGGAGGAGTTGATCCGGTTGGAGTGCGATGGGATTGAGCGGATTAATACTAAAGCTGGCTTTACCGGAAGCAGTCTTAAACTGTCGCTGCTTGACGGCGTTGCTCAAATAAAAGCCGCCGGCTTGGCGTACGCGCTGATTGTAGTTTTTGAAGTCGGGCAGCACCGCTTCGATATGATTGCGAATATGGTCGTAATTGGCTTCGAAGCCTTTCCAATCAGCTCGAGTACGATGTCCAAGAGTGGCGCGTGCGATGCGGCAAATAATGGCGACCTCGCTGAGCAAGTCCGGGGCGGCCGGTTGCAGACGACCTTCCGAGCTATGTACCACGCTCATTGAATTTTCGACGCTGACGATTTGGGGTCCGCTGGTTTGTAGGTCGATTTCACTACGTCCTAGGCAAGGTAAGATGAGTGCGCGCTCGCCGGTAATTAAATGGCCACGGTTGAGTTTGGTCGCAATATGGGCGGTGAGCCGACAACGGCGCATGGCTGCTGCGGTGTAATGGGTGTCCGGGGAGGCAGCTAAGAAATTGCCGCCAAGGCCGATAAAGGTACGCGCCTTGCCTGCGTGCATGGCAGTGATGGAGGCGCAGGTATCGTATCCATGTTTACGCGGCGCCGTGAAGCTAAACTCTTTCTCCAGTTCGCGCAGGAAGGCCTCCGGCATTTTTTCCCAAATGCCCATAGTGCGATCTCCTTGCACGTTACTGTGACCACGCACCGGACAAAGACCGCTTCGAGGGCGTCCGAGCTTTCCGGTAATCAGATGCAGATTAACGACTTCGCGAATGGTTTCGACGGCGTTGTGGTGTTGGGTAAGACCCATGGCCCAACAGGTGATGGCCTCTTTGGCGTCTATGAAGATGGCGGCAGCTTGCTGAATTTGTTGCTGCGAGAGACCGGACTGTTTCTCGATTTCATCCCAATGGATTTTATTGATTGCGGCGACGAAGTCCTTAAAGCCATGTGTGTGCTGCTGAATGAAATCATGATCCAATACCGCACCCGGCGCAGCAGCTTCGGCGTCCAGTACACACTTCAGCATACCTTTGAGAAAGGGGAGATCGCCGTTGATACGAACCGGCAGATGGAGCGAGGCTAAGCTTGTTGACTTGCCCAAGAGGCCGCTAATTTTTTGTGGATGGGCAAAGGCTTTCAAGCCCGTCTCTTCGAGTGGATTGACTGCAATAATTTGGCCTCCTTGCCGCACCGTCTTTTCCATCGAAGTCAGCATGCGTGGATGGTTGGTGCCAGGGTTTTGTCCGATCACCATCAAGCAGTCGGTGTTTTCGATATCCTCAAGGGTAACCGTGCCTTTGCCAATCCCGATCGTTTGGTTGAGCGCTGCGCCGCTGGATTCATGGCACATGTTGGAGCAGTCCGGTAGGTTGTTTGTGCCGTACTGCCGAACGAAGAGCTGGTAGAGGAAAGCGGCCTCATTACTGGTACGGCCCGAAGTGTAGAAGATGGCTTGATCCGGACTGTCGAGCGCGTTGAGTTCCTCGGCAATTAATTGGCAGGCATCTTCCCAGGAAATGGGCGAATAATGCGAGGCATCACGATCGAGTAGCATCGGCTCTGTCAGGCGGCCGGCTTCATTCAGCCACAGGTCGGATTTGGCGGCTAGTTGCGCCACTGAATGTTGGGCAAAGAAATCGCGGGTAATGCGTTTTTTGGTAATTTCGGATGCCACTGCTTTGGCACCGTTTTCGCAAAATTCGAAGCTCGAGCGTTTTCCATCCGGATCCGGCCAAGCGCAGCTGGGGCAATCGAAGCCACCTTTTTGGTTGAGTTTTAATAAGGCTTTGAGTCCACGGCCCGTGCCTGTCTGGCGCTTGATTTCTTTGAGTGAGCTGGAGACAGCTTTGGCGCCAACGGCCACCTCGCTCGGTGCTGAACGTTTGATGTCCAGTAGCTCACGCGGTGGTTCAGCGTCAGCAGATGCTTGTTGCGACCGTGGGTCCATAGTCCGGTTCTTCAGATTTAATTGGTGATCAGGCGTTCGGGGCAGCTGTAGATGTTGTAACTGTCATTTCGTACAAAGCCGATGAGGGTGATGTTGAAATCATTCGCAAGCGCGACTGCTAAGCTGGAGGGAGCACCTACGCCCGTAATAATAGGGATACGAGCAATGAGTGCCTTCTGAAGAATCTCGTAGCTCATGCGGCCACTCACACACAGAATTTGTCCACGGCCGGGAATCTGCCGAGCGATCAGGTTAGCGCCGATAACTTTGTCCAATGCATTGTGGCGACCGATATCTTCGCACGCGTTCAGTAATTCGCCATTATTGTGGAAGAGGGCGCTGGCATGCAGCCCGCCGGTGTCGTGAAAAGTCGCTTGCTGTGCATGCATGCGCTGCGGCAAGGCGTGAATACAATTCGGATCAATGCGTGTGTTGTCAGCAATTCGCAGCGACTTGGGAATTTCGAGGTGACCGATACTTGTGGTGCCGCAGACGCCACAACTGGAGTGTACTGCGAAATTACGTTCGCTGCTTCTTTGTGAAACTTCCAAGTCCGGGCGCAACTGCACCTTTGCCTGGGTTGGAGCTGCGTGGACGTGGTTGGGATTAAATTCGATGACAAGGATGTCGGCAGCGGATTGAATAATACCTTCACAGTACAAAAACCCATGAATGAGTTCACGATCGCGTCCCGGCGTCCGCATGGTGACGACTAGTTTCTTTTCGATGGGCTTTTGATTGCGCTGGAAGCATAAAGAAATTTCCAGCGGATCTTCGATCGCCAGCGTATCAGATTCCGGCGGGAGTGCGGTCTCGCCCACAACCCGTTGCTTGATGACCGCGACGCTGGTGCGTGCGACAGGCGCGTTGACCGTGTGAATGGGTTGCGGCATTAAATAAAGAAGGATAAACGATGAATGTCGAACGATGACGGAGCTCTGCCATAGTTGGCTAGGTATATGTGCCGTGATGAAGGCCGCTTAGGCGCGGAGGATGCTAATGCGCAAGCTATTGAATGAGTACGATTAAGAGGCGAGGGTGCGGCGCTGGCTGAGCCAGTCAACGACAGCAGTGGTCATTTGTGATTTGTGATCGGGTTCGTCGAAGCTGTGCTCGGCGCCTTCAATGAACACGACTTGCACTGCATCACCTTGCATTGCTTGGACTGCTTTGGTGTCTTGAGGCAGCACGACATCGTCGGCTGTGCCATGTATGAGTAACCAAGGCGTAACGACGCAATCGGCGAGGGGGGCTAGGTTTTGTAAGGTTTCACACAGATCATGCATAAAGGCGGTTGAAAGCGGGCAGTCGGGCTCGTCCCACATCAGACCGACATCCGGTGTGACTTCGGCAAATTCCGTGGTGGCGAAGGTTCGCGTGTCGATCATACCGGCGAGTGAAATGAGAGCGCGAATACGTGGATCACGGGTGGCTTGTATCACGCCCACCGCGCCTCCCATGCTATGGCCGATGTAGGCGATGTTCGGATAATTGCGCTCGGCGATATTCAACACGCTGCTCAGATCATCAGTTTCTTTGGAGATGGTGGCTTTCCGGAAGTCGCCTTCGGAAGCGCCATTACCCGCGAAGGAAAAGCGCAATGTGTCAAAGCCTGCAGCGTTGAGTGCTTCGGCGGTGTCGACGATGACCGGTCGATCCTTATCGCCTGTGAGGCCATGGCCGAGTACCACCAACCATTTTCCATCACGGGAATTTGCCGCGCCAGAGCTGAAGGTGTAATCAAGTCTTTCGCCGAGTGAATTTTTAATGTTTTGATCCATGTCAGTGAGTGGGTGCTGGGCGGGCTGCTGCTGTCTGTATTGGTGGCTGAGCCATTGCAGCAGTCAGGTCTAGTTTGTCGCTGAACCGCGCCCCTTGAATGTGAGTTCGGCGATGCCGGATTTGTCGAGTTCGCCCAAACCCATCGCCGTGAGTTTACTGTATTGTTCGAAGGTGGCTTTAGCCAGTGGGGCCGAAATGCTATTGGCTGCAGCAATCGCCAGAGCAATGCCCGAGTCCTTGGCTGCGTGTTCGGCTGAAAAGTAACAGTCGTGATCGCGTTCAATCATATCGGCCGCATCAGTCTCCAATACGCGTGAATTTGCACCGGTCTGGCTGAAGATATCACACAACATCTTTAGGTCGAGACCCAGTGCATCGCCTATACCCAAACCCTCTGCCAGCGCGGCGGTGTTGATATTCATAATCATATTCACCAGCGCTTTTACCTGTGACGCCTTCCCGGATTCACCGACGTAATGCAGGGCTTTGCTGAGATCTTGCAAGAGCGCTTTATGGGTATCAAACAACTCCCGCTTACCACCAATCATTAGAAAGAGTTCCCCATTGCGTGCCTGTGGAATGCTGGACGCCATGCACGCTTCCATGCAGTTTGCGCCTACCTGTAAGGCAACTTTTTCCAACTCGGAATGCACTCCAGGGGTCAGGGTGGCGCAGTTGATAAAAGTGCGGTTGGAGGCATCGATGAAGAGATTGTCCTCGCCAAAGAAAATGGATTGCATGGCAGCGTCGTCGCTGACGACGGTAAAAATCACGTCGGCATTCGCCGTGAGCTCGGATAGAGTGTAGTAGGCGCTTGCACCGATTTCGACCGCCAGTTCGTTGGCAATCTGTGGATTGAGGTCGTAGATTGCCGCGACTTGATAGCCCTTGTCATGCAGGCAACGCGCCATGTTACTGCCCATGCGTCCGATGCCGACAAAACCGATTCTTTTATTTTTCATATTAGAGTATGTGTGAGTTTAATTGAGGGTGCCGGCAGCCCAGAATAGACCTACCTGTACGCAGCCGATCACGAAACCCAGGACGGCTCCCAGGCGCTCAATCGTGCGAAACTCTCGCTTGGCTACCTGATTGACGATTGCCTCGAGTCGCTCTAAGTCAAACGCGGCGATGTTATCTTCGATCATTTGTTTGAGATCGACCGAAGTTTCAAATTGGGCCGCGACTTTTTCCATTAGTGGAAACGCTTCATGCTTTATTTCGGCGGCGGCGATCACTTCGAATTTCGCTAAAATGCCATCGTTGATGAATCCCCCTAAGAGTGGGATGGCGCGCAGCTGTGGGCCGATGCGTTCCCACACCAGACGCTTGGAGGCTGCCTCCAAATATGGTCCGAGCTCGATCTTTTTGATTTCATTCAGGATCATGTGCTGTTGCAGTATCTCACGTTCAATGATTTCGGCGGATTCCTTGGCGAGTTGTAACTGACGGCGAGGGATTAGCCCTTGCCACTGCCAGAAAAAGACACGCATCGGCTCACGTGGGTGAAAGAGCATTTTAACTGCGACCCAGTTGGTGAACCAGCCGATGGCGGCAGTGATAAAAGGAGTTAGGATAAGGAGGACTTGGGTGGTCATGGTCAGCCGCTCAGAAAGTACAATTTGCGGATTACCAGCATCTGCCAACAAAACGGTGAGCGTCAAGAGCAAGCCCAATTTAGATAGTGTTTGAACGATTCGTCGTTTTTTCTCTTTTCCTCTGACGATGGATGCGCAAGAAGTAGGCGATGCCTTGGCACATTTACCACGCCCTGAAGCAGCTATTCCCTTCAGGTCGCTTCTTTTCCTTCTTTTCCATGATGTCGATCATGGGAGTGATGCTGGGTGTCTGTGTCTTGGTTATCGTGCAGAGCGTGATGAATGGCTTTGGTGAAGGCATCCGGCAGCGCTTGGTGGAAACTCAGGGAGATATACGCATTCGCTCCAACGACATCATCTATGACTGGGAAGCTCAGATGGAAGCGCTGAATGCTGAGGAAAATGTGTTGGCAGTGGCGCCGTACGCAGAAGGGGTGGTGATGCTGCAGCATGGTAATGTACCGCAGTTTCCTTTGATCCGCGGGATCGATGCGATTGCCGAGGAGCAAGTGATCGCACTCGAATCTTTTTTAACACTTGGCGACTTAGAAGATTTTGACGACGAGGGCATTTTTCTGGGTGAAGGCTTGGCTTACACCTTAAAAGCAGCGCCAGGTTCAATCGTCGAAGTGTTCACTCCTTTGATGTTGGAAAGTCTTAAGAAAGACGAAGTGTTATTACCGCGTGAATTCACGGTGATCGGTTTATTTCGAACCGGCTCGCCACAAGTGGATTCCAATATGGTGATTTCAACGCTACGCGTGATGCAGGAATTGTACGGGCTGGATGAAGGAGCACATGGGATTTCAGTTAAATTACGGCCAGGCGTGAATGCGTTCGAGTACTCCAAATATCTCGAGCAATCAGTGCTGCGACCCGAATTGCGGGCGATCAGCTGGCTGGAAGCGAATCGCGATTTTTTATTTGTGATTGAGCAAGAGAAACGCGTGATTTCCTTTATCATCATTTTTATTATTTTGGTCGCATCCTTCTCAATTATGATCGCATTGATGATGACTGTCATCCGCAAGACACGAGAAATCGGCTTGCTGGTAGCGATGGGAGCCAAGCCGATTCAAGTCGCTTACAGCTTTTGTTTTCAAGGTTTCGTGATCGGCACGATCGGCACCCTGAATGGAATCATTCTGGCTCTGGTATGTCTGCACTATCGCGCACCCATCCTGTCTGCCTATGCGAGCCTGACCCGCACGCAGGTCAATTTTCTAGGGCAATACGATGTGTACGAAATACCGGTGCATTACCTGGCATCAGACTTTGTCATTGTGACTTGTTTTGCTATCGTCATATCGACGCTGGCCGGATTGCTTCCAGCTTTACGCGCGGCCCGCTTAAAACCCGCTGATGCCCTTCGCAGTGAATAGCACAAATCCCATACTTCTCGAAGCCCACGGGCTGGCTAAATTCTTTCCCGGCACAGAGGGAGAGATCTCGGTGCTGGACGGCGTTGATTTTAAAATTTCACAGGGTGAAAGCATTAGCATTCGCGGTGAATCCGGCAGCGGCAAATCCACTCTGTTGAACGTGCTCTCGGGGCTTGAAACAGCAGATGCCGGTGACTTGCTATGGCGCGGTAAGCTTGTTTCCGGACGCTCACTTTCCTGGATGGCCGCTCAGCGCGCAGCGTTAATTGGTTTCGTTTTTCAGGCCTATTATCTGGCACCCGAGTTGAATGCTTTGGAGAATGTTCTGCTGGGCGCACGTATCGCCGGACGCATTGATAGCAGCGTGGTGGATCGCGCCGAAGCATTATTGAAACGGGTAGGGATGCACCATCGCTTAAAGCACAGTTCGACCAAACTCTCAGGAGGTGAACGTCAACGTGTGGCAGTGGCTCGAGCACTCATTAACAATCCACCTTTGGTGTTGGCGGATGAGCCGACCGGTAACCTCGATGAATCGACTGGTCAGGCTGTGATGGAACTGTTACTTGATTTGGCGACAGAGTCTGCGAAAAGTTTGGTACTAGTCACACATAACCCGGAATATGCCGCACGCACTCAGAAGCAGTTGACACTACATCTGGGTAAGCTCAGCTAGTCTTCATATTATGAGTTTTCGACAATTACGCATTGGCTTTATTGGGGCAGGTGCCAATACCCGAAAAATGCACATACCGGGTTTTCACAAACTCGAGAATGTTGAGCTCTCGGTGGTAGCGAATCGCACTCTCGAGTCGGCCGAAAAAGTTGCGAAGCAGGAAGGCATCAAGCGAGCCGTTGCTGATTGGCGCACAGTTGTAGAGGATCCGGCCGTGGACGCTGTTTGTATCGGCACCTGGCCTTATTTGCACGCGGAAGCAACCCTTGCAGCGCTGGAGCAGGGTAAGCACGTACTGTGCGAGGCTCGCATGGCCTGCAATCTGGAAGAGGCACGTCGTATGCTTGCCGCCGCACAAGCGGCACCGCATTTGGTGGCACAGTTGGTTCCCGCACCCTTTTCGTTGGATTTCGATCAAACAATTCGTGAAATGGTCCGTAAAGGAGAGCTCGGTGATCTTCTGGAGGTGCGCGTAGTGCACACTGGTGGTCAGTCTGCGGATGCCAATGCTGCGATGAGCTGGCGTCAGGATAAAGCTTTGAGCGGCCATAACATATTGAGCATGGGCATTATGCATGAGACTGTGCAGCGCTGGGTCGAAGATGATCCCGAGTGGTTGATGGCGGATGCGGCTATTTTTCAAACACAGCGCAGCTATCCCGACAGCACCGCTCTGCAGACGATAGAGGTGCCCGACAGTGTGAGCATCTTGGGTCGCTTTGAAAAAACCAAAGCCCGCTTGGTTTACCATTTCAGTGGTGTAGAGTCCGGTAAGCCGCGCATGGAATTTAGGATCAATGGTTCTAAAGGTTCATTGCGTTTCGACGTATTTCAATTGGGACTCTATTTTGCTAAGGCCGGTGAGGCCGAGGAGAAGAAGTTAACGCTAAGGCGCGATCAAAGCAAAGGCTGGCAGGTTGAGGCCGACTTTGTGCAATCCATTCGCCAAGGGACCCCTGTGACCTTGACCGCGTTTGAACAAGGCGTCCGCTACATGACTTTTACTGAGATGGTGAATGATTCCATCACGCACGAAGGAAGGCGTGTCTTCTGGGCCGATTATTAAGCAGCACGTACGATTGGGCGCAGTGTGAGGATGCGCCCATTCACTTGAACATCAAGCGCTCGATGCTTGCGGTTTATTCAGGTCACTAGTTCGCGTTGAGCTGTGCCAACATGACCATGATGGCTTTCTGTGCATGCAGCCGGTTTTCGGCTTCGTCGTAGATAATACTTTGCGGACTGTCTAAAACTTGCTGGCTGACCTCCTCACCTGCGTGTGCTGGCAGGCAGTGCATGAAATAAGCGTCTGGTTTTGCCAGCGCCATTAACTCGCTGCTCACTTGATAGGGAGCCATTTCCTGCAGGCGCTGAACGGCTTCGGATTCATCGCCCATGGAAACCCAAACGTCAGTGTAGATGACGTCTGCATCCTTTACTGCTTCTTTAGGATCGCTTGTGTAGCGATATGAGACCGGTAGGCCGGCTGCTTTCAAGGCATTGTCCACGGCTTGTTTCGGCTCATAGCCTTTCGGGCCGGAAACGAACAGTTCCATGCCGAACATTGCGGCGGAGATAATCCAAGAGTTGGCCATATTGCAGGCACTGTCTCCCAGGAAGGCGACTTTCTTGCCCTTCAGCGTGTTGATGTCCACCGAGTCCGGTGAATAGCGTTCCAGCAGTGTGAACAGATCCGCGTAAAGTTGGCAGGGGTGATTGAAATCAGTCAGCCCATTGATAATCGGCATGTGGGAATGTTTGGCAAATTCCTCGACGATCTCGTGCCCATAAGTCCGGATCACCAAGCCGTGTAAATAACGCGAAAGAACTTTCGAGCTGTCAGCGATGGATTCACCGCGGCCGATCTGAGTCTGCTGGGAATTCAGGACCAGCGGGAATCCGCCGAGTTCATTCACCCCGACTTCGAACGAAACACGTGTGCGTGTGCTGCTTTTGTAGAAAAGCAGGCCCCATGATTGCTTGTTGAGTGGGGTGGCGCCGCCGAGGCGATTCGCTTTCAACTCTTTGGTCAAGGAGAAGACTTCTTGCGCTTGCTTGAGTGTGAAATCGGTAACTTGTAGAAAATGATGCATCGTTAAGAATATCGAACGCTGAACGTCGTATATCGTGATTGGTAGGTTTAATGAAAAATTCAGAGATCCATATTTGTGAAGACGTCGTCCAGGATCTCGACGCTTTCGTTGAGTTGTTCGGGCGTCGCAATGAGTGCTGGTAAGAGCCGGATAGTGTTGTTGCCCGCCGGTACAATGAGGAGACCTTTAGCGCGCGCCGCTACGGTCACAGCAAATGTATCTGAATGTAAGGCAAGACCGACCATGTATCCAGCGCCCCTGACTTCCTCAATGTGTTGTGGATGTTTCTTGGCCAACACTTCCAGCGCTGCGTGCCAAATGATCGAATTGGCGGCGACTTTTTCGATGAGTTGCTCTGATTCGATGATGTCCAGCACGGCGTTGGCTGCAGCGGAGGCGAGTGGAGAACCTCCGAAGGTCGTGCCATGTGAACCCGGTTGAAAGAGTTCGGCATAAGGTTCCGATACCCAGATCGATCCGATCGGAAAACCGGCACCCAAACCTTTAGCCATGCCGATCGCGTCCGGTATGATGCCACTCTTTTCGTATGCGAAAAAATGACCGCTGCGCCC
>Ga0210065_1000328_pt1 | contig 13220 bp, 14 predicted proteins | sample Muzzi_PWB_D1_FD_185533 | JGI IMG/M metagenome (GOLD analysis project Ga0210065, IMG submission 185533) | Wetland microbial communities from San Francisco Bay, California, USA, that impact long-term carbon sequestration - Muzzi_PWB_D1 (SPAdes) | ecosystem: Environmental > Aquatic > Marine >... | reverse complement strand
ACCTAATGACTGTAAAATTACTCATCCCAAAGGCATCATTAATCGATGAGAAAAAAGAGCAGTAGCATATATATTTTCATATGTTCAGCGCTTGTATACATGCTGGTGAGCATCGCTATGTTTCCCTTTCTTGAAATTACGGTCATGATCTATTCCGTACCGCTAACTATGCTCGGCGGATGGTATTTTTCTTATTCGGGTGCTAATATAACAACACTATTAACCATCCCATTTCATTATATACTGCTGAATATATACTCAGATGATCCTTTGGTAGTTCAAGAGGCTTTCAACCCGTTCGGAATTGGAACCCAGATTGTTCTGTCGAATGCTACAGCGTTACTCAAACGTTCTCGTGACCGCTATAACCAGTTAAATGAATCCCTGGAAATAAAGGTAGCTGAACGAACAAGTGAGCTCGAAAATCTCGCCAATTATCTTTTTTCAGAGCAACAAAAGGAAACTGCCGCGCTGACTGCAAATCTGCTCAAGGAACCCTATGAAAATCTGCAGTCCACGCTGAAAATGAGCGAGCGACTGTTAAAAGAGCTAACCGAAGCGAAACATCACAAAATAATGACTGCAAAACATATTCATCAAATCATTTCAGACTGCATCAAGCAGCTTCACGAAATAGAAAACCATGCTCTTTCATCCGATAATGGAGCGGATAATTTAAAAAGTGCTGTATTGGCTTTTATCGCTGAACTTAAACGCGTCTCCAGCGTTGATATTCAGTTTGTTGACAGCGATCTATGGAACCGACTTTCCGACGAAGAAGGTGCTATATACGGTATCATTACGGAAGCAATAACCAATGCGCTGAAGCATGCCAAACCTTCACATATTGAAATTACCGCTCACGCAGACTCGTCTCAAACGATCATTTGTATTGAAAATGACGGTTTGCCCTTTGCGATGAACAGATCAGAAGGTATGGGCGTTCCGTTAATGCGATATCGGGCCGAAAAAATCGGCGCTTCCATTTCAATTGATCCTATCGCCAACCGCCGAACCCGGATTCAGTGCCGAATTCCCGACAGTAAAAAACCGTCTAAATTGATTGCGAAATCTGCGGTAAAAGATACATAACGCCTTTATGAACTCCCTTTTGATTGCCGTTGCGTCCGCCGTCCTATACCTGATCGCCTATCACACGTATGGCCGGTTTCTCGGAAAGAAAATCTTCAAAGTAGACGGTAGTACAAAATGTCCCAGCGAAACGCATCATGACGGAATCGATTTCGTAGCAACCAATAAAACGGTATTGTTCGGACACCACTTCACCTCGATCGCCGGAACCGGCCCTATAGTGGGTCCGGCCATCGCCGTAATCTGGGGGTGGGTTCCTGCACTGATATGGATTCTTGTCGGATCCATTTTCATGGGAGCCGTACACGACTTCGGTTCCATGATGATATCCCTCCGGCATGAAGGAAGAACCATTGGCGATATCGCCGGCGATATGATCAACCCACGGGTACGTTTTCTGTTCATGCTCATCATCTTCTTTGCCCTCTGGTTGGTTATCGCCATTTTCGGTGTAGTCATTGCAGCGGTATTCGATATTTTCCCGCAATCCGTTATTCCGGTCTGGCTTCAACTTCCCATCGCCGTATGGCTGGGGTTTATGGTTTATAAAAGAGGAAAGTCCCACCTCGTCTATGGGCTGATTGCAACCATTCTGATGTATGCATCCATCGTCATCGGCGCCCGATATCCGCTCTCGATGCCGGCGATCGGACATGTGTCTAGTGTCGGAGCATGGGTTGTTCTTCTTCTGATTTACGCCTACGCCGCATCGACATTGCCCGTCACCGTACTCCTCCAACCACGAGACTACATTAATGCTTTTCAGCTTTGCATCGCCATCGCGCTTCTTTTTCTCGGAGTCGTCATCACCCATCCGCCCATGGTCGCTCCCGCAACCAACTTTCATGCAACAGGTGCTCCCGCACTCTTTCCTGCCCTGTTCATTACGGTTGCCTGTGGAGCCATTTCCGGGTTTCACTGTCTGGTATCCTCGGGTACCTCATCCAAGCAATGCGATCAGGAAACCAGCGCCCAGCCCATCAGCTACGGCGGAATGCTTCTTGAGGGTATGCTGGCCATTATCGTTCTCATCGCCTGCGGAGCAGGTATCGGACTTGGGTTGAGCAAAAATGGAATTGAGCTCACAGGAGTTGCCGCATTCAACAACCAATATGCCAGTTGGGCATCCTCCGCCGGTCTGGCATCAAAAATCGAAGCGTTTGTAACCGGCTCTGCAAACATGATCGCGGGCCTTGGACTGCCCAAAAATATGGTACTCACTCTCATGGGCGTTTTTGTTGCTTCCTTCGCGGCAACCACGCTGGATACCGCAACTCGATTGCAACGCTATATCATCTCGGAAGTCGCTGTCAGTTGCAGAATTCCCGCACTTCAGAAAAAACACCCCGCTACCTTTATCGCGGTATTCACCGCGCTTTTACTGGCCTTTTCAAGCGGAGGCGGGAAAGGTGCCCTGACCCTCTGGCCGCTGTTCGGGGCCGTCAACCAGCTTCTCGGCGGGCTGGCACTGCTTGTAGTGACGGTATGGCTGGCACGAAAAAATGTTTCCATCCTTTTCACAGCCATTCCCATGGTTTTTATGATGATTATGACCGTTTGGGCCATGCAGCTAAACCTCTCTGAATTCCATACGAAGGGACAATGGCTGCTCTTCAGTATCGGTGCGATTATCGGAATACTTCAAATCTGGATGATTGCAGAGGGATTGGTTGTTCTGGTTAAACTGATAAAAAACAAAGCTCGGCCGTAAGGCCTACGCCCGTCCATACGAACGCAGAACAGTTACACAATGAATTATTTACTTTGCAAACAGCACGACCTGGATCGTACTAGTTAGCTTTTTAAGGAGAAAAGTAATGAAAGCACTCTATAAAGAAATTCTCGCTCAGGTCGGCGAAGACCCTTCGCGGGAAGGACTGCTCGACACCCCTGATCGGGCGGCTAAGGCAATGGCCTTTCTCACGCGCGGTTATCATCAGAAACTGGAGGATGTAATTAACGATGCGGTCTTCACGGTTGAAGACAATCACATGATTATTGTCAAAGACATTGAATTATACAGTCTCTGCGAACACCACATGCTTCCGTTCTTCGGGAAATGCCATATCGGGTATATTCCTGAAGGAAAGGTGCTCGGTGTCAGCAAGCTGGCCCGTATCGTCGACCTGTTCGCCCGCCGGCTTCAAATACAGGAGCGGTTAACCAATCAGGTTGCAACAACATTAATGCAAACCGTGGCTCCGGAAGGGGTCGGCGTGGTTATCGAGGCGCAACATCTCTGTATGATGATGCGCGGTGTCGAAAAACAAAACTCCTGCATGGTGACTTCCGCCATGCTCGGAAGTTTCCGCAAAGAGCAATCCACCCGTAATGAATTTTTAAAACTGATCGGAAAATAGGTTCATCACTGTGCAGTGAACCCCTCCCCGGACTGAAGTCCGGGGCTTCCGGGCCGCATGAAGCAGACCGATAATTTTGCAGCCGCGCTGGGTGTATTTGGTATTCAAGGAAATGTGACTAATGCAACCGCCCCGAATCACGGAGAAATCAACCGATGGTTTGGAAAATCAGAAGATATGATTGTCGCCAAAGCGGCCAGGGCTTTTCGGGACGATTTGCTGCTCCAGCAAACTTCTCAACAAGGCTCTTTGTAGCTTATTTTCCTGTGTAATCGTACACCGTTTTAACAGCATTGCTCTGGAGCACCAGTTCCATTTCATCGTAGATCAGAACGCGGGAGGATTTGGTGACCGTTTCAATATTCGGTTTTCCCAGCTTCTCAATCACATCGGCATACGAGTCGCCCACATTCACACTCTTTTTCAACGGAACATCGACTTTCGCCGGTTCCTTTACGTCCGATTCCTTTTTGCTGCATCCTGCCAACATGCAAAGAGATGCTAAGCCAATAATAACAACATGCCTCATCGATTCCTCCTTGGGGGAAATATACCTTTTTTATGCTCTCCGGTTCAATCCGGAATTATCAGATGTTCATCGTGGCTTACACTGAACTTCGGAGAATCTGAGGAATGACCATGACATATAAGTCGCACTTGAGAAGCAATAAAACACGAGGCATCTTTGTCTTTATTAAACGCATCCGAATTGGGACTATCTGTACCTGTTGTTTATGAACCATATCGCTCCATCAAAAAGAGGCCTTACCCTCGTGGAAGTCCTGCTGGCACTCGTAATTCTCAGTGTCGGCGTTTCTTCGTTAATGATGGCGATGTCTCGCTGTCTGGCGGTAGTCCGTACAGCCCGAAGCCGGGATGTCGCCCGTGCGCTGATTCAGCGGGTGGACATCGAGAATCCGATTGAAACGGTCGATATGACCGAACTCGTTGAATCCGGTGATTTCGAAGATGCGGAAGGGTATACGTGGTCCCGGGAAATCATTATGGACGACGAGGAGGAACGGCCCGGCCTATTTCTGGTTACTACCCGAGTACAATGGTCGGAACGCGGACGCGATGCCTTCGAAGAAATCACGGTTTATAAATATGCGCCTGATGCCGAAATTCTCACACAGGAATTCTGACCTTGCAAGAAGACCAAAAACCAACAATACATAGAAAACTGGCGTTTACACTGCTGGAATTGCTGGTCGCGATGGTTATTCTCGTGATCGCCTTGTCAATTGCATTTCAGGCCTTCAGCGGAACAATCCGGGGCTGGAAACGCGGGATGGAAGTCATGGAAGGTATCCAGCATGGTGATTTTGCAATGAACCAACTTGCCGCGGCAGTGAACTCAACAATCTACTTTTTCAACGGTCGCAAGACCTATGCTTTTACTTTTGAAAAAAATTCACTGGCAGGTTTGCCCGCCGACCGCATCAGCTTTGTTACTTCCAGCGGCGCATTTATGCCGCCGGACTCTCCTTTTCGATCCGGCCCGCATCGCATCGAGCTCTTTGTTGAAGATTCTGATGATGGCTATCCGGCCCTGTATGCTTCCGCCATGCCGGCCGTTGCTGATACCGAAGAGATTGAAGATCAGCTCGGAACCGAGCCGTATCTGGTGTCCCGAGCCGTGCATGGTCTCGAAATCCTGGTTTGGGACAAAGAAAGCGAAGACTGGACCGAAGAGTGGGAAAAAGAAAATGCAGTTCCCGAGCGGATCAGACTCACAATTTATACCGAATCGCAGGATCCCGAAGAAGAGCCGATTGTATTTGAACGCGTCATCGAAATTCCTGTTGCCTCTTCTGTTGCCGAAAAACTGAACGGACCGACGATCAGCGGCGGAAATACAGGCTCCGCAAGAAGCCCCGCATCGAATACGCAGCGAAAAACCACGATAATCAATGCGAAATAATGAACACCGGAAACCTACACTCAAAAAAGACGAAACAAGGCGCAGCGCTCATGGTTGCGCTCTGGGTACTTGTTATTCTGTCGCTGATTGTTGGTTCATTTGCTTTCGAAGTGAACCTTGAAGGAATGATTGTATCACATAAAAGAAAGAAATTCCGGGCCGAGATGATGGCCCGCTCAGGTATGGAATATGCAAAAGCGATTCTCGATCAGCGCAACAATGCCAAAGAACTTGAAATTGAAGATATGGCCGAAGACCGGGACGGCTTCCTGCAGGCAGCCCTATACATCAAGCGCGGTCTCTCCACCTCCTCCACCATTGAATTTGAAGACGGTGGAAAATTCACCGTAACCCTCGAATCGGCTGAGGCCGGCCGCAATATCAATCTGCTTACCCGTGAACAGTGGCTCGACATCTTTGAAATGGCCAATGTCCCATCGACCGAATGGGATGCCATGATCGACTGCCTGCAGGACTGGATCGACAAAAACGACCTGCATCAGCTCGATGGAGCCGAGTCAGATGACCCCTTCTATGAAGAAGCCGGTTATCCCGTAAAAAACGGCCCGCTGGACAGTGTTGAGGAGTTACTGCTGGTTAAAAACTGGGGACCGGATATCCTGTATGGAAAGCCTGCGGACGAAGAAAGCGACCAAATTATCGGGATTGCCGATATTCTGACCGTCTGGGGCGACGGAAAAGTCAACCTCAACACGGCTTCTGAGGACCTTCTGCTCAGCTACTCCGAATACGAAGACTGGGAGCTTGCCGGCGTAATGGAAGCACGTATGGGCGAAGACGGCGAACAAGGAACTTTGGACGATGGAATCAAAAACCTGAACGACGTAGGGGCTGATCCGAATAAATTTAAATTGCAAAGTAGTTTTGTGAAGGTAACGTCTACAGGCGATATCTTCGGAAACCAGTATCGCATCGAAGCGATCTTCCTGCAGAAAAATAAGGGCTCGGTAGTAGTATATTGGAATGAAGGACCTGTTACGCAAAATAACAATTCGCGATAAAACCATCACAGCGGCGTGCCGCACACCCGATGGCATCGAATGGACCACCCTGAAAATCAAACAGGATGGAACCGAGTCCATGCGGCAGAACAGTATGCCTCTGGCATTGCCTGAAGAGCTGACGGAACAGGAACTGGCCGATGTAGAGCTTCCGGAAAATCTATCGGAACAGATTGCCGGCGAGGTGACCGTGGCCCTCAGAGCCTCCGAGTTGTTGATGCGAACCCAGGAATTCCCCACGAATGACCCGAACGAAATCGCAGGCATGATCGGTTTCCAAATCGATAAAGTTTCGCCGTTTCCAATGGATCAACTGGCGGTTTCGCACGAAATACTTAGTACCGGCGAAACCACTGCCTGCGTCTTAATGGCCGCCGCAAAACGTAAAATTATCGATGCCATCGGCGATGCCTTCGAAACCAAAGGGGTTCGCATTCACAGTATTGATGCCCGCGCACTGGGTTGGTTGCAATTACTGCGCGATTCCGGAAAGCTGCCGGAAACCGGGTGCGCACTGCTTGTCATTTCCGACGGAATTGATTTCGTGCTCATGGTTCTGAATGAGTCATTGCCCATTGTTTTCCGATCGTTGCCGACCCGCATCGACGACATGACGATCGTTGACGAACTAACCTATGAAATCGGCTATACACTAACCACGCTGGATGCTGAACTCGACCTGCCGAAGCCGACCACCCTGCAGATGTGGAGTATCGAAGAAATCCCCTCAGCGCTTTGCACTAAACTTTCGGAAAAAAGTGGACTGGAAGTTACCAGTCATACCCTGAATGAACTGCCTCCGCTCTCGGAAGGCCTGCTTCGCCGTACCCGAAGCACGGAAAACCGGATTGAATTGATCCCGACCGAGTGGGTTGAGCATCAGAAACGGCAGAAACTTCAGAAGCAATTTTTCATGATTTCCGGTAGTATCGTTGCCGTATGGCTTCTGATCATGCTTGTTTTCACAGGTATCTTCAAAGTGCGCGACTTGCGGCTGAATGCCGCTAAAGCCGATGCGGCAGCCATTGCACCTGCCGCCCAGCAGGCGGCGTCCAACCAGAAAAAACTGCGGGCTTTGAAAGAATATTCGGATCGCTCTGATTCATCGCTTGAATGCCTGCGCGAAGTAACCGCTTTATTACCCGCCGGAGATATTGAGTTTGTCTCGTACAATTATAAAAAAGGGGATGGCGTTACCCTCCGAGGTACCGCACGCGATGATAATATTGTATATGATTTCTTCAAAACGCTGACCAAATCCGAATTGTTTGAACGACTGCGAGACCAGTCGGTAAACACTAAAACCACCAAAGGAGTTCGGCGCGCCGTATTCTCCCTCAAGCTCGAACTTCCCGCCAAGGAGGATGAAGAATGAAAATATCCCAGCGGGAAATGGTTCTAGGTATCACAACAATCACAGCATTGCTCGGCGGGCTGACATGGCTGTTCATCAACGGACGGCTGGATGACCACAGGGCCAAAGCAGCCGAAATACAGACCATTCGACAGCAGATCCGACTGGATGAACGCCGGATTAAAATGCAGGACGAATGGATTTCTGAACTGAATGAACTTCAAAAAGATCTGCGTGTTTTCGATATCAACCAGAAATCGGTTTCGCCGGAACTGATGAAAACCATCAAGACCATCTCCACTAAACACGGGTTGGATATAACCCGAAGCCAACCGTATAACGAAAAACCGACCGCCGACCTTTTTGAACTAGGCATTAACTGCACCTGGGAGGGCAAGCTGGATGCCATGGTCGGATTCCTAACCGAACTGCAACAGCAGGGCGTCCGTTATGATGTCCGCACACTGAATGTTACCCCCGTCGGAAAGAATACCGGTCGCCTTAAAGGCAATATGGTAATCAATTGTGCCTACATTAAGAAGTCCATGACAAAACCGGAGCCTCAGGAAGCCCCGAAAAAGAAATCATGAATATCCTTCCGATTCCTACCGGCGCGTACCAGGAAATCTGTTATCTCGTCTGGGGCGATCAAAAAAACGTCCTCGTGTTCGATCCCGGTTATGATGCAGATGTGATCGCAGAAGAGATCCACGGGCATGATCTTGAAGTAGCCGCCTATATTTTAACACACACGCACGCAGATCATATCAGCGCACTTGCGGACCTGCACAGCAGGCTGCCGGCACCGGTCGCGGTCCACTCAAAAGACCTTGCATGGGCTTTTTCTGAAGCCAACCGGATCGAGCCATACTATCCGGTGCCCAAGCGCCCGGCGGTTGATGAATTCTTGTTGCTCGACAGCGCCGAACACTGGACCTTTGCGAATATGACATTCCAGTGCATCGAAACCCCCGGCCATACACCCGGCGGGTGCGCTTTACTGTTTGCCGAACACCATATCCTCATTGCCGGCGACACCTTGTTCAAAGGATCCTGCGGTCGTACCGACCTGCCCGGAGGAAACCCGCGACAGTTGAAAGAATCGCTCAACAAACTGAAGCAACTTCCAGACGAAGTCCGGGTTTTCCCGGGGCATGGAGAGGACACCACCATCGGCATCGAGCGCGCCACGAACTTCTTTATGCAATAACGCTAGCGCGGTAACTTGATATCCCGGCGAATATAGGTCGGAACATCAAGATCCTGATTGTTATGAATGGTTGGATCCACGAATGCAAACTCGCCTTTGCCGGCCGATTCCAGCGGCAGTTCCCCCTGCCCGAGTCCGCTGCGATTAAAACTGAGGCCTAGTTGACGGTTCGTGCTGTCCACCAGCGGCTCTTTCCACGCTTCGGCAACCAGTGTAATCACCGACAGCCGGTCTTCAAAAGCCGGATCAATGGAAACGCCGAAATTCAGCCAGATTTCATCCGGAAGCTTTTCCTGAATCCGGTTCATAACAACTTCGATTTCACTCAATTTAAGATCATGACCGCCGGTCAGGCCAACCACAATACCGGCTGCATGCTCGAGCAGACGCCCGTTGTTCAGCAATCGATGAGTGAGCAGGTCCTCGACCACCTTATCGGCGCGCTTCTCACCGGAACCGTCCGCACCGGCAAAATGGCAAAACCCATCGCAATTGCGGAGCATTGTGTGAACCGATGCAAAGTCCAAACCGCATACACCGTTGCGCGACAAAAGCCGCCCAATCGAAAAAATACCATCCATCATGACCTGATGGCTTCGGGCAAAGCTATGTTCCGCCGGTAGCTCTGTATCTTTTCGATCGATCAGCCGTTCGTTTGGAATTCGGACAATCGCATCGGCATGCGTTCGTATACGTTTAAGCGCCTCTTCCGCCGTGCGGGAAATTTTCTTCCCTTCGAAGGCAAATGGCATGGAAACCATCGTCAGCACCAAAGCCCCGGCCTCTCTTGCAATTCGTGTAATGACCGGAACCGCTCCCGACCCCGTTCCGCCACCCAGACCCGCAACAATAATCAGAAGATCAATTTGCCGGAGCTGCTTGCGGATATCAGACGAATCCTTTTCGATGGATTGCCGGCCGAGCTCTACATCACCGCCGGAACTCATTCCGCGCGTAATGCTTGCTCCGATATGAATGCTCGTTTCAATGGAGAGCGTTTCCAGTACTTTTGTATCCGTATCGATTGCAATCGCATCCAGATCCGAATTCAGCGCCTGCATCCCGGCAACTGCTTTCGCACCGCTGCTGCCCACCCCCATAACCAGTATTCTCGGCGCAGCAATCTGCTGCCCTTGAACTACCCTGCCCTCACTCATGCGAACCTCCCCAGAAAAGGTGCATCAGCTTTTTCGTGAGCGGCGGCTTTTCAACCACGGTTTTCAGTGATGCGGCATAGCGAATGGCCCCGACATGCACAGCATAAAGCGGCCCTGCCTTTACAGAAGGAAGCCCATGCACATAAAAGGGCTTTCCATGCGTGCAAGGCACATTAAAAACTTTCTGGCCAAGATCGCGAACCCCGTTAAGGAATGAGCCGCCGCCGGTAAGCAGAACACCCGCACTCATGGGAACATTCGGGCACTGCACATCGATCTGCTCCTTCACAAGTGAAAAAATTTCCTCCATGCGTGCATTGATGATGGTGTTCAGTGTCACCGCACGCACCATTTTCCCGCTGAAGCCCTGCGATGCGGCAGGAATTGAAATATTATGATCCCGCTCCATCAGGTTGGTCAGCGCGCTGCCATCTTTTACTTTCAGTGCTTCGGCCTGCCCCAACGGAATCTGCAACCCCACCGAAATATCATTGGTCACATGGTCTCCTCCAACGGGAAAGGAACCCGCCGCCTGGATAAATCCATCATGATACAACACAAAGTCTGTCGTTCCGCCACCAACATCCACCACCAGCACACCGGCTTTTTTCTGTTCATCATTCAGTACCGCCGCCGCCGAACAGAGTCCGCTGAAAACGGCGTCAACACACTGAATGGGCGCATCATCAACAATCTTGCGCAGGTTATCAACCGCACTGCGCTTACCGTGAATGGTAAGCATATCCACGCGCAGCTCCTCGCTGGCCATGCCGACAGGATTGGTCACATTGATTGTATCATCCACTTGAAAATACTGCTGGAGTGTGTGCAGCTTGATCCGATTCTCCGGAAGCGCCACTTTGCGGGCAATTTCGACCACCTCGTCTATATCTTCCTGATCCACTTCAGAAAGCTGATTATCCTGCGGATCAACCAGTTTATGGATACCGGTGCTTTTCTTGGCTTCGGCCTGACCTCCGGATGTTACGAGCATCACTGAATGAATGCTTTTCCGGCCGTTTTCCTCGGCGGCTTTAATCGCATTGCGCACACAACGAATGGCATCATCGCGATTAATAATTTCGCCTTTGCGGATCCCGCGCGAGGGCGTTTCTCCAATCGCAATAACAGAAACCTCGCCGTCATCGCGAACCTCGCCGACCATCGCACGGACGGTGGTTGTACCGATTTCCAGAACTGCCGTTGATTCAAGTGCCATCGCTATCTCACATTAATAATAGGTAACTGGCACCTTGGCCGAATCGAGTGTCAAATCCACTTCCTTGACCCGCCGCCCTTCTCCATTGGCAATTTTAATGACGGTAGCCAGATTCTGCAGTTTGGGCTTCAACGAAAAACGCGGCATACGCACACGAATGCCGCCATGGAGCCGCATATCAATAAAATCGGAGTATTTAAGATCCAGACTTTCAATACGGACATAGTTCCGTAAATAACCCGTGCTGTCGCAGATACCGATAATTTTAAGAGCAGTTTCAACATCCGCATGTTCAACCGGCGCACCCAGTACCAGTTCCTCATCCAGCCCCTTGATCAATGGAAGCGTAGCCAGCTTCCGACGGTGCGGAAGCACATAGCCATAGCGGTCGATCATAAACGGATATCTCGACACCTGCCGGCCGGAAATCATTGCGACAGGCATACGTTCCTTCACCTTGACCAGTAGCGTATGCGGCAGTTTCCGCTCGAGCTGTACAGATTCAATACGCGATACCGCCAGCAGTTTCTCCTCAATATCTTCAAAGGAAAGTTTCCAGAGATTCATACCTTCCCGAAGGCCGCTGCACTCCCGGATATAGTCTTCAGTCAGCTTTCCGTCACAGGAGATGATCAGGTGCTGGATTTCAAAACGGGGGTTTTCGGAATAGAGTTTCCGTCCAATCCAGTCAAAACCGGATTTGATACCGAAAAAAACAGCCCCGATAAAAACCATCAGAAAAATAATCGTAACGACACGCCGCCACAGCACAACATCAGCTCCTTTACGCTGTTTTGCCCTTACATACTGCGGTTTTTTAGTTGTTTTCTTCTTCTTTTGAGTGGCCATCCTAATGTTCCTGACTGAATTTTTGAACTATAGATGAGCCCATTCTATGATTCAACGTCCGGCTTTCACCAAAAAACTAACCCTTTATCTACAAACAATTTATAAAAGAGTTTATTTCCTGATTTTCAGAAAATGGATCCGGATGCTGTATCAGGTGCAGCAATCAGCATCGAACCGAATTAGATAGGATGAACCTGAACAGCGTACAGTACATGAGTCTGGGCATGACGGCCACTCGCGGAAAGCCTCTTTCCCTTTTGATTCGGCGTATTATGCCGCTGAATGCATCGGTACTTGGGTTCCGCCAGAAAATCTTTCAATTCCTAGGGGATAACGGGCTTAAAAAACGACCTGCTATTTTATCTACTTATTGCACTCGCGCTCTTCCTGAGCACAGTGGTCCGCGCATCCGCTAAGCCGATTCTCCGGACGGCGCGGGTATGCAATGCTTTCAGCCTCGTTTCACTCTGAAGCTACGCCACTGTTCGAGTGCGTCCTGCCAGCGTTCCGTATTCTGCGGCTCGAATACCTTTGTTTCGCCGGAAAAGGAGTCCTGAATGATTCTACGCCCTTCGGCTAGGTTGGCGATATCGCCCATGGCCAGCATCTGCACAATCAGGTTCCCCGTGGCGGTGGCTTCCACCGGCCCGGTCACGACGCGGCGCGCCGTGGCATTGGCTGCCAGTTGGTCCAGCAGCGTATCCTTGCAGCCGCCACCCACAATACGCAGCGTATCCAACGTTTTCCCGGTCAGACGCTCGAGATTGTCGTAGGTATCGGCATAGAGCAGTGCCAGACCCTCGTAGGCGGCCCGCAGGATCTGCGCATGCGTTTGCGGTTGGCCCTGACCGGTCCGTTCACAATAGTCCTGGATACGGCCGGGCATGTCGCCGGGAGCGATGAAGCATGTATCGCTCGGGTCGATAAAGAACTCAAACGGCTCCGCCTCCAGCGCCATATGTTCCATCGCGGCCCATGAATAGTCGCAATCCTGCTCATTCCAGTTCCTCCGCAGTTCCTGAAGGATCCAGAG
>Ga0210065_1000325_pt1 | contig 13248 bp, 11 predicted proteins | sample Muzzi_PWB_D1_FD_185533 | JGI IMG/M metagenome (GOLD analysis project Ga0210065, IMG submission 185533) | Wetland microbial communities from San Francisco Bay, California, USA, that impact long-term carbon sequestration - Muzzi_PWB_D1 (SPAdes) | ecosystem: Environmental > Aquatic > Marine >... | reverse complement strand
CGCACAACCCGGCAGGGCTCATCGTCAGCACCGGAATGAAAGTTTACGAAGAAAAAAGCGGCAAGAGCACGGTCGATGGACGCGCCAAGCAGACAGCCAAGGAAATTGCCGATCAGCTTAAGAAAAAATTCCAGGAGCAGGGCTGGATATGAGCAGAACATCTGCACCCTCTGAAAATGCTGCTCGGGGCAATTCTCGGACAGGGTGAAATGGACGCAGAGGGAGTGACTCTTGAGACCAGGCTCTTTGATGCCTCCAGCGCCGTGCTGACCTGGACAGCAATGAGCAGTGCCGCTGGCGCAGAAAATGCGAGGATCAAAGTTTTTTGGGAACTCTGGGCATTGTTGACCAAGGCTCTCGGTAAGGACAAACTTGTCAAACTGAATTCGAAAGAATTCAAGATGTCACATTTTTAAAGTAAGGCTTTCCTCTTGACTACAGAACCTGCACAAATTGGGCACCATGTTGTCGCCAAACCTGTCGGGCCGTTGTGTAATCTTGACTGTGATTACTGTTTCTACCTGGAGAAGCAGTCCCTCCACGGCAAGACAACCGATTGTCGAATGTCTGACGAGGTCCTGGGAACCTTTATCAGAAAGTATATAGAGTCCCAGCCAACCCCGGTGGTGGAGTTCGTATGGCAGGGTGGAGAACCGACCCTGCTGGGGGTGGATTTTTTCCGCCGGGTCGTCGCACTACAGGCTCCTTACGCCAGGCAGAAGACGATCACCAACTCTCTGCAGACCAACGGCACTCTGCTCAACGACGAGTGGTGCCGGTTTCTCAAACAGTACAATTTCATCGTCGGCCTCAGCCTCGACGGTCCGCGAGAGATTCACGACCGTTATCGCCGCGATCGCAAGGGTAGAGGAAGCTTCGATTCGGTCAAGCGAGGTCTGAAACTGCTACAGAAACATGGTGTTGATTACAATGTCATGGCCAGTGTCGCCAGGGAGACTGCTCACCGTCCCTTGGAGGTCTATCAGTTTTTCAAACAGGAAGGGATCGAATTTATCCAGTTCGTACCGATTATCGAACGGATCCCTGCGATGGCTGAACAACAATCAGGGCTCTCTCTGGCCGGCCCCGCCTTACTCGATCGCACCGAACCGAACACGGCGATTACAGACTGGACCGTGCTGCCCGAGGAGTATGGTGATTTCCTGATTGCCATCTATGAGGAATGGGTTCGCAAGGATGTCGGCAAAACCTTCGTCATGAACTTCGAATGGGCCCTGAATTCCTGGATCGGCAATCCTGCTCCGGTGTGTGTCCATGCCAGGCGGTGCGGCCGTTCGCTGGTAATAGAGCATAACGGTGATGTCTTCGCCTGCGACCATTACGTCTACCCGGAGTACCGGCTTGGAAACATCCTGACTGATGACCTTTCTGCAATGGTTATGTCGTCAGCCACGCCGGTTTCGCTGATACTGCCATTGTTGATGTAGACTGCGTTCCAGGCACCTTTTTTCCAGTCGGAGACCACTAATGTGGCTTCGCTGGGAGCGAGATCTTTTATGATTAAGTGAGCACACAACTGCAACGTGTTGTAGGCGTAGGTGTGGGCGGATGCTGGATAGAGTCGGCTCCAGGTTTCAATCGCCATGGCGCAGAGGCGTAAGCCGAGCACAGAGCCGGGGCCTTCGCAGTAAATGTAGCTTTGTATTTGTTCGAGTGACAGCTTAGCCGTCTTCAGCGTGGCCTCGACCGCAGGGAAGAGTTTTTCCAGGGGGGCACCTAACTTTTCCGAGTAGGCTAACCACTGTCCGTCATCACCCAGTACACCAGTAAAGATTGAAGTGCCGCTGCCATCAATGACAAGGGCAGGGGTTGGGATGGATGAAGAGGATGGATATTTATCCATGGGGATAATACTGGAAATTATTGAGTCGTGCTGTCCGAGTTTGCGCGTGCGTTACAGTTGTTAAACGGTGCGACATTTGTGCGAGTTCAGGTGTCACGCAGAGTGAATGAAAATCAAATGGGGCGCCGAATGCGATGTCGGTATTTTTTTGCCAGCGTCTCATTATGGGCAGCACCACCATCCGCATTTTGGCTGACATAGGTGGGTGGGGTGACGCCGGCTGCAATTAGCTGTTCGATGATTTCCATCGACAGTAAATTCAGTAGTAGTGCTCCACTCATGGTTGAGGTCGGGCCGACCTTGTAGGCAAAGCCCGGCGCCTCCAACGCGGCGTCTCCCGGTTCGCCGCCATTATCGAGTACAAAATCACCCAGTTCATACAGTTTCTTGCCGGAAGGATGGCGTGAGCTGGTGGCCTGTGACATTTCGAGCGAGGTGAGAACGATAACACTCAGACCTGCGGCTTTCGCTTCCATTGCTACTTCAATTGGACTGGCGTTGCGGCCAGAGTTGGAAATGACCAGCACGACGTCGTTCGGCTGAACCGCGTACTGGTAAGCATAGCGTTGAAAGAGTCGGGCCCCGTAGCCCGGGATTTGCTCCGGCCAACCATCGGCGGGATCGTTGATACTGCTAACCGGCACCAAGCCGCCCGCGCGTCGCTCGATCTCGGCAGCCAAAATCTGTGAGTGTCCGCTGCCAAAGGTGTGTAGCACGCCGTCTGCAGCGATGGAGTCCGCCACTCTTAAGCCTGCCTGTTGCAGTGTTTTGGCATTGGCTGCGTAGACGCTGGCCTGTAGCTGATTGGACTTCTCGAAAAAATTCTGTGCGAGTGACATGTGGTGAAGTTGGCGCATTCGATTTTCAGGTGCAAGCAATCGTGTGCGACGAATGGATCTACTTATTGGGTTGAATCTATCGGCTTATAGAATCGCTGTCTTAATGTATTAGCTTGGACTAATTCTGTGAATCTTTACTATTACTTAGTCTTATGATGAACAAAGTACAATTACCTGAGATTATTCAAGGTGGCATGGGTGTGGGGGTATCCAATTGGCATTTAGCGCGCGCCGTATCATTAGCCTGCGGGCTGGGTGTTGTCTCTGGAACTGCCCTGGACACCGTAATGATCCGCCGCTTACAGGACGGAGATGCGGATGGTTCGATTCGGCGTGCGCTGAAAGCTTTCCCGTACCCCGAGATGGTCGCTCCGATATTAACGGCATGGTTTCAATCGGAAGGTCGTGGTGGGCGACCCTATCGATTAAAATCGCTTCCCTGTGCGGAGATGGCTCGGGCGGATGAAATACTCTTAATCGTGGCTAATTTTGTGGAAGTGTATCTGGCGAAAGAGGGGCATGATGCTCCGGTTGGCATTAATTATTTGGAAAAGATACAGTTGCCTACCTTGCCGTCGCTGTTCGGCGCAATGTTGGCCGGGGTTGACGTTGTGTTGATGGGGGGAGGGATACCACTGGCGATCCCCGGAGTCTTGGACGCGATGGCGAATCTGCAGCCTGTAGAACTTAAGTTGAATTTAGTCAGTAGGAGTCAATCGGGACTCGCTCATAAACTGAGTTTTCACCCCGGAACTTATGTAGCTGCTGCCCAGAAGCCACTCAAACGGCCTCAGTTTCTGGCGGTGATTGCTTCGGATGTTTTGGCAAAGACGATGGTTCGTAAGGCGAGTGGTCGAGTTGATGGTTTTGTGGTCGAGCATTACTGTGCGGGAGGACATAACGCGCCACCACGCACACAGGGAGCGTATGGTGAGCGCGATGCGTGCGATCTAGAGCAAATGGCAGTGTTGGGTTGTCCCTTTTGGTTGGCCGGGGGCAAGGCCACATCTGATGCACTTCGAATGGCTCATTCGGTCGGTGCGCGCGGCATACAGGTCGGGACAGCCTTCGCGCTCTGCCGGGAGTCGGGAATACAAAGCTCAATTAAGCTGGAATTGGTCAAACGCTATTTAAAGAAGGAACTGGAAGTGGTCACCGATTTCGAGGCGTCGCCTACAGGATACCCTTTTAAGCGAATTGACTTGCCTGGTGTGACCAAGGTCGAAGCGCGGCAAGTCTGCGATCTCGGTTATCTTCGTCATGTTTATGAAAAAGAGGATGGAAGCATCGGCTACCGTTGTCCTGCCAGTATTAAGAAGTATTACTTCCGGCGCGGCGGGAGTCCGGACGGGGTGGAGGGCAAGCGCTGTCTATGCAATGGTTTGTTGTCGACGGTTGGTCTGGGGCAAACACGCGAAGGCAACGTTTTCGCGCCGCTAATTACCTGCGGTGATGATCTTACTTTTTTGCGCGAGATCTGTGAACAGTATGGGAAGCACTATTCAGCACAGGATGTCGTTAACTACTTAAAATCCGTATCCAACATTCAAGCACAACTCACAAATGAAAGACAACTTCACTCACTCAGATAAACCAATCGACAGCACATCCCCTAATAAGCTGAAACTGGATCGTTTTTTCTCCGATCCCAGCGTGCATCCGTATGATGAGTTGGTGTGGGAGCAGCGCAGTGCGGAAATTACCGGAGATCGTGGACAGGTCATTTTCAAACAGCAGGGGATCGAAGTGCCTGCGGCATTTTCAGAATTGGCAACTAAGGTTGTCGCTTCAAAATATTTTTATGGGGATATCGATGCCGGAAATGATCCGAAAACAGGCGGGCGTGAGCATTCTTTAAAGCAGTTGGTTGATCGAGTGGCGAAGACGATTGCCAAGTGGGGCCTGCAGGATGGTTACTTCGCAGACAGCGGGCAGGCGAAAATTTTCGAAGAAGAATTAACCTGGCTTTTGGTGAATCAGTATGGCGCCTTTAATTCGCCGGTCTGGTTCAATCTGGGCTTATATGAGGCTTACCGCGTGGGTGAGTCTTCGTCGCGCGGTAACTATTATTGGGATCAGGAACATGAAGTTGTGATGCGTGCAACCAGTCAGTATGAGTATCCGCAATGTTCGGCCTGCTTTATTCAGCATGTCGAGGATGACATGGATTCGATTATGGAACTGGCACGCTCTGAGGCGATGTTGTTTAAGTTTGGGAGTGGCAGCGGGACGGATCTGTCGAGTCTTCGTTCGACACGTGAAAAACTGTCCGGCGGTGGGCGTCCGAGTGGACCCTTGAGTTTTTTATCGGTTTACGATGCAGTCGCAGGCGTAGTCAAAAGTGGCGGTAAAACACGTCGCGCAGCCAAGATGAATACTCTCAAGGATTGGCATCCGGATATCGAGGAATTCATTCAGGCTAAAAAGAATGAAGAGCTCAAAGCTTGGGCACTCATCGAGGAAGGCTACGATCCTTCGTTTAACGGGGAGGCTTATGCTTCCGTGAAATATCAAAATGAAAATTTGTCGGTGCGCGCCTCGGATGAGTTTATGCAGGCCGCTATTACAGGTGCCCGCTACTGGACGCGCTGTGTCACTAATGACGAGCCCTGTGAGGAGAAGGATGCCTCTGCGCTGCTGAATTTAATTTCTGAAGGTACACATCTCTGCGGTGATCCGGGTATGCAGTTTGATGATACAATACACCGTTGGCATACATGCAAAGGTTCAGGTCGTCAAAACTGTTCCAACCCCTGTAGTGAGTATCTGTTTCTCGACAACTCGGCGTGTAATTTAGCTTCGATTAATTTGATGAAATTTCGTGGTCACGATGGTTTCGATGCGAATGGTTTTAGTGCTGCTGCGAGGTTGTTTATTATCGCACAGGATATCATCGTTGATCGTTCTTCGTATCCTACCGAAGGTATTACCTATAATTCACACTGGTTTCGTACTCTGGGTTTAGGTTATGCGAATCTGGGCGGGTTGTTGATGTCCTATGGTTATGGCTATAATTCAGCGGAAGGCTTGGGCTTGGCTAAAGTGATTACGGCAATTATGACAGGCATGGCTTATAAGACATCCGCCGAGCTGGCGGGTTGCCTGGGAGCTTTCTCAGGCTACCGGGATGCGCGACATTTCGGTGTCTCTAATCCACCTGAAACGCATAACATGGATTCGATGTTCGAGGTGATCCACTTACATCGAAGTCATGTCATGGCACTGGATAAGAATTCACCGGCACAGTTGGTTGACTGTGCCAAGACGCTTTGGGACGATGCCGTCGCTTGGGGTAAAGTAGATGGTTTCCGCAATGCGCAAGTGACGGTACTCGCGCCGACTGGAACGATTGGATTCTTAATGGACTGCGATACCACCGGAGTTGAACCTGCGATCGGTTTGGTCGCTTATAAGACTTTGGCGGGTGGCGGATTTATGACGATGCCGATTAAATCGATTCCGCTCGCACTTAAGACGCTTGGCTATTCTGCGGAAAAGATTGAGAAGATTTGTGCGTTTGTGGAGCAGCATGGCACTCTCGAAGCCTTCCAGATGGGAGAGAAGTTGATGGAGTCGGGCATTCAGGAAAAACATATCCCAATCTTTGATACGGCTTTCCGCTCTGGAATGGGTCAACGCTATTTGCCCTACATGGCTCATCTGGAAATGATGGCAGCGGTGCAGCCTTTTCTCTCGGGAGCGATTTCGAAAACAGTGAACATGCCGCATGAGGCTAGTGTGAAGGATATTCGAGAGACTTATCTCAAAGCATGGAAAATGGGCTTGAAGGGTATTGCGATTTATCGCGACGGTTCCAAGCGATCGGCACCGATTCAGACCGTCAGCGAAAAGCAACGTCAACAACAGGCGCCAGAGGTGCAGATTGTGACTGAACCCTACCGTCGGCGTTTAGCTGACACCCGTGAGTCGGTGACGCATAAATTTTCACTAGGGGGAACCAAAGGGTATATTACGGTCGGTAAGTTTGAAGATGGGTCGCCCGGCGAAGTCTTTATTCAGATGGCAAAGGCAGGTTCCACTATCAACGGCCTGATGGATACCGTCGGCACACTGGTTTCGATGTGCCTGCAATATGGCGTGCCGCTTGAAACTCTGGTTAAGAAGTTCTCGCATGTGCGCTTCGAACCGGAAGGCATGACCAAGAATCCGGATATTCCCTTTGCCAAGAGTGTGGTCGATTATGTGGCGCGTCTACTTGGAATGGAGTTCATTCCCGGATATCGTGAACGCATGTCCCCGGCTGCCATATCGGAAAATGATTCGCTGGAAGACAAATTGCCGGGAAGCACCAGCCTTTCAACTGAAGGCGCGGGGGCCAAGATTGATACCGCTCAACTCGAGTTTCTGACGCAGTCGGAAGGAAATTTGACCTGTCCGGAATGTGGTTCAGGCAAGGTTAGAGTGACCGGTACCTGTGCCTGCTGTATGAATTGTGGTAGCTCTCTTGGTTGTAGCTAATCTGAGCTCGTTTGTTATAAGAGCTAATAAAATTGCGCGATTGGTTCAAAAAGTGTTTGCTAAACATGAGAATATTGAAAAGATTTTCTAATAAGGAGATGACATGGAATTAGTAAAACTTAACTGCAATGTACTGCGTGACGGCCATCAAAGTCTCGCTGCCACTCGGATGCAAACCTCACAAATGCTTCCCATCTGTGAGAAATTGGATAACTGGGGCTTCACCGCTCTGGAGACTTGGGGTGGGGCCACCATCGATTCCGGTCTGCGATTTTTGGACGAGTTTCCATTTGATCGTTTGGATGCGCTTAAGCAGGCCTGTCCGAAGACCCCGCACATGATGCTGCTGCGTGGGCAGAACATCGTCCAATACGCTCACTTCCCGGATGATGTGGTGACAGCCTTTATTACAAAGAGCGCGGAGCACGGCATGGATATCTTCCGTATCTTTGATGCGCTGAATGATACGCGGAATATGGAGTGCGCGATTCAAGCGGCCAAAGCTGCGGGAGCTCAAGCGCATGGTACGATCTGTTTTACCAGTAGCCCAGTCCACTCGGCAAAGAAGTTTATAGCGATCGGACTCGAACTGCAAAAGCTGGGCTGTGACGCCATCGTATTGAAAGATATGGCTGGTCTGATAGCGCCGATTGAAGCTTTTGAAATTATTGACGGCTTGAAAAAGACATTAAAAATTCCTGTTTGGATACACACGCACGATACCGCAGGTTTGGGCGCAAGTACGTACATGTCAGCGATTGATGCCGGAGTGGATGCGATCGATCTTTCAATTTCGCCCTTCGCGAATGGTACCGGACAACCGGATACCACGCGCATGCTAGCTATGCTGGATGGGCACCCGCGCTGTCCTAAGACGACCCCGGAACAGCATGCGGCACTCAGAGAAATTCGCACACACTTAAATACCGTCTATGCGGAGCTGAGTGATTACACCAGTCATAAGAATGAGGTTATTGATATTGATACGCTCGAATATCAGGTGCCGGGAGGTATGCTCTCCAACTTCCGCTCGCAACTCAAAGAGCAGAAGATGGAGGATAAATTCGACGACGTCTTTCGTGAGATTCCGGTCGTTCGCGAGGCTCTGGGTTGGATTCCTCTCGTCACGCCAACCTCTCAAATTGTTGGCATGCAAGCTTTTCTGAATGTTAAATTTGGTCGTTGGAAACAAATTTCACCACAGGCAGCGGATATCGCTCTGGGCTACTACGGTCGCACGCCCGCACCCGTCGATTCCGAATTACAGAAGCTTGCCTCGAAACAAGCTGGTAAAGAACCGATTACCTGTCGTCCGGTCGAGGCTCCAGGAAAGGTGCACAAACATATGGATGACTTGCGCAAAGAGTTGAAGGCGAAGAATCTGCCAAGCGATGATGAGCATTGTGTCATTTACGCGATGTTCCCACCGCAACTCGAATCGCACCTCAAGGGCACCAACAAGCCTAAGCCGGTTGTCAAAGCCACTGAAATCGTGGCTGCGCCAGCACCCGCAACCTCAGCATTGCCTGCGAAATCAAAGCGTTACGGCCTGACAATTAACGGCAAGCGTATCGAAGTGGGCGTTGAAGAACTGGGTTGAGCGAGTTGGCCTGTGAGTTACTCGTTTCGGATAGATTACTTGCTAATAAAGCACGTATCGATGTGGGTCATTATATCATGGCGTATATCAACTTGATGCGCTGGGAATAATCGGAAAAGATTATGCGCATGTGGCTCAATGTTGCTGCATGAAGAACCATCGTAGCAACAGAGATCGCCTCGCAGTCAATTACCATGCCTAAGAAGAAACAACAGCCGTTGCAGGAAGCAGGTCCCAAAGTCAAAATGATGTACACCATCAAGTTGGATGATGAACAAATGGATCAACTGGCGGACCGACTCGAGCAAGACAGCTCGGGCGCTTGGTTTCCTTATGACGTCGCTTATTCACTGTTTGCTTTTAAGGGCGAGCAGGTGAACGTAGTGGGCTATCAGAGTGGTAAGTTAGTTATTTCGGGTAAAAAGACTGAGGATTTCGTGCGTGATGTGGTGGAAGCTGAAATCACGGGCGAGGCGCGCTTAGGCTATGATGAGGTTCACAATCCCGAGTGGTTTACCTTGCATGCCGGTTGTGATGAAAGTGGAAAAGGAGACTTATTTGGACCACTCGTGACCGCTTGTGTGGTCGCCGACGATACGATGGTGCGGCATTGGCTGGAGTTAGGTGTTTGTGACAGTAAGAAACTGACAGACAGTAGTATTCTTAAACTCGACCGAGAAATCCGCAAAACCAAGGGCGTGGTGATTGCCTCGGCCTTTGCGCGGATGGAAAAGTATAACGAATTGTATAAGAAATTCGGGAGTAATCTGAATAAGCTGCTGGCTTGGTATCACGGTCGATCACTGAACGAGGCTTTGGATAAACGTCCCGCGCCTTGGGGGTTATTGGATCAGTTCAGCAAGCAAAAATTGGTCGATGCTTATGTGAAGGAACGCAAGGACTTCAAGTTGGTGAGCCGTACCAAAGCAGAATCGGACCCTGTGGTGGCGGCGGCTTCCATCGTTGCGAGAGCGATTTATGTGCGTGAGATGAAGCGACTGTCAGACGCCTTCGGTGAAAATTTATCCAAAGGGGCTAATGGTAAAGTTCTGGAGCAGGCTAAAAAAATCGTTGATCAGAAGGGTGCTTCCGCGCTCAGCAGTTTCGCCAAAATGCATTTCAAGACTGCTTATGAAGCGCAAGGACTGGAACCTCCGGCTAAGCCTAGTTGGTATAAATACTGAACATGTAATCTGTTGCGTGAATGACACATAGTTGGTGCATTTTTGTCACACTCTACAGGTAAACTGTCACAGTGTGAGGATTGCTTTAGTCACTGAAACCTATCTGCCGGAAGTCAACGGAGTTGCGATGACGCTGCATCGTTTGGCAACAGGTATCCTCAGTTTCGGGCATTCGCTCCAACTCGTTCGACCGCAGCAGGGGAACGAAGCTGCATCCATTGCCTCTGATACATTCGAAACAGTCTTGGTGCAGGGCGTCTCGATGCCGGGCTACCAAGGCTTGCGATTTGGTTTTCCCGCACACCGACTCCTGACAAGGCTTTGGGAGAACTCGCCACCTGACTTCCTACATATTGCGACAGAGGGTCCGCTAGGATGGAGTGCTTTAAGAGTTGCTCGAAAATTACAAATTCCTGTCGTTTCAAGCTTTCACACGAATTTTCATTCTTACGGAAAGCATTACGGACTGGGTTTGCTAGAGCCCTTAGCCTCATCCTATTTGTCTTGGTTTCACAACCAAACTGCCGCCACCTTCGCGCCGACGCGTGCGATTTGCGATGAGTTGATGATGCAGGGTATGCGGCGTTTACAGGTGATGAGTCGTGGTGTGGATACGGACCTATATAGCCCGCTCAAACGCTGTCAGCAACTACGTGCTGAGTGGAAGGTGGCTGATGAAGCGCCAGTTGTTTTATATGTCGGGCGGTTGGCGACGGAGAAGAATTTGGACTTGGCGATTCATGCATTCCGCAGGGTTCAGGCGCTCAGCCCTGAGTCACGTTTTGTTCTCGTTGGCGACGGGCCGATGCGAGCACAACTGATGGCTCAGCATCCGGATTTTATTTTTACTGGTTTCAAAACGGGTCAGGCGCTTGCCACCTGCTATGCGTCGGCTGATCTATTTGTTTTTCCGAGTGCAACTGAAACGTTCGGGAATGTGCTGACCGAGGCAATGGCGAGTGGGTTGCCCTGTGTCGCCTACGATTATGCGGCTGCAAAAGAGTATGCGACGAGTGGTGAAAATGCATTACTGGTTCCATTGCAAGCGGAGGCGCGGTTTATTGCTGCGGCGGAGGCACTGGTGCAGGATTCGCCGATGCGACAACGCATCGGCGCTGCGGCGCGCGCACTGACTCTGGATCTAAATTGGTCGTCAGTCGTACAAAAATATTTGGAGGACGTGTACAAAATAACTCAAGAGCAATCAGAACCTATTGTCCCTTGTGCTGCACCGGTGATATAATTCTTATGAAAAAATTAAAATACAAGACAGTCATTCTATCGGATGTGCACCTGGGTACACCGCATTGCAAAATTGAAGAAATGAATCATTTCTTGAAGCACATACAGTGCGAGCGATTGATTTTGAATGGTGATATTATAGATGGCTGGCAGTTGCGCCGCTCGGGAAAATGGGAGGTGAGTCACACGCGTTTTGTACGATTGATTCTTAAAATGATGGAGAAGCAGGCCACCGAGGTGATTTATTTAAGAGGCAATCACGATGACGTCTTGCGCCGTTTTCTGCCATTGGATTTTATGAATATTCAGATTCGTGAAGATTATATTTTGCGGGCAGAGCGGGGTAATTATTTGGTATTGCACGGCGATGTCTTTGATTTGGTAACGACGCATCTGAAGATACTTTCGCATATTGGTGATTTTGGTTATCAATGGTTGTTAAGCTTTAATCGTCTCTACAGTCGTTGGTGGCGCTGGAAGGGCAAAGGTGATTTTTCGCTTAGCAAGTATATAAAGGGACGTGTCAAATCGGCTGTCAGCTTCATCTCCAACTACGAAGAACAAGTCGTTAAGCTGGCTCGAAGCAAAGGTTGCTGCGGAGTGATGTGCGGTCACATTCATACGCCTGATGACAAGATAATAGGGGGTGTGCACTATTTGAATTCAGGTGACTGGGTGGAGTCAAAAACAGTGATCGTGGAGCATTTGGATGGTCGTATGGAAGTGCTCGGCTATGCTGATTTTCAACGGCAGCTTGAGCAGCAAAAGTTGAAGCATGCGATAGATTCAGTTTCATCCAGGCTGCCGGTTACATTAGATAATGGTAATGTGGATACAGTACGTGCGATTTAGACACGAAAAGCTGTTACTCGTGACGATTGCTGTGTTTTTAACGTAATTTTAAACAACTACGTTACTTGTGTGCTTGCAGGCACTGGTTGCATGCTCACGCTCTTGAGCATCTCAATAGGATTCCTCATTACGTGTACAACTGATTCACTATGCCACAAATTGATGTTTATTTTGAAACGATGCTGGATCATAAGGCATCGGACTTGCACCTTTCAACCGGCAATCCCCCGATCATCCGTCTGAACGGCGAACTGGAGCATTTGGATGCTCCGCTTTTGGAGGATGCCGCCTTAAGGGAAATGTTATTCGAAATTTGCTCCGAGGAAAAATTGAAGCAATTCAACGAGACTGGAGATGTTGATTTTGGTTATGAGTACCCGGGTAAGGCGCGGTTCCGTGCGAATTTCTTTGTTCAGAAAAATGGTATTGCTGCCGTCTTTCGTACCATTCCATCCGAGGTGTTAACCGCCGACCAGTTGGACTTGCCAGAGATTTGCCGTAAATTTGCTAAATTGAAAAAGGGTTAGGTTCTCGTAACGGGTCCGACCGGATCCGGCAAGTCGACCACGATACGAATGCTGTGTGGCTTGCTTATGCCCACATCGGGGGACATACGGGTGCTTGGCTACCAGGTGCCACAGCAGGCAGAGGAGCTGCGACTGAAGGTGGGCTACATGACCCAGAAATTCTCACTGTATGAAGATCTGACCGCCGACGAAAACCTGAATTTCATGGCCAGTGTTTACTCGCTTTCTCGGCAACAGCAAAAAGAACGCATCGACGCTGCGGCAGATCGCTTTCAGCTGACCAGGTTTCTTCCACAACTGGCCGGAACCCTGAGCGGAGGACAGAAACAACGTCTCGCACTGGCGGCAGCAACGCTTCACCAGCCGGAATTGCTGTTTTTGGACGAGCCCACCAGCGCGGTTGACCCTGAAAATCGCCGCGCATTCTGGGAGACCCTGTTCGACCTGGTGGCCGAAGGCACCACTATCCTGGTATCCACCCATTACATGGACGAGGCGGAGCGTTGTCATTCCCTGGCGATCCTGGACCAGGGTGCGCTGGTAGCCCAGGGCAGCCCGGCAGAATTGTCCGCCAGCATCAATGCCCGCGTAGCGATAGTTGAATCACCGCAGCCGCGGCGGGTTCGAAAAGCGCTGGAACCTGAAACCTTTGTGCTGAGCA
>Ga0210065_1000324_pt1 | contig 13263 bp, 6 predicted proteins | sample Muzzi_PWB_D1_FD_185533 | JGI IMG/M metagenome (GOLD analysis project Ga0210065, IMG submission 185533) | Wetland microbial communities from San Francisco Bay, California, USA, that impact long-term carbon sequestration - Muzzi_PWB_D1 (SPAdes) | ecosystem: Environmental > Aquatic > Marine >... | reverse complement strand
GTTTTGGTGACGAGCCAAAACTGGTCGGTACTCACCACCAATTTATCGCTGGCCGCAACCAGTACCGACGCCGTTTCGGGATGGCGGGTTTTGTGGAGCGGCTTGCTCTACGTGGGCTACAACCTGGCGATCTTTCCCGCCGCCATGGGTTGTCTGCGCCGCCAGTCGAAGCTTAAGCACAGCATTGGTGCAAGTTTGCTATTCGGCGTGTTCACGGCGATCCCGTGGTTCCTGACCTATTTCAGTCTGCTCGCGTTCTATCCTAGCGAGAACGTTTTTTCGGCTTCCGTACCTTGGCTTCAGATGCTTGGCGATCAAAGCGTGTGGGTAATAATGATCTTTGGCCTTGTGGTGGGCTGGACGTTGATTGCGACGGCCGTCGGGGTTGTGCATGCCCTTATGGAACGTATCGACAACCAATTGGTCGAGTATCAGCGCAAGCCTTTGTCGTCACGCCGAAAATCCCTTCTTGCCGTTGCCTTGCTGTTGGTGTCGCTGGCTTTTTCGCAGATGGGGGTGATTGCCTTGATCGCCAAAGGGTACAAAGTAATGGCGTATGCCATGATGTTGGTGTATGCCTTGCCGGTACTGGTGGTCGGTTGCTATCGCTTAATCAAGAAGCCTCACGATGATGGTGTGACGATTTCATCATAAGCGTGAAACCGTAAATCGTCGCTGTGCGTAAAGCCTTGCGCTCTGACCTTATGTCAGCGTAGTAGCAGATGGTTCTCTGAAGATCCCTTCCGCCGCCTTGTTGTCTGGGGAGATTCAATGTGAACAAAAGAGACGGAAAGCATAAATTCTACGTAAAAATGATTTAATATGAATGAGAGCTCCGCATCCTGAATCGTGGTGATATGCTGTTCAAAGTGGGGTGGAAAGTTGGTGTCTGCAGGACCCTTTCCCTCGCCCGCTGGGGGGTCGCTGCCGTGCGATGGAATGGGTTTCGATGCGTAATCCGGAGATGATAGAAAGAGTGAATCAGGTATATTTTTCCCATGGATGATAAGAACTGTTTTGCTAATAGTCTGATCAAAGACCACGCACATGAATAAGAATAGGTCCGGGCGTTTATGCCCACACGTTATTAGTTAAAAGGGTTACATGCCGATAAAAGGAAGGGCGGATACATGACGAATAATTCCGGTACTATGAGTCGTTTGTTAACAAAAGGCTTTCAGCGAACATTCAGAGGGGGAATGTTTTTAAGCTCTTTCATCGCACTTCTTTGCGTCTGCACGGTTGCTCAGGCTCGCACGATCACCGGCTATGCACCCGATCAGGTATTAACCTATAAGAAAACGGTGGATAGCGACGGCAAGGAAGTGTCCTTGCATCTGGATGTATTTACACCACCTGACCATAAACTGACGGATAAACGTCCGGCCATTGTATTTTTCTTCGGGGGCGGCTGGTCTCGCGGCTCAACCACCCAATTTCACCCGTACTGCGAATACCTTGCCTCGCGAGGGATGGTCGCTATATCGGCAGAATACCGCATCAAGAGTACCCATGGCACCACTCCGCAGGAGTGCGTTAAGGATGGGAAATCGGCCATTCGCTGGGTTCGGGAAAATGCTGAAAAGCTCGGGATCGACCCTGATCGGATTGCGGCGGGCGGCGGCTCCGCAGGGGGGCATGTGGCTGCTGCGACGGGAACACTTTCTGGGTACGAGGAGCCGGATGAGAATCTGTCCATCAGTTCAAAACCTAATGCCCTCGTGCTGTACAATGCCGTTTTTGATAATGGGCCCGGAGGCTATGGACACTCCCGGGTTAAGGGCTACTGGGAAGATTTTTCTCCGTTGCACAACATTGATGAGACCGCTCCTCCCGCAATCGTGTTTCTCGGCACCGCCGATAAACTGATTCCGGTCTCTGCAGCAGAAAATTATAAAGCGAAAATGGAGGAGAAAGGCCGCCGGTGCGACGTCCATCTTTATGAAGGGAAGCCGCACGGCTTTTTCAACTATCCTAACGACGACTATGAAGACATTGTTTCCAAGACCGATGCGTTTCTCGTTTCCCTGGGATACTTGCCGGAAAAGCACGAGTCGCCGGAATCGGAAAAAGAGTAAAAACGAAGGATGATGGAATGAAAAACAGTATTTTGATGTTGGTAGCTCTGCTTGCGGGCGTTGCTCCTGTGTGGGCAGGGTGGCAGGACCTGGATGTTATTCAGGTCAATACGGAGGCGCCGCATGCCACGATGATGACCTATCCGGATACAGAGAGCGCGCTGACTTTCGACCGGTCCCAATCACCTTGGTTCAAGTCGCTGAATGGCGAGTGGAAGTTTCATTGGTCAAAAAATGTAAACGAGCGTCCGTTGGACTTTTATAAGCCTTCGTTCAACGATGCTAAATGGGCGCTCATACCTGTTCCGTCCAACTGGCAGATGCAAGGGTACGGCTTCCCGATTTACACGAATGTGAAATACCCTTTTCCCGAAGACGAACCCAACATTCCCGCAGAGATAAACCCTGTCGGGAGCTACCGCACTATGTTTTCACTTCCAGCAGAGTGGGATGGCCGCCGGACGCTGATCCACTTCGCAGGGGTTAATTCCTGCATGAAGCTGTGGGTCAACGGGCAAGAGGTGGGTTACAGCGAGGGCAGTCGCACGCCTGCCGAATTCGATATCACATCGTACGTGAAGCCCGGAAAGAATCTGGTGGCGGTCGAGGTGTTCCGCTGGTGCGACGGTTCCTATATGGAGGATCAGGATTTCTGGAGACTTTCGGGTATTTTCCGCGAGGTTTATCTCTGGTCCGTGGCGGATGCCCACATTCGCGATTTCAGCATCGACGCAAAAATGGACGGCGCACTTACTGTGGCTGCTGAAATCGAAGGAGATTCCGCTGATACCTCCGTCGAATTTGAATTACTGGATCCGAAAGGTAAATCCGTTTTGAAGAGACAGCTCCAGGCTGGATCCAATCTTTTAAATGTAGCGGATCCTTTGCTTTGGAGTGCCGAACGGCCCGATCTTTACACCGCATTGCTCACGTTGAATAAAAACGGAAAAGCGGAGGAAGTCATTCCCTGGCGGGTGGGCTTCCGCTCGGCATGGATCGAGGGGAATGTTTTTTATGTCAACGGCGTGAAACTCAAGTTCAAAGGGGTGAACCGTCATGAACACCACCCGGATCTCGGACAGGTGGTGACGCTGGAGTCTATGTTGCGCGATATCCGAATGTTCAAGGAAAACAACATCAATGCGGTGCGGACGTCCCATTATCCCAACGATACGCTCTGGTATGAACTTTGCGATCAATACGGCATCTGGGTGATGAACGAGGCCAACATTGAAACCCACGCCTATGGAAACGGCCCCAACAACAAAATCGCAAACGATCCAAAGTGGAAAGCGGCGCATATCGATCGGGTGAACCGGATGCTGGAACGAGACAAAAACCACGCCTCGATCATTATGTGGAGCCTTGGGAACGAGGCGGGTGTCGGACCGAATTTTGATGCCGCCTATGCGTTGCTGAAGAAAAACCATCCCGATTTCCTCGTGCATTATGAAGGCGATAAACGCCGGGACAAAGGCCAGCCGGCCACCGATGTTGATTCCCGGATGTATGCCCCTGAGACCTGGGGTGTGACCAGTGATACAAATCCGAAAAAACCACTCGTTCTCTGCGAATATTCTCATGCCATGGGCAACAGCAACGGCAATCTTGGCGAATATTGGCATGATAACATCTATTTGAACGACCATCACGCGGGCGGTTTCATTTGGGACTGGATGGATCAGGGTCTTCGCACACCGGTACCCGATGAATTTGCAAAAAACATTGGAAGTGGGCCTGTAAAGGAAACCTTCTTTGCCTACGGAGGTTGGTATGAGCCGAAAATGGACCGAAAGGTTAACAACAATGGCAATTTTTGCATGAACGGTCTCATCGCAGCGGATTGGACACCGCATCCCGGGCTCTACGCGCTCAAGCATGTATATCGGAACATTCACGTCTCTCCGGTCGATTTGTACGCGGGAAGATTCAAGGTAACCAGTTGGTTCGATGCCGTGGCGATCGATGAGGTCGTCGATGGGGTTTGGTCCATTCTCGCCAATGGCCGGGAGATTGCAAAAGGCGAGATCGGCGGGTTGAACATCCCTGCACGCGCTGCATCGGAGGTGAAGCTGGATCTGCCCGCCATCGAGAAAAAGCCAGGGGTCGAATATTTCCTGAACCTGAGCTTCTATACCAAGGAGGCGTATTCGCCCCTGGTCGAACCGGGGCACCTGCTTTGCCATGAGCAGTTCCGGCTGGGATCATCGCCTGATCCGGCCAACGCCATGCAACCCGGAGCGGTTCGGGTGAAGGAGTCCGGCGATTTGGTGACGATGACCGTCGATGATGTCGTTGCGACTTTCAGCAAAAAGGCGGGGGCGTTGAGTTCATATCGCGTCGATGGGCGTGAAATGCTACACGCAGCGCCTCAACCATCGCTGTGGCGCGCCTACATCGATAACGACTGGAGACCCGGATACTACAAATCGGAGATCGCGAAAAAGGTGCGCGATGCCGGGAAAAAGAAAAAGGTCATATCGTTCCAGTCTTCTGCCGATGGTAAAGTCGCTGTCGAGGCAATGATCGGGGATATCGTCTACAAAGTGGGTTATCAATTGAACGCAGGCGGCGAGCTCGCCGTCAAGGTGGCCTACGAAAACCTGCCGGACGGGATCGATGTGGGGAAAAAGAACTATTACTTCCCGAAACTCTATGTTCCCCGCGTTGGTATGGAATGGCAGATCGATCCTGCATTCCAGAATATTGAATGGTACGGACGCGGTCCGGCCGCCACGTACCCGGATCGCAATTTTGAACCGGTCGGGATCTATTCATCCACCGTCGATGAGGAATGGGTGGATTACTCGCGCCCACAGGAAAACGGAAACAAAACCGATGTGCGCTGGGTGAAGCTGACGGACGATCAGGGAGCCGGATTGCTCGTGTCCATGGAGGATCAACCCCTCAGTATCGAAGCGAAAAATTACAGCATCCACACCATGGAAGGGAGCAAATACAGTTTCCAGATGGAACGCTCCCCCGCCATCCACTTCAACATTGATCTGGCTCAGACTGGTGTGGGAGGCAACAACTCATGGGGAGCGAACTGTCTGGAGAAATATTATCTCAGCGAAAAACAATACACCTACAGCTACCGCATCAAGCCGGTCAAGCCGGAGTGATCTGCGGGGGTAGGTGGGTGCAGCCTCTGGCCCGATAGATAGGATGGACGTTGAAGCAACGGGTGATGTCCTGACCTGAATGAGATCCAGAATATGTGTATAGAAAAGGTCTGATTATGAAACGATTAAATACAGCCTCTCTCGGGGCGATGACTCTGATATGGATGGGCGCACTGAGCGCGATCGCCGCTATGGAAAAACCCAATGTGGTGATTATATATGGGGATGATGTAGGCTTCGGCGATGTCGGCGCATATGGATCTGAAATGATTCCGACGCCCAACATTGACCGTTTGGCGGCAGAAGGATTGCGTTTTACGGACGGCCATTGCACGGCCGCAACCTGCACACCTTCGCGTTTTTCGATGCTGACCGGTGTATATGGTTTTCGCCACAACGTCAGTATTTTAGGGCCGACGGCACCGTTATGTATTCCAACGGATATTCTGACCCTGCCGAAGCTGTTAAAGCGGGCGGGATATGAAACCGCCGTGATCGGGAAATGGCATCTGGGCATTGGGGAAAAGGGAACTCCGGTGGACTGGAACGGCGAGGTTAAACCCGGCCCGCTGGAACTGGGCTTCGATTATTCCTTCCTGCTGCCCAATACGAACGACCGGGTACCCTGCGTATATCTGAAGAATCATCATGTCGTAAATCTCGATCCGGCGGATCCCCTCTACGTCGCAGGAAACCCCAATGCGGTCAAAAAGTCCGGCAGCACGGTCTATCCGGATGCAAAGAAAAACCCGGAAGCGATGACCTACTACAAAAGCACCCACGGCCACAACCAGAGCGTAATCAACGGCATTGGGCGCATTGGCTATATGTCGGGCGGAAAGGCGGCCTTGTGGGACGATGAAACCATGACGGATGTGTTTGTTGAAGAGAGCCGTAAATACATTCAAGCGAACAAGGATCGTCCGTTTTTTCTCTATTTTGCTTCCCAGTGCATCCACGTTCCGCGGGCTCCGAATAAACGGTTCCAGGGAAAAACGGGGCTCGGCTACCGGGGCGACTCGATGGTGGAATTTGACTGGGCGGTCGGTGAAATCCTGAAAACGCTCGAAGATAATGGACTGAGTGAAAACACGATCGTTATTTTTTCGAGTGATAATGGACCGGTTTACGATGACGGGTACGACGACGGAACGACGGTCAACAAGTCTAGCCGCGAAAACGACCGAGGCCACGACGGGTCCGGTATCTGGCGCGGCGGGAAATACCAGATCTATGAAGGCGGAACGCGCGTGCCGTTCATCGTGAAATGGCCGGGCCGAATCAGTCCGGGCGTTTCCGATGCGCTGGTCAACCAGATCGATTTCATGGCCTCGTTAGCCTCGCTGCTGAATCTGGAGCTGTCTGAAAACGATGCACTCGATTCGCGCAACGCGCTGAAGGCGCTGCTTGGAAAGGATATGCAGGGGCATGAGTTCATGATCGAGGAAACCGGTCGCCAGATAGCGCTGCGTCAGCGGGAATGGAAATACATTGTTCAATTAAAAAACAGGAAGGGTCGGGCCGAGTTGTACAATTTGGACAATGACCCCGGCGAGTCGGAAAACATTATCAAGGCGCATCCGGAAAAGGCGGATGCGATGGCACAAAAGCTTAATGCATTTGTGGATAGTGGCCGTGTTAGAAACTAGCGCGCGCTGTCTCATCATTCAGGCATCTCAAATAGGAGTGAAGTCAATGCTGAAGAAATTAATGCAGGTATTTATAGGATTGTCGATAACCGCAGTATGGGCGGTTTCGGCTCCCAACATTCTTTACATCAACGCCGACGATCTCGGCGTGATGGATGTGGGTTATGCGAGTCCGCGCTATCACACGCCCAACATCGACCGGTTTCGCGCCGAGGGGATGCTTTTTTCCGAGGGGTATGCTCCGGCTGCCAATTGTGCTCCCAGCCGCGCCTGCGTTATGAGCGGCCAGACCGGACCGAGACACGGCGTCTACACCGTCGCTTCATCCGAGCGCGGCAAGGCCAAGGATCGTAAACTGATTCCGATAAAAAACACGTCGCATCTTGCCTTGGACAACACGACGATTGCAGGTGCGCTGCAGGCTGGCGGCTACAAAACCATCCATCTCGGCAAATGGCACGTGGGCAAGGATCCGTTAAAGCAGGGCTTTGATGTCAATATTGGAGGGGATCAGTCGGGCACTCCGCGCGGCGGATATTTTACGCCGTTTAAAGGCGGCAGTATGAAAGGCTATAACGCAGACTATCCGGAGGGGACGCATCGGGTCGATATTTTTGCGGACCAGGCCATTAAATTTTTGCGTGAAAACCGGGACCACCCGTTTTTTATGCACATGGCCTATTATTCCGTACACACCAAGCTCGAGCTGGTTCCCGAATTTAAGGAACTTTATGAGGGGAAAGACGTTGACCTGAAGTATGCCACGATGATTACAAAAATGGATGAGGGCATCGGCAAGATTCTGGATGAACTTGAACGGCTTGGACTGGCGAAAAATACGCTTGTTGTTTTCTCGTCCGACAACGGCGGCATCTGCGAAATCTCGCGGCAGACCCCGTACCGTGCGGGCAAAGGGTCTTATTTCGAAGGGGGTATCCGTGTGCCGCTGGTCATGCGCTGGCCGGGACATATCACACCGGGGAGTACGTGCAAGGTGCCGGTCAGCGGCATCGATTTCTTTCCGACGTTTCTGGATGTTACAGGAGTGCCGCTTCCCGCCGGCAAAAAACTGGATGGCACCAGCCTGGTGCCTTTGATGTCCGGGAAGGGGGCGTTCCCCGAGCGTACGCTGTTCTGGCATTTTCCGATCTATCTGCAATCGTATGGCGGCAAAGCCGATGATTCGCACGATCCGCTTTTCCGTACCCGTCCGGGTTCCGCATTGCGTCAGGGAAAATGGAAGCTGCATGAATATTTCGAGAATGGAACCGTCGAGCTTTACGATCTGGATGCCGATATGGGTGAGCGCAGCAACGTGGCGGATAAATATCCGGAGAAGGCGCAGGAACTTTTGGCACTGTTGAAAAAGTGGCGTGAGGATACCGGAGCGCCCGTACCGACCGAGCTGAATCCGGAATATGATCCCCCGGCAATGAAGAAATAAAAAATACGTAAGTACTATAACAAATGAGCAGAGCAGGACGGAGTGTAGGGATAATGAAAAGATACTGGATTTCTTCGGTCATACTTGCGCTATCGGTAACGGTGATGTCGGCAACGGCAGCGGGACCCAATGTAATTTATATCCTTTGCGATGATCTCGGATATGGCGAGGTCGGCTACAACGGGCAGCAGAAAATCAAGACGCCGGAGCTGGATGCGCTGGCAGCGCAGGGAATGCGTTTCACCGACCACTACTGCGGTAGTTCGGTCTGCGCACCGAGCCGCTGCATTCTGATAACCGGACTCCATGCCGGGCATGCCTTTATTCGTGCGAACAGTCCCGGCTATCCGGGCGGCCAGACGCCGATTCCAGCCGATTCCGAAACGCTCGGAAAGCTGATGCAGCGCGCCGGATATAAAACAGCCTGTATCGGAAAGTGGGGGCTGGGGTCGCCGTGGAATTCCGGTAATCCCAACAAGCAGGGGTTCGACTATTTTTTCGGTTATTGCGATCAGCGCAAGGCGCATAACTATTATCCGCAGTTTCTGTGGCGAAACGATGAGAAAGTGGATCTGGACGGCAAGGTCTACAGCCACGACCTCTTTACGGAAGAGGCGCTGAAATTCGTCGAGGAGAATCAAAAGACGCCTTTTTTCCTGTACTTGGCGTACACCATTCCGCACACCAAATATCAGGTGCCGGATTTGGGGATCTATGAAGAAACGGATTGGCCGGAAAATATGAAAATTCATGCCGCGATGACCTCACGCATGGATCGGGATGTGGGGCGTTTGATCCGCCATTTGAAGGAGTTGGGGTTGTTGGAAAATACCCTGGTCTTTTTCAATAGCGACAACGGGGCACATGGAGAACAGGGATCGGAGGAATTCTTCAACACCTCCGGGGAACTGCGGGGCATCAAGCGAAGCATGTACGAAGGCGGAGTGCGCTCTCCGATGTTTGCCTTCTGGCCCGGGAAAGTAGCGGCCGGATCCGTAAGCGACCATCCTTCCGCTTTTTACGATATGTTGCCTACGCTTTCGGAGCTGACCGGTGAGCCGGTACAGGGAAAGACGGACGGCATCTCGTTTCTTCCGACTCTTCTGGGTCAGTCGGAAAAACAGAAGAAGCATACATTTCTTTATTGGGAACTTTACGAAAGAAAACCCAACCAGGCGCTTCGAATGGGAAAATGGAAGGCCGTGGTCCCGGATCGGCGGAAACCGGAGATGATTGAGCTTTATGACCTGTCGGTTGATGGGTCGGAACAACAGAATGTGGCATCCGACTATCCGGAAGTTGCGGAGCGACTGAGAAATGCCATGAATGAAGCACATGAGCCGAGTCCGCTTTGGGACAAGGATTTCAAACCGCTGTTTAATGTAGAAGCCGCCTGCAACGTCACCGGTGCGGAATATGTTCCGCCGAAGCAAAAGCAGCGCAAAAAATAAAAAAGTGTTGAGATGAAAAGACAATCAATTCTTATGGTTTGCCTGCTTTGCCTGCCCGTTTTGGGCGGTGCATTCGAGTATGATAATCTCTACAACACGGGGGCGGAATTTCCACAGGTGCTGCATTTTCGGAGCGATACGTTTGCCGCCGGCCTGAAGGAAGACGAGTTGGACGAGTATGTCGACCGGTTTGATGGATATATGCCAAAGCTGGCGGCGGAGGAGAGATCCAACATGCCCATCGAGCAGCTTCGTGCCGTGTATCACCGCATGCAGCAGGATCATCCGGAAAAACTCTATATGGTGCACTACAATGGCGAAGCGGTCGCCGTGCATAACTTCAAGCAGGGCAATGAGGCTTATTTTGCGGAAAACCTTGCAGGCTACTTCCCGGGGCACTGGTGTTTCGGGGTCGGCACGCTGCTGGAAAAGGATATTGACCCATCGGATCAAACGCTGGCAGTGGCGGACAATAGCGGATTCAAGGTCCGCGATTATGTGTATCACAATGCGAGGGATCGCGATGGGGATGTGTCGTTTCCGACGGATATCGTTGTGGTTCCTCTGGATGAACAGGGCCGCCGCCTGTGGGATCAGTCTGAATATGTGGCGCTTGAATCCAAGGCGGATGGAAAAATTGAGGTCAAGCGTGGACGTTATGGATCGGTTCCGCGTTCCTTTTCGGCAAAGCGTACCTTGGTCCTGCCCATCATCGGCGGTTCCTGGGCCAGTAATGCGATGTGGTTTTTTAATTTCAGTACCGACTGTCCACGTGATGCCGAGGGGAATCAGGCTGCGGATGTGTATGTGCGGAAGCTGGTTGAAATGGTCAAGGGTACCGATGCGTGCCGGTTTGTTGAAGGGGTGGGATTTGATGTGCTGTATTTTTCGGCCCGCGCGGAAACCGATACGAATAATGACAACGTAGCCGACGGCGGCTATGTGGATGGGGTGAACCGCTTTCGTCAGGGATCGATACAGATGCTTCAGCGGCTGAGGGACGAACTGGGGCCGGATGCCATCCTCTCGGCGGACAGCCACCATGCCACGAATCAGCGGGCGGTTGGTATTTTAAGCGGGATGGAGTCGGAGGGACTGGTGTCCCATAATGACGGCTATCGCGGTATCTCGACAACGATCAACGTGCATACCTATTGGCAGCGGTTCGGTTGCGAGCCCCGGTTTTCCTATATTGTGGACAAGCTGCGGAATGAGCAGGATCAGGAACAGAAAGCGCATCTCGAAAAGCTGGCGCATGGAATGGCCTCGGTGCTCGGGGTCGGTATCGGGCTGGGCGATGTGAAAGGTTTTTTTAACGGGGATCGCTATTCCTATCTCAACGGGCCAAAAGACAGCGGGCCCGGATGGCTTGGGGCTCCTGTTTCGGGGGCGCTGGTGATCGGTGCTTCAGAAACCTTTTCGAAAGCCTCCCGTCTGATCAATTCAGCGGATGTCGTGAATGGCCGGATTCGTTCTGCCGGTATCGATGAATGGTTGATTGAAGGCGATGATCAGGGTGTTGTAAACGAGCTTTCAAGTTATGAGGAAGCCCAGACGGAAAGCGTTAGCAAAGGAATCCCGCTGGAGAATATTCAACTGGTGCTGAAGGATCTGGATCTTCGCCGCGGGTTGACGGTTAAGCTGGACCTCAAGTCAGAGAAGGTACTTCCGGGGCTGGATCATGAATCCCGGATTCCACGATTCGTTCTGGCGGAGCTGTCGGAGGATGTGCAGTACTCGAAAAATCGCCGGATCAATGAACAGTACACGAGTGTTCAAGGCGTGATGGGCGCATCGGGCTGGCACCCGAATCTGTTTTATTTCCGGGCCAATCCGGCTAAGGATGCGGAGTTGAAACTTTCCTTCGAGGGTCTGGGTGATTTTCGCATCCGGAACGTGGAGATTATGGAAGGGCCGTTGATGCTTGCGCGTCAATTTGAGCATGGCGCGGTGATCATCAACCTGTCTGAAGAGAATGCGGCCATGCCGATTCGCAGTCGTGTTGTGGATGCCGAAACCGGGGAGTCGGTCAGGGGAATGGTGAAACTTGAACCGCTGGAAGCCCGTCTTTTTATAAATAGATGAACGAATGATCAGAAAAACAAACCAGGAGATGAGAGGATGAAACGATACAGATTTTCGGGCTTGGTGGGCGTCTTGGGAATTTTCATGGTTACGGTCGCCTGTGCGGGAAAGCAGGCCCCGAATGTAGTCTTGTTTGTTACGGATGACCATGGGACGGATGCAATGGGGTGTTACGGTAATCCGGTGATCCAGACGCCCAACATGGATAAATTGGCGGCCGAAGGGGTCCGTTTCACGCGGGCCTACTGCACGAGTGCAAGTTGTGCAGCCAGCCGATCCGTTATCCTTACCGGCCTGTTCGGTCACGCCACCGGTTCCTATGGCCATGTTCACGACTACCACCATTTCAGCACCTACGATTCCGTTGAATCGTTGCCGGTCCTGATGGAAAAGGCCGGGTACCGGACGGCGCGGATTGGAAAATACCATTTGGCGCCCGAATCGGTGTATCATTTCAATGATGTACTGGAAGCTAACGAGCGCAGCACGGTTGAGATGGCTGAGCAGTGCCGGGAAGTCATTGGCGCGGATCAGCCGTTTTTCCTCTATTTCTGTACCTCGGATCCCCATCGGGGCGATCCGTTCACCCCCGATCCCTGGGATGCGCCCAACTCGTTCGGCAATCGCCCGGAGGGGTATCCCGGTGTCGAGACCGTGCAATACAGTCCGGATGAAGTAATTGTGCCGCCGTTTCTTCCAGATACGAAGGAGTGTCGCGAGGAACTGGCGCAGTATTACCAGTCCGTTTCACGCATTGATCAGGGCATTGGACGTCTGCGCAAGATACTGGCCGAGGCAGGCAAATCGGAGAACACGATCTTTATCTATATTTCCGACAACGGAGTCGCTTTTCCGGGGGCGAAAACGACGGTGTACGAGCCGGGGATCAAACTGCCGTGCATTGTTGCGGATCCGAGGGCAAAGCAGGAGAACGCGGTCAGCGATGCGCTGGTGAGCTGGGTCGATCTGACGCCTACGATTCTCGACCTGGCCGGCATCGAATTTGATGAGAAGCGGTTTCATGGTCGCTCGTTCTTCCCGAAGGGGGCATCCAGTCCGTCAGGAGGAAAAGAGGTCTATGCTTCGCATACGTTCCATGAAATCACCATGTATTATCCGATGCGCGTGGTAGTTGAAGAGCGCTACAAGCTCATCTGGAATATTGCATGGGCCTTGGAATATCCCTTTGCCTCCGATCTGTGGGCGGCCTCCACCTGGCAGAGTGTCTACCGTTCAGGCGGGGAAGTCTATGGGGCGCGGCGCGTGGAAGATTATCTTCATCGGCCGGAGTTTGAGCTGTATGATCTGGAGGCGGACCCGGACGAGGTGCACAACCTGGCATCGAATCCTGACCATGAGGCGACGTTGAAGCGCCTTAAGGAAAAGCTGAAACTGTTTCAGCGCAACACGCGCGATCCCTGGCTGATCATG
>Ga0210065_1000323_pt1 | contig 13274 bp, 10 predicted proteins | sample Muzzi_PWB_D1_FD_185533 | JGI IMG/M metagenome (GOLD analysis project Ga0210065, IMG submission 185533) | Wetland microbial communities from San Francisco Bay, California, USA, that impact long-term carbon sequestration - Muzzi_PWB_D1 (SPAdes) | ecosystem: Environmental > Aquatic > Marine >... | reverse complement strand
CGGCGGATTGACGCCACTTGGTGGGTGACATCCCGATTTCGCGCCTAAAAACCACTGCCATTCTTTCGGGATCATTAAAGCCACAGAGTTCCGCAATCATGGAAACCGGATAGTTGGTTTCAGACAATAACTGCTTCGCCCGCGCCACACGCATGCGACATAGCATCTGCCACGGTGAGCAGCGGTAGAATTCTTTGAATTTGCGCTCGAGGCTTCGTCGCGCCAATCGCAGTTCCTGACACATACCGCCGATGCTGATGGGATCCTGTAAACGAGCGGACAAGTACGTCATCGTGCGCCGCAATTGCCTATCCTCGACCACCAAGTGGTTGGCCGAGTGACGAAGCACAACGCCACTGGGCGGAACAAGTCGAGCTTCCGCACGGGGATGCTCTCCTGCCAGAAGACTTTGCATGGATTCCCCTACTAATTCGCCGATCGCATTCCAAGGAATCGCAACACTCGACAGCATCGGGTAGCTCAAACCACAGACTAATTCGTCATTATTGGCACCTATCACTGCAACCTGTTCAGGAACTTTAATATTCAATTGTTGGCAGACGCCGCATAGAAAACGTCCGAGCGGATCATGCACCGCGAAAACTCCCACAGGTTTGGGTAGAGAGTCCAACCACTCACGCATCGCATCAGTAGCATCAACAAAGTGTTCACTATAACGGGTTGCCCGGAAACTGTCCTCATTATGGACAGATACGTTCCGCCCTATTTTCCGGCAAAAGCCCTCGATCCGCTGGTCGGAATACGGTGTACCATTACCTAAGCACGCAAAGCTGCGAAAGCCTGCCTGTTGAAACGCAAGCGCTGCCTCTGTACCTACCGCCCAGTCATCGACATCCAAACTCACAACGCCTGGGTAGGTATAATCCGTATCAGCGATCACTGTCGGAATGCCAAGATCCAAGAGTCTTTCCGTCACCTCCGGCAACCACTCCGTTATTAAACCGCGCGGCTGTAACTCAGCTAATAAGGCAATGAGTTCATTCAGGGGGCGGTGAATACTGACGATACGGAAATCTTGCCGACGACGCACAAAGGGAATCAGCGCCGGCGTCAAGCGGCGCAAGAATACCTCTGTCATCACGATGGCGATCTGTTGACTCATACATGGTCTTATCAACAATGATTGATTTGGCGCAAATCAAAAGAATGTATACGCAAATTGCGGTTTCAATTAGTCGCAATAAATGCATAATAATAGACTTATTTGTGGCATTACTCTGTGTGCGGCCGCTTCACGCGGCTCAGTATTTGTCGCCTAAACTACTCTAAATAATACTCTGGACGATTAGCTATGCCTTACTTCGACTGCGAAAAAATTCTATTTGAGGGCCCAGCTTCAAAAAACCCGTTTGCCTTTAAGCATTACAATCCGACTGAACTCATTGACGGCAAGTCAATGAAAGATCACCTGCGCTTTGCTGCCCCTTACTGGCACGTCATGCGTAACGAGTTGTCCGATCCATTTGGTGGAGGTACCGCCTGCATGCCGTGGGATGATCGCACAAACTCCATCGAAAATGCACTGAAGCGTGTCGATGTTTTCTTCGAATTTCTGGATAAAATCGGCATCGATTACTACTGCTGGCATGACCGGGACATCGCCCCGGAACTCAATGATTTAGCTGCCTCGAATGCCGCACTGGATGCCGTTGTCGCTAAATTGAAGGCAAAACAGGAAGAAACAGGTGTCCAGTTGCTCTGGGGCACGGCCTGCCTTTTTGCACACTCACGCTACTCACAAGGCGGCGCAACCTCTCCTAATGCGCAAGTGTTCGCATATGCTGCCGCTCAAGTCAAAAAGGCACTGGAATGCACCCATCAACTGAAGGGCCTGGGTTATACTTTCTGGGGTGGACGTGAAGGTTACAGTACTTTGCTCAACACGAATATGAAACGGGAACTCGATCATCTGGCTGCTTTTTTGCACATGGCGGTGGATCATGCCCAAAAAATTGGATTCAAGGGTCCCTTCTACATCGAACCTAAGCCGCGCGAACCTTCCACTCACCAGTATGACTCTGACTCAGCTGCCTGCCTGAATTTTCTGCGCGAGTATGGTTTAATGGACCACTTCAAGTTGAATATTGAAACGAATCACGCCACCTTGGCCGGCCACAGCATGGAGCATGAGCTAACTGTCTGCACAGATGCCAACATGCTCGGAAGCATCGACGCAAATCGTGGTGACACTCTGGTTGGTTGGGACACGGACCAATTTCCTACCGACGTATATCTGACGACTCAGGTCATGCTGGTCGTACTTGAGATGGGCGGCTTTACAACAGGAGGCCTCAATTTCGATGCGAAACGTCGTCGTGAATCACATGAGCCAATCGACCTGATGCACGCTCACATCGGTGGCATGGATGCGTTTGCCCGCGGCTTGAAGATTGCACACGCAATTCGCCAGGACGGCAGGATGAAGGATTTTGTACAAGCCCGCTACAGCACGTTCGACAAAGACATCGGCGCCAAAATTGAAGCTGGAGAAGTTGGTTTCGAGGAGCTTGAGCAATACGCACTCGCCCAACCAGAGCCTGTCATTGCGAGCGGACGGCAGGAGATGATGGAAAATTTCCTCAACGAGTTCATTTAGTCCAACGCGCTCCCAAAACGAACCATACCAGTTGTTTTTCAACAAACATGCTTGCACTTGGACTAGATGCCTCTACCCAGAGCTGCTCCGCTATTGTAATCGATATCAAAGCCGGCCTAGTGATCGCCGAAGCCTCGGTTAATTTCGGACAGCGCCTACCTCAGTATCAAGCACCATCGGGATTTATTCCAAATGGTGCAGATGGTGAAGTACATGCAGATCCCTGTATGTGGTTGGATGCACTTGAGCTCTTGTTAGTAGACCTAGTCTCCCGCTGCGATTTATCTAAAGTCGCAGCAATCTCAGGCGCTGGCCAACAGCATGGCACGGTCTATTTAAATGACCACTGGTTTCATGTAGTCGATAAGCTTGAATCAACTCAGTCACTTTCTGAGCAAATTAAGCCCTGCCTCACGCGTGCGACCGCACCAATCTGGATGGACACCTCGACCAGTAACGAGTGTGCGGAAATTGCAAGTGCTGTGGGCGGATCTGCAGTCGTTTGTGAAAAATCCGGCTCGATAGCAGTTGAACGATTTAGCGGACCGCAGATTCGGCGCTTTTACAAAAACGATCCGGAATCCTATCAGCTAACAGCTCGCATTCATTTAGTCAGTTCCTTTATGTGCTCCATATTGAGCGGTAGTGATGCACCGATCGATACCGGAGACGGTGCAGGGATGAATCTGTTAAACATCACCGAATGGGACTGGGATTCGGACTTAGTCGAAGCAACCGCACCACAACTGAAAAAGAAGCTTCCAAACGTAGTCCCCGGAAAAACGACTGTCGGCAAAATCTCGGAATACTTCTGCTCAAAGTATGGCTTCAAAACAGGCACGCCAGTTACTGTATTCAGCGGTGACAATCCGAGCAGCCTTGTTGGCATCGGTGCCAGCACTCCCGGTAAACTGGTCATCTCACTGGGTACATCCGATACTTTTTTTGCCGCGATGCCTCAGGTCATCACTGACCCTGAAGGCTGTGGTCATGTCTTTGGCAACCCGACCGGCGGCTCCATGTCGCTACAATGTTTCGTCAACGGTTCACTCGCGCGCGAGGCGGTCAAAGACAAGTTCGACTACAGTTGGCAAGCCTTCACCGCCGCTTTTGAAAAAACGGTGCCTGGGAATGAAGGTAACTGCATGATCCCCTTTTTCAGACCTGAAATAAGTCCACGAATCAACCTGAAAGCCCCCATCCTTAAAGGCAGTCAAGCGTTTGAAAGCTGGAAAGACGCCGATCAAGCGATTCGAGCCTGCGTGGAAGGACAATTTATTAATATGAAATTGCGAACCAAATGGATGCAACTTGAGCCGGATGTCATTTATATCACCGGTGGTGCTTCAGAGAATGATGCGATTGCTCAGGTCATTGCTGACATCTTCCAGGCTAAAGTACAGCGCTTGGTCGTCAGTGGTTCGGTCGCACTCGGTGCAGCGTTTCGGGCGGCAGTTTGCAGCTTGGAAGCCAAACTGGATGAAATGGAAAATCTATTTTGCCAGCCGGACGTCGAAAGCACCTTACGCCCCCAAGTTGATGGCGACTGCTATCAAGCGCTCTCAAAATCCGTTTCGGACTTACTTGCCCTGCGCAGCTAAGACCATGTTCCAGTAGTCGACTCGTTCCTGTTGCTCTTCAAAGAGCTTTGCAGGCGAATCCAGGATGATGACATCGAGAATAGTATCGCCTTTTCGGATTTTATTCACGACAGCCTGGCCCTGCAGCACCCTACCAAAAATTGTGTGCTTACCATCGAGCCAAGGCGTCGCCTTGTGTGTGATGAAAAACTGACTCCCATTCGAATCGGGGCCTGAATTTGCCATCGAAAAAAGACCACCTCGGTAGTGTCGGAGCGCCGGGTGAAACTCGTCTTCGAACTTGTATCCGGGTCCACCCCGACCCGTTCCCTCAGGATCACCTCCCTGTATCATGAAATCATCGAGAACCCGATGAAAGGTAAGCCCATCATAATAATCGCGTTGGGCTAGATTCAGGAAATTGGCGACTGTTATTGGCGACTTGGTGGCGAACAAAATGGCATTAATATCTCCCTTTGACGTTTTGAGTATGATGCGGATGTCGCTGACAAAATCCGGCTTTTCCATCGACCCAAGAGACGGCGCTACTGGAAATGGTTCGGATGTCTCTGGAGAAGTACAGGCCGCGAAAAACAGAACCAATGGCAGTACCAAGCTAAGTAAGAGTCGGTTATAATACATTTTTGAGATCATTAAGACTGAATCGAGTCTGACAAGAGCAGTCTGATTGAAAGTTAACTATTTACGCTATGGCTCATGCGTAGCCGCACTCACACAGTCCTGTCCCCAAAAGGATGCGCGCCCCAAAAAGCCGGAGCATAATCGCTCCGGCTGTGAAGAATTTTGTATCTGGTAGCAATTACTTGGACAGCTTAATCGCGCTGTTGACCAATGCCGCGAAAGAGTTCGCCTTGAGGGCCGCGCCGCCAATCAGCCCGCCATCAATGTTAGTTTGGGCCAAAAGCTCATCAGCATTTTCAGGCTTCATCGAGCCGCCGTATAAAATACGGACCTTCTCTGCCGCCTCGGAACCCAACATACCTGCCAATAAGCAACGAATCTCGGCGTGGACGGCTTCCGCCATTTCCGGCGTAGCGGTCTTACCAGTACCGATAGCCCAGACTGGTTCGTAAGCAATCACCAGCGAATCCGCATTGGTCGGTTTCACCCCAACCAGTGCACCCTCCAACTGTGCCTTGATCACTTCATTCACTTTTCCGGCTTCACGCTCTTCAAGTGTTTCGCCAATGCAAACAATCGGCTTCAGGTTAGCTGCCAGTGCCGCCAGGGTCTTCTTGTTAACCAACGCATCCGTTTCGCCAAAATATTCACGGCGCTCAGAGTGGCCCAGAATAACAAAGTTACAAAAAAGATGCCGCAACATCTCTGCCGATATCTCACCGGTGTAGGCACCGGATGCTTCGTAATGCATATTTTGGGCGCCCAATGAAACATTGGATTCGTTAACGACTTTAGAAACAGCTTCGAGTGTCGTAAAAGTCGGGCAGACGCAGACAGCGACATCGGTTTGTGTTCCGACAAGACTGACAACGTCTTTTGCGAGCTCGGCACCTTCGGCCGAATTCAAATTCATTTTCCAGTTACCTGCGATCAGGTATTTGCGTGCTGATTTACTCATTATATTTATAGAGGACTGATATTTTTAATACTTAGATTGTGTCAAGAACGGCTACGCCGGGAAGCTCTTTACCTTCGAGAAATTCGAGAGAAGCGCCACCACCGGTGCTCATAAAAGTGACTTGATCGCCGTAGCCGGCCATTTTGATTGCTTTCACGGAATCACCACCGCCAATAATGGAACATGCATTGGATTCTGCAATTGTTTTAGCAATCGCAAAAGTACCCTTGTTGCAGGCATCAATTTCGAAAATTCCCATCGGCCCGTTCCATAGAACGGTTTTGGCGTTTTTGACTTCCTGACTGAACAGCTCGATGCTTTTGGGTCCAATGTCGACGCCTTCCCAACCGGCTTCAATATCACCTTCAAAAATCTTGCTCTCACCAACGGTACCTGCGCCAAAGTCGAGATCCTTCACCGCTAGATTGTCAACCGGCAGCATGAATTTAACGCCTTTTTCCTTAGCCTTTTGCAACGCAGACTGAGCTGTTGGAATATGATCCGGCTCGCTGAGTGATTCCCCTACGCTGCGACCTTCAGCAAGTGCGAAGGTGTAGGCCATTGCTCCTCCGATGATAATAGTATCTGCTTTTTCCAACAAAGCATCGATCACTTTGATTTTATCAGAAACCTTAGCCCCACCCAAAATCACAGTTAACGGACGTTCGGGGCTGTTGGTTTTGTCACCCAAATATGCCAGCTCTTTTTCGATTAAGAGACCACATACATTCGGAGAAAGATGTGAAGCGACACCAGCTGTCGAAGCATGTGCACGGTGAGCTGTTCCAAACGCGTCGTTGACAAATGCGTCTGCGAGCTTGGCAAGTGCGGCTGCAAACTCAGGATTATTGTCGGTTTCGCCTTTGTAAAAACGAACATTTTCCAATAGTGCGACTTCGCCTTCGCCAAGTTTTGCCACTTCGGCCTCAACTTCTGCGCCGATACAATCTTCGATAAAGGTAACCGGTTGGCCCAAAAGTTTAGCCAGTGCTTCCGCGACAGGCGCTAAGCTATAAGCTGCATTCTTTTCACCTTTAGGACGCCCCAAGTGGCTGGCAAGAATGACCTTTGCGCCCTGTTTAATGAGCAGCTGTATCGTTGGAAGTGCCGCCACAATACGAGAATCATCTGAAATGACCCCGTCCGTAAGTGGGACATTGAAATCGCAGCGGACGAATACGCGTTTCCCGGATAGGTCAACGTCTTTGATAGATTTAGTGCGAGACATGATAATATTTTATTTGAACTAAGAAATGAGGGATTGAGACGATACCAGATAAAAAGGCCGCCGCATCAGAGATTCCGTTTATGGGGAGCCCTGCCGCGGCGGCCAGAAAATCAAAAGGTGATTAACAAATTCTTAGAGGAACTTGGAAACCTTTACAACCAGCTCAACAACACGGTTGGAATAACCCCATTCGTTGTCGTACCAAGAAACAAGCTTGAAGAACTTATCATTCAAGCCCATGCCGCTGCCAGCATCAAAGATCGAGCTTAACTCGTCGTGGATGAAGTCAGAAGAAGCCACTTCATCTTCAGTGTAGCCAAGGATACCCTTGAGCGAACCTTCGGAAGCTTCCTTCATCTTTTCACAAATTTCAGCGTAGGAGGTGCTCTTCTCTGTCTTCACAGTGAGGTCAACCACTGACACAGTGGGAGTCGGCACACGAAATGCCATACCAGTCAACTTACCCTGAACCGCAGGAAGTACTAAACCTACTGCCTTCGCAGCTCCAGTTGTGGATGGAATGATGTTCAACGCTGCAGTACGGCCACCTTTCATGTCTTTTGGAGACGGACCATCGACAGTCTTCTGAGTGGCTGTATAAGAGTGTACCGTTGTCATCAGACCTTCAGCGATACCGAAGTTTTCCAAGATAACCTTGGTGATCGGTGCCAAACAGTTCGTTGTGCAGGAAGCATTCGAGATCAAGTCGTGGTCAGCTGTGAGTTCGTCATCGTTCACACCAAGTACAACAGTCTTTACACCGTCGCCCTTGCCTGGTGCAGAAATAATTACCTTTTTAGCGCCTGCTGCAAGGTGACCTGCGGCCTTCTCGTCCTGAACAAAAAGTCCAGTCGATTCAATTACGATATCGACTCCCAATTCCTTCCAAGGAAGCGCAGCCGGTCCTTCACGCACTGCAAGCGTTTTGATTTCATGACCATCTACAACCAATGTATCATCACCCTTGGTATCTACAGTACCCTTGAAGCGCCCTTGTGTGGTATCATATTTGAGTAAGTAAGCTAAATTCGCAGCCGGCACGAGGTCGTTGATCGCAACAACTTCGATCTCGCTGCCGAGAAGGCCCTTCTCGACGAGAGAGCGAAATACCAAGCGACCGATGCGCCCGAATCCATTAATTCCAATTTTTGTAGCCATGTTATGTCTTATTTAGTTTTCAGTTTAAGATGAAATTTACCAAGCCTGCACTTGAAGGCAGGATTATTGCCTTAGCAAGAGTTATTCCTTGAATTGATTTTTATACAAGTCAGAAAAAGTATTATTCTAATGTTAACTTAGATCAGAATTAGCAAAACTTAAGTTTATTTCAGGCATCGACCTTTTGTCTTCATTCTTAAAGATCAACCCAATGATTCATACAATTTCAAATATCCGTGTGCGCTACGCTGAAACTGATCGCATGGATGTTGTTTACCACAGCAATTATCTAATCTGGTTCGAAACAGCACGCATCCTCATGCTGGATCAAATCGGCATACCTTATCTGGACATCGAGGCACGTGGATTGTTGCTGCCGGTTCTAACCGCTTCGGCAGCCTATAAGCGCCCTGCCCGCTTTGACGATCGACTGGAGGTGCATTTGTACATGCGCGACAAGCCGCGTGCACGTTTTCGCTTCGAATATGAAGTTAAGCGCGAACGGGAATTACTGGCGACCGGAACAACTACACATGGTTTCATGGATAAGGACGGAAAAGGCCTGCGGCCTCCAAAAGATTTCCTCGATAAAATCGAAACTGCTTGGGTACATGACATCACTGCAATTGTCTAACAGGTAGCTTGATGCAACCGAGCCAATGCATGCCGCATGAATGACAACGCTCAATGCTGCTAAAAGAAGAAACAAAAAAGCCCCCGAAAGCTAGTTCCGGGGGCTTAAAAATGGAGCGAGCGATGAGGTTCGAACTCACGACATCCACCTTGGCAAGGTGGTGCTCTACCAATTGAGCTACGCTCGCTTGTTTGGGAGAAGCCGAGAGAATCTACAGCCGACTTCTTCTGTCAACGCGATTTTTGAAAAAAATTAATTTTCTAGATCCAAGTCAATCACCAGCTTTCTGCGGATGGTATCAGGCAATGCAAAAAAGTTATTTTCACGTAAGCTGTTTGCCATTTCATCTGAGTAGAGGACCCGCATAATACTTTTCATATTAGCGTCATTACTCTTTTGATAGGCGATGTAAAAAGCCAACCGAATGGGATAGTCTCCGTAATGAACGTTGTCCTCGGACGGACCAAATGCCGGACTATCCGGAGATTCTGCAATCATAAGTGGTTTAATTCTGTTACTCTTAGGCAGACCTGCGAGAATGGCGATCGACGCCGGGTCGCCAGCCATCAGCCCTTCTATTTCATCATCCTTAACCATCGCCACTTGCGACTTCATGGCACCGCCCTGCAAGACTGAGTGCCTGAAAAGCTCCAGCGAGATGCTGTCGCTGGACTGGCCTGCAAGCGCTTTAATCGAGCGACTGCCTCCACCGGATAAACCAAGTTCACCCCAAGTGTTATAGCTTAGCTCCTCATTTTCACCAAAAATACCGCCAAGACGACTCACAGTGATTTCACTGATTGGATTACCTGCATTCACCGCGATGATCGCGACATCGTAGGCAAAAGGAAATGTCGCGATATCTTCATCCGGCATGGGGTTCCCGTCCGGAACAGCAATGATGGCCATGTCAATTTCGTTGGCACGTAAACGATCAATGGCAGGAATACTACCAATCCCGTCTATTGTAAAACTGACATCATTATCGGCGGCGTACGCATTCAATGGCTCACGAATAAAATCATCCAATAAATCAGAGGCAGAGATGCGTATTTCTTGTGCCGAAACAGATAGAATGGTAAAAGCTAAGATAGCTAAGTGTTTCAAGGGAAGGGGCATAATATTTTGTAAGAAGTCAGTTAGCATAACATAGTCGTACAAGACGAACTTCAGAGTGTATTAAAAATTGAGTCATACTGATTCAGTAAAGACAACCGCTAATAATGTTCCACGCTATAAGTGACCGATGTCCAGTTCTGGCCATTGTATCAGCTTACGATGTAACGTACGACGACTAATCCCCATCAACGCGGCAGCTTTGGTTCGATTGCCATTTGCTTTAAGTAAAGCGTCTCGCAGCAATCGTTTCTCATTTTCCTCTTTGCTTAAACTACTGCCACCCCCGATTCGCACGGCCGCATCGTCTGTCTTAACTGCAGCGTGGTACTTGGCATCCAGATCATATTCGGTCACCTCAGAACCTCGCTTCAGCACCACAATATTCTCACAAAAATTCCTCAACTCGCGAATATTACCCGGCCACGAATATGCGCGCAGAACCGATAAAGCACCCTCCGAGAGCCGCACCGGTTCTAATCCATTTTCGTCGGCAAAGAATGAGATGTAATGATTCATCAAAATAATCAGGTCATCCTGCCGCTCACGCAAGGGGGGTAGATAGATAGTGACTACATTCAGGCGATAAAGCAGATCTTCTCTAAATTCGCCGGTCTTAGACATCTCCAATAAGTTACGATTGGTAGCACACACCAAACGCACATCAACTTGCACCGGCTTGGAACTGCCCAAACGTTCAAAACTGCGCGTTTCCAAGAAGCGCAACAACTTTACCTGAGTAGAGGCATCGATTTCACCGATTTCATCCAAAAACAAAGTTCCACCGTCTGCTGCCTCAAAACGACCGATGCGGCGTTCGGTGGCACCCGTGAAAGCTCCTTTCTCATGGCCGAATAATTCACTCTCCAACAAGTTAACCGCCAGTGCTGCACAATGGACCGCCACAAAAGCTTGGCGAGCCCGCTGGCTGTTTTGATGAATCGCCTGTGCGATCAACTCTTTACCAGTTCCGGTTTCCCCCTCCAGCAGTACCGTTGCTTTGGAAGGCGCGACCAACTTTACCTTATCCAAGACCTCAACCAAACCGGAAGAATTACCGATGATACCATCAAAACTATATTTTTGATCCAAACGTTCATGTAGAACTTCATTCTCCGCTTCGATGGTTCGCGACTTGAGTGCGCGCTTTATTAAAATTTCCAACTTCGCTAAACTCACCGGCTTGGTCAGGAAATCAAAAGCCCCGCGACGCATGGCCTCCACCGCCGTCTCCACGTTACCATACGCGGTCATCATAATGCAAATCGGCCGATTCGGCAAAGTGATCGCCTTATCGATCACTTTCAGACCCGATTTCCCAGCCATGCGCAAATCTGTCAAAATAACATCAAAGCTTTCTGCCTGCATTAAGTTAAACGCTTCATCCGCACTCGACGCCATGTAGACCTCGTACTCCTCCTCGAGCGCGAGACTCAGTCCCTCACGAGTGTTTTTTTCATCATCGACGACAAGAATTGTAGCTGGCATGTGAGACAATTAGGCACAAATTGATTTTAATAGCAATATTCAGATTAAGGTGAAACCTATCCTTTTGAGGCTTGTCATTGACCTTTAATCTAAGGCTATTTGCTTAGACAACCATACTATGAGCGAACACGTAACTTCTCCCGAAAAACAAGAACAACTCACCGAAACGACCAGTTGGCTACCGACCCTGCGAAATGAAATTGGCAGCGTCATCGTCGGACAGCACTATTTGGTAGATCGACTACTGGTAGGTTTACTCGCAAATGGACACGTCTTACTGGAAGGTGTACCCGGACTCGCAAAAACACTTAGCATCCGTACATTGGCCACTGCAACCGCTGCGGATTTCAAGCGCATCCAATTTACTCCCGACCTGCTGCCGGCTGACATAATCGGCACCTTGATATACAGTCCAAAGGACAGCACCTTTCATACACGCAAAGGACCCATTTTTGCCAACCTGGTTCTCGCCGACGAAATCAATCGTGCTCCGGCCAAAGTCCAAAGTGCTCTGCTGGAAGCCATGCAGGAACGACAAGTCACACTCGGCGAAGAAACCTACCAATTACCGGAGCCCTTTCTAGTGCTGGCGACAGAAAATCCAATCGATCAGGAAGGAACCTATCCCCTGCCCGAAGCACAAGTGGATCGCTTCATGTTGAAACTCAAAGTCGGCTACCCCAGCAAAGCAGAGGAACGTGAAATATTAGACCGCATGGCATCAACCGAACCAAAGCTGAATGTCAACGCAGTCACCACACTGGATGCAGTGTGTAAAGCCCGCAAACTGGTCAATGATGTGTACGTCGATCCAAAGATTCGCGACTACGTCGTTAATATCATTTTAGCGACCCGAGACCCTGCCAGTTATAATTTAAAACTGGGCCAGTACATTCAATTCGGGGCCAGTCCGCGTGCAACCATCAGCCTAACTTTAGCGGCGAAAGCCTGGGCGCTGATGCAGGGACGCAGTTATGTCATCCCTCAGGATATTAAAGAAATCGGAATGGACGTACTGCGCCACCGCGTCATCCCCAGCTACGAAGCCGAAGCAGAGGAAATATCAAGCGAAGCGTTGGTTTCTTCGATTTTCGAAGCCTTGCCAGTGCCATAAAAAATCCGGCCCAGCAGCTCAGGCTGCAGTCTTTCAGTGTATCCCGAAATGACTTCTTCCGATATTATTAAAAAAGTTCGCCGACTTGAAATCCGCACACGACATCTCGTAACGGATTCCGTGACAGGTGCGTACCACAGTTCCTTCAAAGGCCGCGGCATGGACTTCGAGGAAGTGCGCGAATATGCGATCGGTGACGATGTTCGTACCATTGACTGGAATGTGAGTGCGAAGATGGATCGCCCTTTTGTTAAGGTTTTTCGCGAGGAGCGAGAGCTTACATTGATGCTATTGGTTGATCTGAGTGCCTCGGGAATTTTTGGATCCATCGAGCAGAGTAAGCGAGAACGAGCCGCTGAAATTGCCAGTGTCCTGGCGTTTTCTGCAACCCTCAACAATGACAAGGTCGGGCTGCTGCTTTACACGGATGATGTCGAGCACTACATTCCGCCTAAAAAAGGTCGCCGTCATGTATTGCGAGTGATTCGCGATATCCTTATTTTCGAACCTAAAGGTAAAGGTACGAATCATAAAAACGTACTGGACTATCTCAACCGGGTACAACGGCGAAAAACCGTTGTCTTCCTGATCTCGGATTTTTTTGAAAACACCTCACCGAACGTAATATACGATTCGGCTCTCTACAATACACTGGCACTCACGAATCAACGCCACGATCTGGTCAGCATCGCACTGAGTGATCCACGCGAACGGTCCTTGCCGGACGTTGGACTGATCA
>Ga0210065_1000322_pt1 | contig 13283 bp, 14 predicted proteins | sample Muzzi_PWB_D1_FD_185533 | JGI IMG/M metagenome (GOLD analysis project Ga0210065, IMG submission 185533) | Wetland microbial communities from San Francisco Bay, California, USA, that impact long-term carbon sequestration - Muzzi_PWB_D1 (SPAdes) | ecosystem: Environmental > Aquatic > Marine >... | reverse complement strand
TATGACCAACGTGGTTTCCAATAATGCCGCCGCCGTCATTGGCACACCGATTGCCATCGGTATCGCCCAGCGGCTTGGCCTGCCGCTTGAACCCTTCGTACTGGCCGTGCTGTTTGGTGCGAACCTCAGTTTTGCGACACCGATGGCCTATCAGACCAACGTGTTGATCATGAACGCGGGCGGATACAAATTTGGGGATTTCGTCCGTGTTGGTGTACCGCTGACCATTATCACCTGGTTAATTTTGAGTGGCGTTCTGATTTGGGCATACAGTCTTTGAGAAATTAATTCCTGTAGGAAAGTAGTATATGAATTCATCTGGCAAAACAGCGGGCGTGGTTCGTACCGGCCCCTATCCTGAACTGACAACCGCGGCGATTCTCGTCGGTTATTTTCTCGGCGCGGTGATTGCCGTCAGTATCGGCTACGCCGCATTGATCCTGGGGTTTTCTATTGAAGGTTCGGAACTCGCGGCTATTCTGGGTTTCGCGATCTTGCGCGGTATTTTAAGACGCAATTCCATTATTGAGAATAATATCGTGCAGACCATTGCCAGCGGTGTTAACGGTGCTTCCAGCGGCATGATGTTTTCCGTTCCAGCAATTTTCATACTGGGTTATGGAATGGACTTTAACCCCGTTTTGATGACATTCGGAGCCATTGCGGGAGCCTTTATGGGTATTGGCTTCATTATCCCTCTGCGCAAGCAAATGATTGACTATGAACGGCTGACCTACCCGGGTGGCGTTGCCGTCGCAACCATTCTCAAATCTCCCGGTGCGGGAATACAGAAAGCCATGTTTTTGATGATAGCGGCAGCCACCAGCGGTTTTCTGCACTTTATGAGCCAGTCCAGCGGTGTTGAATATTGGAACCTGGGCGGTCTGCTCGGCTGGCCCGAATATATGAACGGAATCTGGTACCTTTCACTTCTGTCTGTGGGTGTGGGTTACATCGCTGGCAAAGGCGGCGTCGCTTTCATCATTGGTGGTTATGTCTGCTACTGGATACTGTCGCCCTTGTTGAGCAAGTTTGGGCTTTTCCCCATCGATGCGGAGACCCACACAATCATCAGCGACCCGGACAGCCTGCGTCTGCTGCTGTACCGGCCGGTTGGCATCGGTATGTTGATCGGTGGCGCCGTGGCAGGTGTTATCGTTGCATTTCCAATGATTCTCAGTGCCGTGCGCAGTATGCAAAATGCGGCGCAATCAAATTCAGCCATGTCCAAAGACGAGATGCCGATTAAACTTCTTTATATTGCCATCGGTGGGGCCGCCATCCTGCTGGCCGTTATTGCAGTGTTGTCCACGGAGAAAATGGGCATCGGCCGCGGTATTATTATGGCATTGGTGGGAACCTTGTGGATCTGGATCGCGGGCGTAATATTGTCCGAAGCCATCGGACGTACCAACTGGTCGCCGCTTTCCGGTATGACGCTTATCGCAGTCACGCTTCTGATCATTATCTCCAGTGGTCTGAATGACACCAGGGCAGCGGTCGTTTCTGCGATCATGGTGGGCGCGGCTGCCTGCGTGGCGATGTCACAGGCCACCGACCTGATGCTGGATCTCAAGACCGGCTACCTCGTGGGTGCCACACCGCGTCAACAACAGTATGGACAATTCCTGGGCGCCTGGCTGGGTCCGATACTAATCATGATATTGATTTTCGTACTGCACGAAGCCTACGGTCTGGGCGGTGACAAATTGCCCGCACCGCAGGGACAGGCGCTGGCCAGCATGGTCAACGGCATTATCGGCGGCGACGTCCCGAGTCAAAAATACCTTGCAGGTGCTGGACTGGGTGCATTATTGAGCCTGGCGTCTCCCGGACTGGGTATTACGGTAGGACTTGGCTTCTACCTGCCATTCAGCATTGTTCTGACCTATAGCATCGGCACGCTGTTGCGGGTCTTCTCGGACTGGAAGCTGGGTGATACATTTGCCGAAAGCACGGGTATCCCGATCGCCGCAGGTGTCATTGTTGGTGAAGCCCTGGTGGGAGTAGGTTTCGCCGTATACATGATTCTGGGGGCCGTATGAATACCAAGACACTTTCCCTGTTAGTTATTATGGCCTCGTTCCTGGCCGGCGCGTTCATCAGTGTGCTGGATCCCAACGAGGTTAATTGGATCTGGTTCGTACCAGTGCTTACCTTGGGTGTGGTCGCTCTGTTTTTATATAGGAAAGCACATCATGTCGAAGCGAGGGCCAGTCACCGTTTGAGCGGGAATCTGCAAATTCTGAAGAACAGTCTCGCGAATATCCTGGATAACCTCGAATCCCTCAACGCGGGATCGGCGAATTTGCCCGTTTACGAGGCCCGTTTTGAAATTGACCGGTTACTACGTGAAGACCTGAACAACTTTGCCAATGCGCGCGAAAGTATGAAACATGTCTTTGGATTACAACGGTATGCAGACGTGATGAGTGCATTTGCTGCCGGAGAGCGGTATATTAACCGGGTGTGGTCTGCATCAACTGACGGATACATTGATGAAGTCCGCAGCTATCTTGAACGAGCAACACAGCAATTCAGAGAAGCCGGATCACTGTTTGCCGATTATCAGCAGCAGTGTGAGTCAACACTCTCGCCCGCCTGATATGTGACCGGGGCCAAAGTAGTTAATACGAGTGAATTTTGCGATATAATGGCAGTTCAATTGACAAAATTACAGGTTTAATGCCATAGCGATTGACGGAAAGCAACTCACTAAGTAGAGTGTGCCGACCAATCATTTTCATCAACAGATTTTTTAAAGCCATTGAGACGAAGCATGCTAAACAACAGAAAGATTACCTGCCTAATGTCCTCAGTCTTCATTTTCGCAATTACCGGTTTGTCTACCCAGGCATTTGCGGTGAGCATCAATGAAGTCATGCAGGAGGGGGAAAACCGTGCAGATGCGAACGCAACAGCACAAACCCAAATCGATTCGGTCGCCGACCAGACTGAAAAAATCGTTAACGACTTCAGGTCAGTCACCAAGGTAGTTGATGGACTCAGAGTCTACAACGCCCTGTTACAGACCCAGTTGGATAACCAGCAGTCTGAAATGCAGGCCCTGAGGGATTCCATCGCCAACGTCGCGTTGATCGAAAGACAGATTGTCCCCTTGATGACACGCATGGTTGATGCATTGGAAAGTTTTGTGCAGTTGGATACGCCTTTCCTGATAAAAGAACGTACTGCGCGCGTCGATCGCCTGCGTGAAGTGATGGAGCGCTCAGATGTATCCGCAGCTGAAAAACTCCGCGTTGTTCTGGAAGCCTACCAGATTGAAAACGACTATGGTCGCACCATCGAGGCTTACAAAGGCTCAACCGAAATCAATGGCAACCAGCTGGAAGTTGACTTCCTGCGTATTGGACGCGTTGCGTTGTTATACCAGACAGTGGGTGGTGAACACACCGGTGCCTGGGACGCAGAACAGGGCGCATTTGTCGAACTTCCGCCCGCACCTTACCAGGCGCAGGTTTTAGACGGACTTAAGATTGCACGTAAACAAGTTGCACCGGATCTACTTGTCGTACCCGTTGCCGCACCAGAGAGGGCAATGCAATGATTAGCATAATTAAAAAAATCGGCCTCGCCAGTGGCCTGATGCTGGCGTTCACCCTTTCTGCCCAGGCAGCAACAGCGATATCACTGGATGAACTTTTACAGCAGGTTAAGTCGGGTCGCGTAGCCGATGCGGCGGCCAGCAAAGCCAGGCTCGATGAGTTCCGTGCCAACCGTTCAAAACAAACCAAATTATTGAATGATGAGAAAGCTGAGCAGAAACGCCAGGAAGATGCTTCCGCTAGAATGGAAGCACAGTTTGAAGTCAACGATGCCGAGATTCTCGTACTGGAAACAGCCTTTCAGGATCGCCTTGGTGGTCTTAAAGAGCTGTTTGGTGTTCTGCAACAGGCTTCCGGTGATGCGCGCGGTCAGTTTGAAGAATCACTGACCCAGGTTCAGTTTCCGGAACGTACCGATTTTCTGCTTGAGTTCGCGAAGAAAATGGGTCAGTCAAACCGTCTGGCTTCGCTCGAAGAAATTGAGCGTCTGTGGTTTGAGCTGCAGCAGGAAATGACAGAATTGGGTAAGGTTGTGACCTTTACAGCCAACGTCGTTAATTCAGTTGGTGAAGAACACGAACAGGAAGTTACCCGTATCGGTGCATTCAACGTTGTATCAGAAGGTAAATACCTGGAGTTTATTCCGGAGACCCAACGCCTTGTTGAGCTTCAGCGCCAACCAGCCAGCCGTTATACCGGCCGTATTGCTGATCTTGTCAATGCTACATCGGGACTCGAGCCTATTGGTATCGATCCAACCCGCGGTCAGTTACTCAGCTTGCTGGTACAGTCACCCACCCTTAGGGAAAGAATCGACCAGGGCGGCACGGTTGGATACGTGATCATCGTGCTCGGTATCATAGGTGTACTTATCGCCATATGGCGTGTATTGATACTGTCCGCAGTGGGCGCCAAGGTTAACAGCCAGGTCAAGCATATCGGTGAGCCCAAAACCAATAACCCGCTCGGCCGTGTCCTCAAAGTTGCTGAGGACGCCAAAGGTGCGGATATTGAAACCATTGAACTTAAACTGGGTGAAGCTATTCTAAGAGAGACACCCAAGCTCAACTCGATGCTACCGTTGTTGAAGATTATCTCCGTGGTGGCACCGTTGCTCGGTCTGCTCGGAACCGTAACCGGTATGATCGTGACCTTCCAGGCTATCACCCTGTATGGTGCCGGTGATCCGAAACTGATGGCAGGTGGTATTTCGACCGCGCTGGTTACTACGGTTCTCGGTCTGGTTGTAGCTATACCGACGGTGTTCCTGCATACGCTGGTTTCCAGCCGGGCCAGGAGACTGACCCAGATTCTGCAGGAAGAAGCCGCTGGCATGCTCGCAGAGCTTGCCGAAGGTCAAAGCAAAACTGCATAAGGTAGCAACTCATGGATTTGGTTTATTACTATCTGCCAGCACTGGAAACCATTCGGGACTTCATGGAACTCGGTGGAAATGTACTGTTCGTGATCGGCTTTCTTACGCTGTTTATGTGGATGCTGATTCTTGAAAGACTGTTTTATCTCCGTACAGGACATAAGCGTCTGGCCGCATCGGCCCTGTATATCTGGGAGTCACGTAATGACCATAAGTCATGGAATGCACACCAGATCAGGTCGCGATTAATCTCGCAGGTTTCCGCCAAGGTTGAACGCAACATACCACTGATTCAGACCTGTGTTGCTTTATGTCCATTGCTTGGTCTGCTGGGAACAGTAACCGGCATGGTAGAAGTGTTCGAGGTTATGGCCATATCCGGATCGGGTAGTCCCCGTTCCATGGCATCCGGCGTATCCAAAGCCACCATTCCGACAATGGCCGGAATGGTGGCGGCGCTGTCCGGCGTGGCAATGGCAACCTACTTGCAACGTAAAGCCTCACGGGAGCGCGAGTTACTTGCGGACAACCTGTACATAGGTAACAAGTGACCTGAAGGTCGCTGGAGAATATGAATGAAGCAATTTTTTAACCAGAACCAGGCCGAAGAAGAGTCTGAAATCAATATCACGCCTATGCTTGACGTGGTGTTCATCATGTTGATCTTCTTTATCGTTACGGCGACCTTTGTAAAGGAAGCCGGTATTGACGTCAACCGGCCCGATGCAGCTACTGCAGTGAAACAGGAAAATGCCAATATCCTGATTGCCATCGGTGCAAATAACGATATCTGGATCGACCGCCGCATGGTTGATGTTCGCTCTGTGCGTCCTAACATCGAGCGTCTTCATGCTGAGAACCCGCAGGGCTCAGTGGTCATTCAGGCAGATAAGGATTCCAAAACCGATACTTTGATACAGGTTATGGATGCATCCAGGCAAGCGGGTGTATTTAACGTCTCAATCGCCGCTCAAGAGCAGTAAGAAAAGTCATGGCAGCAACAATTAATCAAACACTAACTCAAGGCCAGGCTGCTAACCTGTTCCGGTTGGTGATGGGGCTAATAATTGGTTTGGCTATCACATTGAGCCTGTTCTGGTTGATGCAATTCCTGATTGCAACGGCTGATCGTACGTTGAATGATGACAGCGCCGGCAGCCTGGTAGATTTTGTCCGGGTTAAACGTGACGAATCCGTCAAGCAAAGACAATTGAAGCCCAAAAAGCCACCACCACCTGATGCACCACCACCTCAGCCGCCAACACCCCAGTTGGACAGCCTTAACCCCAATGCTGAGAAAATTGCTATTTCACAGGTGCCGGTGGAAACCGAAATCGAAATGACGGGCGGATTTAGCCTGGGTGTCGGTGAAGGTGATTACCTGCCAATCGTCAAGGTTGCACCTATTTACCCTAACCGGGCGCTGACCCGGGGTATCGAAGGGTACTGCGTCGTTGAATACACGGTAACCCGCCAGGGAACCACAAAAGACCCCAGGGTGGTTGAATCACAGTGTACTTCGAGCCTTTTTCATAGCGCATCGGTAAACGCAGCCCTTAAATTCAAATATAAGCCAAGGATTATGGATGGTGAAGCCGTTGAGGTTCCTGGCGTACAGAACAAATTTACTTATGAAATTACTGAATAAGAGTCTGATAGTGCATAAATCTTCAGCCAATTCAAAATATAAGCTATTGCCGGGTAAACACTGGCTGGTTTCTGCCATAACTGTGCTTTTAGCGGTAGTGCTGGCATCAACTGCATCAGCGCAGATACAAAGGGATGAGGACAAGAACGACGGTTCTGACCGCAAGACCAAAGAAACGGTGGCAATGAGCCAACAGATTTATGAATCCCTGACAGAAATCCAGGCATTGGTTGAAGCTGAAGACTATAAACCTGCACTGGAAAAAATTAAGGATTTACAGGAAGGCAGGAAAAAAATGTCTCCCTATGAAGAGGCTCAGATCTGGAATATTACCGGTTACACGTATTACCTGATGGAAGAATATGAATCTGCTATCGGTGCATATCGGAAAGTTCTGCAACAACCTGATCTACCCGCAGCTTTGCAGCAGAGCACACTCAAAACAATGGCTCAGCTGCTCTTTACAATTGAAGATTACGAAAGTGCGCTGAAAACCATCGATCAGTTAATGGCCGTGATAGATGAGCCGTCCGCTGACATATATATGCTAAAGGGCCAGGCATATTTTCAAATGAATAAATTCCAAGAGGCTTTGGTACCTATCGAGATCGCGATCAAAATGTATCGCGATCAGGGCAATGTGCCAAAGGAAAACTGGTTATTACTGTTGCGTGTTATCTACTGGGAACTCAAAGACTTTGACAATATGTTGATTGTTCTTAAGGAACTCGTTCAGGAATACCCCAAAGATACCTATGTCCTTACACTTGCTGGAGTTTACAGTGAACTTGGGGACACCAAAAAACAATTGGCGCTGACCGAGGCCCTTTACGAGAAAGGTTACATTGAAGGTTCCAAACACGCTGTTAACCTCGCCAATTTATATTTATTGCATGGTATTCCTTATAAAGCTGCAATGATTCTCGAAAAAGAAATGGATGCCGGTAATATTCCCTCGGATGTGAGGAACTTACGCCTGTTGTCACAAGCCTGGTATTCAGCCCGTGAAGATAAAAAATCAATTCCACCCCTGGTTAAAGCCGCTGCCGAGGGTGAAGATGGCGAACTCTATATTCGATTGACACAATCCTATCTGAACCTCGAGATGTGGAATGAAGCCGCAGATGCTGCAAAGAAGGCCTTGGCGGTAGGCAATGTCAAACGCAAGGATACGGCTAACATCATGTATGGCATGGCTTTGTTCAATCAAAAGAAACTTGAACAAGCCAGGAAGGCGTTCCAGGCAGCAGGCCAGGATAATCGCAGCAAACGGGCGGCTGACCAGTGGATCAAGTATGTTGACAGCGAGATTCAGCGTCGGGATACTTTGGATCAGAAACTTCCTGACGTGAAGCCCCGTGATATCGATGAAATCCTTAAAGCCAATGCGGAAGCCGTTGAAGAAGGTTAGTTATCTACATTCGAATTAATAACAAAAACCGCGCATTTAGCGCGGTTTTTTTATGTATTAAGTTTGCAACAGGTCAGTTTGCCCTTTCCGGTAAATAATGAACGACACGAATATTTTCCAGCGTCACGAGGCCACCACAACCTGCACCTTCAAATAACTCGGACAAAGTAGTTTGAAATGCAGCAATTTTCTCTTCTTCGTCAACGATTTCTACGACCATTGAAAGGTCCGATGAAAGATCCAGTATCTTTTGTGTGCGAATCCGGGCGCTCGCTCCGAAACCCAAAACGCCCTTTAGGACTGTCGCGCCGGCAAGATCGGCATCGCGCGCCTTTTTGACAATCACTTCATACAGCGGCATATGCCCTAGTTTGTCGCTTTCACCGACAAACACCCTCAACAATACTGCCTGCCCGGAAATCTTCATAAATCACCTCAACATCCACGCACTCAAGAACAAACCCAGCACAAACGCCAGTCCCGCACCAGCCATGGTGGCTACAAAATAGAATGAAGCGTAAAAATACTCCTTGTCCTGCACAAATTGCCCCAACTCATACACAAATGACGACATCGTCGTGAACCCGCCACAGAATCCCGTCGCCAGCAGTAACCGCATCTCTGTTGAGAGTAGTTGTGATGTGGCGCCGATACCTGCAATCAGACCTATTAGCAGACAACCTGCAATGTTTGATAGCAGTGTACCAACCGGCATGCTCAGTACGGCGAAATTTTGTGTGACCAGGGTCATGCCATAACGACTGACACCACCGAGCATGCTGCCCAATCCAACGTAGACAAATGTTAATATGACTGCCACCTTTGAATCCTTGCTGACTTCAATGGGTACATGATGCGATGCCGGCTCGCACGACGCAAGTGATGAGAGATGAGAATAACTGAATGCACAAGATCTCAGGCTTTAAAATATTTTTAAGCAAAATTTTGCACATTAAACCCTTACCGTTGCGACAGGGTAAAAATGGTCCGTTCATATTTATTCATATCAACAAGACAGCTGGAACCAGCATAGGAAACGCCATAGGTCTGCCGATAAAGCATCATCAAACCGCAAGGGAGGTCATTGCCAGGATCGGTAAGGATAAGTGGAATAAGGCCTATAAATTCACGCTGGTAAGGAACCCCTGGGACAAGGTGGTTTCCCACTACGAGTACCGGCGGAAAAGAAATAAAACCGGGATGGCCTCGCGTGATATTGAGTTTGCCGAGTGGGTCAGAAAAACCTATGGGCAGGAAAAAGATCCTTTTTATTACAACAACCCAAAGGCTTTTCAGCCGCAGGTCGAGTGGCTTAAAGATGATGAAGACAAGATTTCAGTAGATTTCATCGGTAAGTTCGAAACCATTAATGAAGATTTCAATAAAATAAAAAACGTCATCGGTATTGAAACAGAACTACCCCATCTGAATGCCAGCAAGCGGGCCAGTTATCAATCGTATTACGATGACGAAACCCGTGAGATCGTGGCCGAGTGGTTTCGAGAAGACATCGAAGTGTTTGGCTACCACTTTTAGGCAAGCTGGTTACACTTCAGTCGCCCTGCGGAACGAAAATTGCCTGCTATCATTACATCCAATTCCAGTTAAACTACCCTGGGATTAAATAAACCCCGGGGCGTTAATTATGAGCAAACGTATCTTCATTGCAGGCCACACAGGTATGGTTGGTTCTGCACTGATGCGGCAGCTTGTAAAAGACAAAAAAAACGAAATCATCACGGCACCGCGTGAGGACCTGGATTTGTGCAATCAGCAACAGGTGGCCGATTTTTTTACCCATAATAATACCTTCGATGAAATCTACCTAAGTGCCGCGAGAGTTGGTGGTATTCACGCCAATGAAACCTATCCAGCCGAATTCATCTATGAAAATCTGGCGATGGAATGCAACGTGATTCACCAGGCGTGGCAATCCGGTGTAAAAAAACTGCTTTTTTTGGGTAGTTCATGCATCTATCCAAGACTCGCCACCCAGCCTATGAAAGAGTCAGAACTGATGAACGGCAAGCTTGAACCCACCAACGAGCCTTATGCCGTGGCCAAAATCGCGGGCATCAAGCTGTGTGAATCCTATAATCGTCAATATGGTACGGACTACCGCAGCGTCATGCCGACCAACCTGTTTGGCCCCGGCGACAATTATCATAATGAAAACAGTCATGTTATCCCTGCCCTGTTAAGACGTTTTCATGAGGCCAAACTGAGTGGCGCGAATAGCATCACCATCTGGGGCAGTGGCAAATCATTGCGTGAGTTTTTGTATGTTGATGATATGGTGCGGGCATCCATTTACATAATGAACCTGTCAACGGGTGAATATCAAAACGTGACCAACCCCATGCTTTCGCATATCAATGTGGGTTCCGGCACGGATTGCTCCATAGCCGAACTGGTGGCATTGATTCAGGAGGTAACGGGGTATGAGGGCAGTATCAATTACGATACCAGCAAGCCGGACGGCGCCCCGCGAAAGCTAATGGATAGCAGCAAACTTCAAAGCCTGGGGTGGCGACCGCAATACACGCTTAAACAAGGCCTGGCGCTTACGTACCAGTGGCTTGTCGAAAACTTTGAACAGGTAAGCAAACAGGATTAGCAAGACAATGAGCAATAAAGTCGCACTGATTACAGGTGTCACTGGTCAGGATGGTTCCTACCTGGCCGAATTTTTACTCGATAAGGGTTATGAGGTACATGGTATAAAGCGCCGCGCCTCTTCCTTCAATACCGATCGGATTGATCACATATATGAATCCCCCTCGGTTAAAGACAGAAAATTTATCCTGCATTACGGCGACTTGACAGACACCTCAAATATCACCCGAATCATCCAACAGGTAAAACCGGATGAGATTTATAACCTGGGTGCTCAAAGCCATGTAGCGGTTTCTTTTGAAGAGCCCGAATACACCGCCGATGTGGTAGGTCTGGGTACATTGCGCATATTAGAAGCCGTGCGATTACTCGGTCTGAATCAAAAAACACGTATTTACCAGGCATCGACGTCCGAACTCTTCGGCAAGGTTCAGCAAAGCCCCCAGACCGAAACTACTCCCTTTTACCCGCGCTCACCCTACGGTGTTGCCAAACTCTACGGTTATTGGATAACTGTGAACTACCGCGAAGCTTATGGCATGTACGCATGTAACGGTATCTTGTTCAACCACGAGTCTCCGCGACGCGGAGAAACCTTTGTAACCCGCAAAATCACACGTGGGCTAAGTAATATTTCGCAAGGGTTGGAAGAATGCCTGTATATGGGCAATATGGATTCATTACGCGACTGGGGCCACGCGAGGGACTATGTCGAAATGCAGTGGCTGATGTTACAGCAGGACAAACCAGAGGATTTCGTTATTGCCACTGGCAAACAACACACCGTACGGGATTTCATATCTAAATCAGCGAAAGAATTGGGAATAACTCTTAAATTCGAAGGTGAGGGCCTGGACGAGGTAGGCAGGGTAGAAATAATTGACGCGGAGATAGCAGCCAGCGACATCAGCGTAAAACCCGGTGATGTGATGGTCGCAGTCGACAAAAAATACTACCGTCCGACCGAGGTCGATTCCCTATTGGGTAACCCCGCCAAGGCAAAAATCAAGCTGGGTTGGGAGACACGCGTGACACTGGATGAGATGATCGCAGAAATGATTCGAAATGATCTTAAGGTCGCGAGAAGAAATCGTTTACTCATCAACAGTGGCTATGATGTAAACCAGCAGTTTGAATAAACAGGTGCCGCTGCCGATAAATTTTTCAGATTATGAAATGCATGAATAAATGTTAAGTGGATGCCACACCCGTTTGTAAAAGGCGTTGCCCATCGCCTTCGAGAATCAGGCAGGTGAGTACACCTGTCAGGAATGCACCGGTATCGATGCCAATACGATTGGGAAGTAGCTCGGGTAACACGTTAATGCTATGGCCATGTACTATGATGGCGCCGTGGCTAAGGGTGCTGCCGAGAAAGTCGTCACGAATCCACAGCAGATCCTCAGTGCTCTGCTGGTCAAGCGAAACCCCCGGACGGATTCCTGCGTGGACAAAAAAATAGCTGCCGCATTGCCAGGAATGCACGGCATTAATCATGAACGAACGATGCGAGTCGGGCAGCTTTTCCTCCAGCTTTTTTGCGATTTTACCCACCTCATTCATCGATGGAATATAGGCCAGGGGGATGCCGTAGCTGTTGAGTGTTTCTTTACCCCCAAATGATAACCAGGCAGCGGCAGCGCCCGGGTATTCGATAAAATCAAGCATGGCCTGCTCATGGTTTCCTTTGATAAACACTGTTTCAAAATCATCCAGAGGGTTCGACAGCAGTATTTCCATCACCTGGCTGGATTGGTCACCACGATCAACATAATCACCCAGGTAGACGATTGTCTTCTTACCCTTGTACAGTTCGGAATCAATTTGGATTTTTTCATGCAAACGGGTCAGCAGGTCGGCCCTGCCGTGAATGTCTCCGATACAATAAATGCGTTGGTTTTCCGGGACGAACGGGGCTATATGAGGTTTCCGGCTTTTTCGAAAAATTTTTTGCAGTATTAAGGACACGGTTTCATTATGTAGATAAATGTGGGATGCGTCATTACTTTTGCCAGGGAATCGGGAATGTTCTGACTTTTTGGGAAACTTGCTACTGAAAGCAGGTCCCTGACCCATTAGCGGTCCGTTATCGGTCGCGTAATTTTCGCAATTGAACCGCTACGATCAACCTGGGAGTTGCGTGTGACACCTTCAGGTTTTATTTTCAAAGCCCCTAAAAAAAGCAGTCATCAATAACTGACCATATCGCTGGCGCAACCCGAAGACGGACCCGCTTCGCAGACTTCGTAGGTGTACGTACCGGAAGGCTTTTTACCGAGGTCGTCCTGCCACGAGCCCAGCGCGTTAGCGACAGTTACCTGCGGTACACCGTTGAGACTGATCGTAACACTGGCATCGATAAATTCGGTCCATGAGACGGTGACGAAATTGTTGCCCTTTTGCCTCGACGGGGTAGCAGTGACCGCACGGCTCACTGACGGGGTTCCCACCGCAACATTGACGGTAGCAGAGTCGCTGTCGCCATTGCTGTCGGTGATCGTATAGCCGAAACTGTCGGTACCCGTGTATGCCCCTGTCGGGGTGTAGGTAAAATCACCGTTGGGAGCCACCGATACGGTAAATCCTGCAATGCTGTTGGCATCGAATGAGGTTACCGTTGCCGGGGCATCGCCCTGGTTATCATTGACCAGCACATTGTCGGCCAGT
>Ga0210065_1000321_pt1 | contig 13295 bp, 11 predicted proteins | sample Muzzi_PWB_D1_FD_185533 | JGI IMG/M metagenome (GOLD analysis project Ga0210065, IMG submission 185533) | Wetland microbial communities from San Francisco Bay, California, USA, that impact long-term carbon sequestration - Muzzi_PWB_D1 (SPAdes) | ecosystem: Environmental > Aquatic > Marine >... | reverse complement strand
TCGAGATGTCAGCACTCATGTGGTCGCATGATCATCGCATACACCACAATCAGGTTGATACCGAAAAAGACCCCTACTCGATTAAGAAAGGGTTTTGGTATGCCCACATTCTTTGGCTGTTCGATTACCAACGGCAGTACGATAAATCGCTAGTCAGTGATTTGATCAAAAACCCACGTGTGATGCTACAGGACCGATACTACCTGCCCTTGGTCATCGGGGTCAATTTCGCTGTATTCTTCCTAGGCTGGGCATTGGTTGGGCCACTGGCATCCTTTTATTTGGGCTTCTTGGTTCGGATGGCAATGATTCACCATAGCACATGGTTTATTAATTCACTCTGCCATACAATCGGCTCCAAAACCTATGCGCGCGAATTGAGTGCAGTTGATAACGCCATTTTAGCGTTACTCACATTTGGTGAAGGCTATCACAACTATCATCACGCATTCGCAGCTGATTATCGCAACGGTATCCGCTGGTATCATTTTGACCCCTCCAAATGGACGATCTGGTTGGCTTCTAAGCTCGGCCTAGTCAAAAACCTTCGCGTGGTGAATGACATTACGGTACAGAAGTCTTTGGTCATGAAGGACAAAAAGATGATTATCGACCACCTCAACGAGGAGATCGACGAATTGGCGACCGAACTCAAGGCAAAGCTGGAAGAGCTCTCCACGATTTTCGAAGAGAACGCCACAGCGCTTATGTTGAAAATGCGTGAACTCAAACAAGCCAGCGCTGGACAAAAGGCTAAGATTCAAGCCGAAATCAAAGCACTGAAGGCATCACTCAAGGAAACGTGGAACGAATGGGTTGAAGTGACACGCATGGCAGCCAAACAGTATCAATTAGCGCACTAACCAAAGTCCTAAGCTAATCGGCGGTAAATGCACGCCCTTCGAATCGACCACTATCTTGGCCGATTTCAGACCATCCATCGCGAATCGTTCGTGATCGGCAACCTGCAGCATGGCATCCGGACTGACGTAATCAAACGGAATGGTTGCATATTCGAAATGCGGATTGATCCCATAAACCAGTCTTGGCGCATCAACACTCCGATCGGCATTGAAGACAACCACCGCCGCACTGGAGCCATCAACAAAGAAAAACTCCAAATAGCCATCCTTCAGTCCACCGTCATAGCGCAAGGCGCGACCAGTTTCTGATAGTCTGAATTGGATCCATTCTCTAAAGTATCCGTGCGTGCCAGAATACACGTAGCGACGATTATAATCCAAGGCGTTAACGTCACCTAGCTGATAGGTGTTGGAAATGCCACGTTTTGAACGCAGGAAATCCTGCCCTGCAGCAAGCATCGGAACGCCTAATGCAGTAAAGAGCACCGATGCCATCAAATGCGTACGCCGGCGATCCAATAAACTAGGATCCGAACCGTTGTGCCCCTTCCGTTCGGTTATCCGGTCCAACCAGCAGTGGTCATCATGCGATTCAGTATAATTGATGGTCTGCGCGACGAAACGCGTACTGCTGGGCGATCCGGAAAGAAAATATCGTATGATATCCTGATTCGCATCTCCACATACATACTTTGAGATGCATTCACGAAAACCGTCGTTCCAGGAGGCATACCCGGTCTCCTTCAACTCGTCTTGAATGTGCCCACGAAAACTCCAAGGCTCGGCTATCAAAATCAGCGAAGGCTTCACCTTTTTGAGCTCGATTTCAATTTCACGTAATACGTCAATCCCGATCAATTCGGCTAAATCAAAACGAAAACCATCGACATCATAACACTCCACCAAGTGCTTTAAACTTTCGATAATCAAACGACGCCCCATCGGCGTTTCACAACGTAAGTCGTTACCACACCCGCTCCAATTGAGAAGATCGTTGGCCTTCGTGACGTTGAAGTAGTAGTACTTATCGACAAAAAGCAGATGGTTCGGCTCACCCACATGATTATACACCACGTCGATAATTACGGCCATACCTGCATCATGAAAATCTTTCACCAGGCTCCTAAATTCCTCAATCTGGGACGCTTTTTCAGGATTACTGGCGTAACTACTCTCAGGTGAAAAATAATTCACGGTCATATAGCCCCAATGATAATCCTCAGACTTTTGGTTATCAAATTCCTGAATTGGCTGCAACTCAATGGCGTTGATCCCCATTTCCTTTAAATAGGATCCCTCAGCCTTCAGCCACTTACTCAACCCAGCGTAACCGCTTCGCTCTGCTGCAGTGAGTTCTATCGGCGCGTGAGCCGCTAAATCACGCACGTGTCCCTCCATTATAACCAGATCATGCCAAGCAGGGGGCGAGAAACTGGATTTCACTTTCTCTAAGCGATTCGGCGCCAACACGATACCCGGTCCACGATACCCAACACAGGCCTTGGCGTACGGATCGAGAATAGGGAAATCCGCATCAAAAAAAGACGTGCCATCGACATTGTTACCCTCAACCCGAAAGGAATAAAACCAACCGTCCAAATCCTCGTCAACCACGCCCTCCCAAGTGACGCCATCAACACATTGCATCGTCATAATTGTAGCATTCGCTGAATCAACCGATGCGCCGTAAGACACTTTGACTCCCTCTGCGCGCGGAGCAAACAGCCGGAATGTTGTCCGCTGTCCGGTTACAATCGCCCCCAATTCCAATTCAGTCGACGCACTGGTGAGAAAACGCGTGTGTGGTAATTCATGCACTTCCTCCACATTATTATCGCGCCATACTACGCGTTCGTTACCCACAGGCTCATAGTCCTTGGGTAAGTAGAAACGATACATCTGCTTACCAGCCAGTTCAGGATTAAACTCAAAATTGATAACGCCATTAGAGTCAACGACCCCATTCGGCGCACTGTCCGGCACAGATATCCAGTCACCATGTTCAGTGACAAATTTAAAGGCCGCCACTCCGTCTTTGGGCAAAGACTTCACCGGTACATGCAGCTCAAAAACTGTATCGTAGGATGCATCCAGCGGCTTCAGCTCCCACTCATCCTTGCCAATGGCATCTCCCCACCCGTTGAAATCACCAGCCAGATACACCTTTGCAGTTTGCTCCAATAGTTGGGGATGACACTTGGACTCCGTGATAAAAACCCAAGAGTTTTTATGCCGATAATAACGATAAAAATGCCCTGCTTCTTCCGCTGCCAAGCGTTCAATCTTGCGGAATGGTAGATTCACCGGCCCCAAAGAAAGCGGCGGAGCAGTCGTCGTGCTCAACCAGTTGGAACTCAGTATTACTACGCCGGAGTCCTCTGATTGCCAGAAGGCATGTGCGATATGTTTGATTGCTTTGGTCATATGTGTCTAAACGAGGAGCGACTCATGTGGAGTTAAGCATTACTCGTTCCCAGACTGCAAAAAGATTCGATGCAACCAGCTCGCACCCTGCAGCAGTGTGTTGACGTAGCATTGGTCGCAGGCTTTTTTCTAGTCATGCAGAAAATTCTCGTCGCTTTGTCGGGCGGAGTCGATAGCGCCGTCGCTGCCCTTCGCCTGAAGGAGCAGGGATTTGACGTGTCCGGCGCCTACATCAGGACTTGGATGAATGAGGAAATGCCATTGGCCGATTGCCCTGCCCAGCAAGACATTGAGGACTCGCGTGCCGTGGCCGCTCATCTGAGTATTGATTATGAAATCGTTAATTTGGTCAACGAGTACCGCGAACACGTCGTACAATATCTAGTCAAAGGCTATGAACACGGGATCACGCCGAATCCCGACATCATGTGCAACCGCGAGATGAAATTTGGAATCTTTCAAGATTATGCCATGAAAAATGGATTTGATGCCATTGCGACGGGTCATTATGTGCGTAAATGCGAGAACCAGGACGGCAGCTTTGACCTTTTGGAAGGACTGGACGAGAACAAAGACCAATCCTACTTCCTCGCCTTACTGAGACAGTCGCAAATCAAGAACGCCCATTTTCCTGTAGGTGAACTCAAAAAATCCCAGGTACGTGAACTCGCGCTGCAGTACCAGCTTCCCAATGCGGGGAAGAAAGACAGTCAGGGCATTTGTTTCTTGGGCGACATGAATATCAATCGCTTTTTGGAATACTACATCGAAGACAAGCCCGGCGATATCGTTAAAAGCGACGGAACCTGGCTGGGGAGGCATCGTGGCCTGCATCGCTACACCATGGGACAACGACGTGGCATCGGCATCCCATCCAATACCGACAATGAATTCTACGTAGTGACAGGCTTTAAAATGGAGCAGAATGAGCTGGTCGTCGCTTTCGATAATCCGGAATCGCCTGGCCTGTTCACCAGCGAAGTTGATGTTTATGGTCTGAGTTTTGTGAATAAACACATTGAAAAAGCACGTCCGCTCGAAGCCAAGCCCCGCTACCGCGACCCGGCTCAAGTTATATCCTACACTCCCACTGGTATCGACACCGCTCACGTTGTCTTCGAAAAACCACAGCGCGCCCTGGCATCTGGGCAGATACTAGCACTTTATGATGGCGAAAAACTCCTAGGCGGCGGCTTTTACCGCTGAGTTTATAAACCGAAATCAGACATATCCACTTTGAGCGTGGTTAGACTGGTACCGACCAATTCCACCCACTCTTCGACCTCATAACCAGCGCCACCGATGTTATATTCGGACAATGAAATATCATAACTGAAATGAATGTTTCCTTTCAAATTTGCATCATATGCGGCGACAGCACCAAGCACGTCTGGTTGCGAGGCGGCACCTCCCCCCGATAGCTGTACATAAGCATTGGGTGCGTACACTGATGCAGCAAGTGCCCCATTGCCGGTCACTTTAATGGTCTGTGCGCCTTCAACGGGATTCGTCCCAAAAATCTGCAAATCCTCCGGTTGCAGATCGGCGCTTAAAATTCCCTTGCCAGTTAAATCAGCGTCTCCCTGGACGTATATTTTTAGGCTGGCACCACTTGCAATATTAATTGCAGCGGTACCGGACATTTTAAAATCACCGCTCACAACAATGACCGTATCTCCAGTGATATCAATTGTGCCGCTACTCGAACTCCAACTTGTTAATAAAAATTCGCCCCCCGCCACGGTACCTGAAGTTGGTAATACCGCCGCTGGCGATGATAATGACTCCGCTGGAATCAGCGGAAAGTCAGCATAAAAATCAGTTGTGATACGTCCTTCGTCCACCACGCCGATATTCCCATAATCTGTAATTGAACCCGTGGGTCCCACATCGGGAACTCCACCACCAGTCGCCACATACCCGTAAATATCTGCATTCCCAATATCGATGGCATCACTGTCCACTGATATTGTTGCCAATGTTATCTCAGAGCTTTTGTTACTGCCTCCGTAACTACCCAACCTCGAGTCATAACTGTCCATTGTGATATTGTTGCCCTTCAAAAGGATGCCTTGTTTGGAATCGAATCCGTTTTTGTAGGGATAAAAACCACTGGCAAGTAATACCCTTAATTGCTTGCCCACATCACCAATCATGTGGCCTTGCACAATGCCTTCCGAGTATATTTCAGGCGCATTCGTCAAAGCTCTTAATATGACCACATTAATCAAGCCGGTCTTATTACCACCCATATCGTGACCATCAATGGTACGTGACCAGTATGTGTAACCGCTAGCATCTGTTCCGGCAGACCACCCGGCATTATCCTTTTCGTTAACCGCATTCAGCGCCAACTCAATACCGCCCTCAGCCAAATTAAAACTTGAACCATACAAGTAGGAGCGCGTCGCTAATCGATACTCAGTAGAGGCTAGAAAGAGGTAGCTACCCATTAAAGTAACCACCAGAAACGAAAAGATTACCGCAGTAATAAGTGCCGAACCCTGCTTTTTGGAACGAAAGCTGGCAGTATTTTCTGTATTCATATTATGCATACTTATCCTCATCACTTTTATTCAGTTACAGGACGGTTGCGCATCATAAATCTAGCAGATATGATATAGTCGGTTGCTTCTGTTCGTGAGATATCTCGCGACATCTCAGAATCAATCCGCACACTTTTGATTGAAAGCAAAAGCGATGGCGTGGTGTAGGCTAACTGATTGCCGAGTGGATCGTAATACTCAAAGGCAAACTGCTCTACCCCATCCAGTAATGTTTCGTTGGATGTGACATTGTCCAATTCATCCCATTCAATACGGCTGAAAATACCAACACTCTCGTCAAAACTATACTGAACTGTGATCGCATCGTAAAAACTGGTCTTGGGGTAAACCACAACCAAATCACTCTCCGTCGCCATGGTCACATCATCCGCCGCCCGAAGATCACGCGCAAAAATTTCGAGCGACTTGCGACTTTGTGTACTCATCTCACTATACGCAGCGACGCTTTTTGTGCCGGCGGCAAAAACCATAAAAGTTGCAACCATTGAGGTCAGCACGATCGCCGAAATCGTAGTTGCTACGATCAACTCTACGATCGAAAATGCCTGACGCTTACGCCCTTTATACTGCTGTTGCTTCATACTATCTATATGGTACGATAAAAGTAGTCATTCAGGCCACCGCTGGTGAAATACGTGAGATGCTTCAAGGTAACTGTCTTACCTTGCTTACTGGTATAGCTAACGGATATTTGAACTCGTTTCAGAGTCGCACTTTCAGCCACAATTTCGCGACGTACCGTGTAGGCGTCATAAGCGGCTATATCAAATTGTGAATTGATCGAGATAATTTCGTCAGCTGCCAATAGCTTAAAATCAGCCCAAGAGAGCGTTCGCAGTGTCTCGACCTCGCTTTGTAATATCTGGGAAATGCGAGTGTAATCGCGAGAGTTGCCGATCAGTTCATAGCCACGACTGATGCCGACCAAGCCACCCGCAATTACCATGCTAAAAATAGCCATGGCGACGATCACTTCCACCAGCGTGAACCCCGACTCTTTGCCCGCGCCTATCCTCATGGACTGAAACTAGCAATTCCAAGAATTACTACAATTCATTTCAGCGCGTAAATAGCTGGCTACCAATATTTAACAATTAATTACCAAACGCTTACTAAACCTAATCGACGTTAGTAAACCGAAAGGTCGATTGGCGTGGATGCAGCCGTGGCACCGTTCATCTCAAGCCAACTCTCAACCGTATACTGGCCCTCTGAATAGATAATTCCGCGCAAGGCCTCATCGAAGTGAAAAACGCTACCACCGGTGATGGTGGCGGTAAACGCCACCATTCCGCCTAATACCTCACCCGAATCACCGCCGCCTTTGAGCTCAACGTCCGCATTGGGCGCATAGACGGAAGAGTACAGCTGACCATTACCTGAAATCTTAATCGTCTGACCCGCTTGCAGCTCACCCGAAGGGCTAACAGTTGTATCCGCAGTTCCAAAAATCTGAAAATCAAGTGGTGTCCCCTGTGCATTCGCAACCCCAGTACCACCGATGTCGATATCGCCGGAGCTATAGATTACCAGTGAGCTGTCAGTCTTGATATCCGCGGCAGATGTTACCGCTCCGCTGTCCAATGCAGCATAGGCATCTTCACCCAGCATCGTTGTTATCGCTACGTTTTTCTCGGCTATAGTAATAACTCCATCCCCATCTATGTCGATTGGAGCATCTCCATTTAGAATATAGACTCCGGTGCCAACTGTAATGTCACCGGTAGTCTGTAATTCAACATGCCCGGAAATGACCAAGTCCTTGCCGCTACCATTTAAACCGATGCTTTCTAAATCGTACACCAGTGGATTTGACGGATCACTTGAACCCTCAATTACAGTAAATCCACTAACCGCACTAATTGTCCCACTTGGAGAATTTTCAGACTCATAAACAGGGAAATCCGCATAGAAGTCATTATAAATTCGATCATCCGTATCACCGTCATAAGAAGTCACTGATCCATTGGGTCCAATGGAAATGGTTGAGTCCGGGCCCAGAGAAACATAACCATAAATGTCAGCGTTACCTTGGGTGACCGCATCTTCACCCACCGCACCGATGATGTCACTGGCGACAAAAATATCGTCATTAATGTTAACATTCCCATTGATGCCGTCATCGGGAGGATTGGATCCATAACCCTCCGGAATATTTAAATCCGTGAAATCAAGTTCTGCACCATAAGCTCCAAAATTGGAGTTATAGCTGTCCATATACACACCATTGCCCTTAAAAACAATTCCGTTGCGGGAAGAGAAGCCCTTGGAAAAAGGATAAATACCCGTCTTCAATTTCACTTTAACCTGTTTCTTCACATCACCTGCGGGGTGCCCCTGAAGAATCCCATCGGCTACGATGACCGGGTTGATATCACTGGCTGAAATTGGTGGCGACAACGAATTCTGATTTTGCGTAAACACAACGTAGTGAATATCACCACTGAAGCCTTTGTCCGTGAGATAGTCATCAGCTACAACCAGTGTTGCATTCTCTTCGCTATCATTCGACAAAGCGATCACACCCATTTCAATCCCGGACTCAGCAAGGTTTAAACTGGAAGAATACAAAGTCGAGCGCACGGCTGCACGGTGCTCGGAAGTCGCCAGCTTGAGGAATGTGACCGCTAGGGCACCAATCACGAACGAGAAAATGACCGCGGTGAGTAAGGCAGAGCCTCTACGTGAATCGCCCGCTGATTTAATTTTAGGGTTTTGATTCGTTAAGTACATATACGTATCCTCCTACTGGATTTGATTAATTTATGGCGTCGGCTTATTCCGCATCAAAAAGCGTGCAGAGATAATGTAATCGGTTGTGTCCGATGTAATAACTTTCTTAAGCAGCACGGCTCGAATCTGGACACTCTTCATTTCCAATAAAAGAGTACCTGCATCTGCAACAGCATCGAGCGGCACATCCAAGCGGTTAAAATAAAACAACTCGAATTCTGTCACATCTTCGAACAGGATTTCGGTAAAGACATTGCCCCCGGAATCTGTAACGGTACGTGTGAGCGTCGCAGCTGCTGGATCAAACTTATAATTGACGGTCGAGCCACCCGCTTCGTCTGAAACCTTAAACGTCATTTCGGTCTCATTCGCGAGCGAAACCGAATCAACCGCATGCAAGTCACGCGAAAATCGCTCCAAACCAGCACGGCTTTCACTACTCATGATCGTATAATTAGCTAAGCCTGCGATGCTTTTGGTAAAAAAAGTAAATGCCGGAATCATACCCGCCAGCACCAAGGCCAGCAGGGTTACCGTAATCATGACCTCAACCAAGGTAAATCCGCGCTTACCCTGACGGTTTGGCCGCTTACTGAATATAGTCATACAGCCCCCCTTTCGTGTAGAGTGTAACGTAGGTCTTGGCATGCGTCATTCTACCGATATCGGTCCAAGTCACTACGAGGGTGATTTTGCGCGAGTCGCCAACGCCATTGGTAATCGTGCGCTTCAGCTCATAATTAGCATAATTTGCCTGAGCATACTCATCATTCAATGTAATCGCCGTCTCAGCAGTCGGCAATGCCAGTAAAGTACCGGGCTCAATTGAAGACCCCCAGGGCAACGAACGTATGCGCTCGATCTCACTCTGCATTATCTGTCCAGCACGTGTATGATGACGGGAATTATCAACTAAGGTAAGTCCCATTTTCACACAGGCAAAACCACTGGCGATGACGATGGCAAAAATAACCAACGCAATCATCAGCTCAACCAGTGTGAAGGCTTTCTTGCATTCTTTACGCTTACTAGCGGACAATAACATGCTAAAAAGCAAATGAAGTATTCTACCCACAATCAATCCTATTCCAAAAGACGAACGTTCTGTAGACCTGATTAAGCACTTATTTAAGAGAATTTTACAGGAACACGCCAAATTCTCGCCTATTTTCTATCGCATTTCACCTCATGACTTCCTCTTATGGGCTATAATGCCTCAAAAACGACTATTTTCATGGAATGTGAACGGCTTGCGAGCAGTGCTCAAAAAAGGCTTCAATGACTTCATCGAACACTACCAACCTGATATACTCTGTCTGCAGGAAACGAAAATTTCCGCCGATCTGGTTGAAGGTTTTAATTTTCCACAGTACCCGCATACGTACTGGAACTGTGCAGAGAAGAAGGGCTATTCAGGAACAGCCATCCTAAGTAAAATTAAACCACTCTCTGTCAGCTATGGCATCGGCATTCCCAAACATGACAATGAAGGTCGGACTATTACCGCTGAATTCGATGATTACTATCTGGTCACCGTCTACACACCGAATTCGCAAAATCACGATGAAAATAAACGCCCTAGACGGCTGGATTATCGAACCACCGAGTGGGATGTCGATTTCTTGCATTACTTAAAGACTTTGGAATCCCATAAGCCCGTCGTTTTCTGCGGTGACCTCAACGTCGCACACCGGGAAATTGATCTGGCGAATCCAACGACAAACCGAAAAAACGCTGGCTTTACAGACGAAGAGCGCGCGCGCTTTGATGCGATACTTGAAGCAGGTTTCGTCGATTGCTTTCGTTGGCTTAATCCTGACGCAGTGGATCGCTACAGCTGGTGGTCCTATCGCGCCGCAGCACGCCAGCGTAACATCGGGTGGCGTATTGATTACTTTTGCTGCTCTGAGAGTCTGACTTCACAAATAGACCACGCCGAAATTTTACCTGAAGTCGAAGGCTCTGATCATTGTCCGGTTACTATTACTCTAGAAACTGATAACTAAAAATAAACTGCATCCACCCTCGCGAACAGCTACGCGCGCAGGCCAGTAACACAGCACGAGAGCACGCGTTAAGAAACGATCTAGCATACAGACTTGAGCATATTACTTATTTCAGCTCCAACTAACATGTCACGAGTACAGCTAGATAGGAGCACCTCACCTCCCTCTTCCTGAAAGTCCTTTCTCCCATTCGCAAAAATGAGTCGCATAGACATAACAGATGACACTTACACCGTGGACAAAGTGGGTGAGGTAAAGCTGATTGAGCTCATTCAGGAATGGCTGGGAGATGCAACTCCACCACCTCCTGAGGGCATTGGAGATGACTGCGCTGTCCTTACTGTAAATGAACCCAGCAACCTAGTGGTGACGGCAGACGCACTCACTTATCAAGTCCACTTTGACGATGATATTTCTCCGACGAGTGCCGGTTCAAAACTCATCAAGCGTAATTTAAGTGACCTCGCAGCCATGGGCGCCACCCCGACGTCAGCGGTCTTAGCTCTACTCTGCGGCCCGGACATTTCGGTTGAATGGCTTAAGCAATTCTTCGCGGGCATTCGCGATACCTGCAGTGCGCATCAGATTAAAATCATCGGAGGCGATATCAGTGGCCTTCCCCCCGGACAATTGTCCACTGTCTTAACACTAACTGGGATCGCAAAGACGCCCATGTTGAGAACAGGTGGAAGTATCAATGACTGGCTCTACGTCACAGGCACCCTTGGCGGCAGTATACTCAGCAAACATACCAACTTTACACCACGTCTCAGGGAAGGAGTGTGGCTGGCCTCGAATCACGATTGCGTTGCGATGATGGACTTGACCGATGGTCTGGCGAAAGATCTGCGCTGCCTTTTACCACCAAATGCAAACGCTGCGCTGGAAATTGATAAAATCCCGCTCTCAACAGACACGGAAACGTTATCAAAAACGAGCGGTAAATCATGCATACAGCACGCGTTTTGCGATGGCGAAGACTACGAGCTAATCTGTGTTATTAAAGCCGATACAGACCTCGTAGAATTCGAAGCTAAGTGGCACAAACAATTTCCCACGCTTGAACTCAGCCGAATCGGGCAAATCGTCGAGGATAGGGGCAAGGGGCCTTACATTGATTCGCTCACTGGTGAAACTTTGCCTTGGATCCAAGGCTTTGAGCATTTGAAAAGGACATGAGCTCATTAATGACAGAACTTAAGGTCGGAGTCACCACCGCGTCCGGCGAAGAGACTGAAAACGTCGCTCGACAGTTTTCAAAACTAGTTCCGGAAAATACTGTACTCGCATTGCATGGTGATCTCGGTGCCGGTAAAACGACATTCATACGAGGACTTGCGCGCGCATGGGGTATTGAGGAGTCGATAACCAGCCCAACCTTTAACCTCTACACCATCCATAATGGGCACCGACAACTTATTCACATGGATGCCTACCGTCTCGATGATAGAGCCGATTTCGAAACACTCATGATTGATGATTTCCTCGAATCACCTTGGTGCTTGGCAATCGAATGGCCGGAAAGGATCGCCGATAGCATACCGGATGATGCCTGGCATCTCTATCTGACAATTGATGCCTCCAGCCAGCATACCATAAAACTCGCTATTTAAAATTTTTTGCGCAGCGCGACGCGTGCTCGCACAAAGATCAGCTTGGCTTTTTCAAGTTCCACTGCAGGACCAAAGCGTAGCGCCTCTAGGTCTTTCTGTACCGAATCGCTGATTTCCCGCTTTTTTAGTTTCTTTATGTAAAGGCGTGCCTGTTTACGCACTGGATCCAAACCTGCGGGTCGCCTCAATAGGCGAAATAGTAGTCCTAAGAGTGTGAATCGTATCCGCCAAAAAAAGTACACGCTCACAACGGCAATCGTACAGAAAATTATAACAAATAATGAATCTGCGCTGAATGGCTGAAGCACCCAATGCTTGAAACGAGCCTTAAAGGAATCAAACCAATCACTCAAGTTGCCGGACACACGGGTCCACATATCCTTAGCGTTCGAAGCCAATTCGACTTGATCGCTCTGTTCGAAATTAACGATACGCCGATACCACTGAATTCTCAAGCCATCAAGCCATGCATCCCAACCTGCTTCAAACTGAATATTGGATGGAATAGGCACGTCAGGATCATCGGAACCATTACCGGGTGTCGGGTCCACTCGTAACCATTCTTGGGTCGATGCATCATAAACTTCCACCCAAGCATGCGCATCACTGTTGCGAACAACGAAGAACTCTTCGACCAAGTTCCAAGAACCGCCGGCGAAGCCAACCGCCAAGCGAGCTGGGTAACCCGCCTCACGCGCCATCAAAATAAATGCACTCGCAAAATATTCACAATGCCCTGCCTTCGCGTTGCGAAGCCACCAAACGACCGGATCATCACGCCCTCCACCTTCATCGGGCCTCAAAGAATAATTGAAGTTTTGTCGCAAATACTTGGTCAGCGCTTCACTGTACTTAGCCACACTTTGCTCCGTATCAGTCGCTCGGATCGTATCGTTTATTTCAGCTATATAATCGCGGTCCTCCTGATTCAAGGACAGTTCCAGCGTGGTTAAAGGATAGCCCAGGTCGTCGCCCTGAACTGAGAGCGGCAATCGTGAAAACGCCTCAACATCAAGTACGGACGCCGGATAGCGATGTGTCGGCGCTAAGTCCATGATTTGATACGAAAAAACACTCTGCTGTACCGAA
>Ga0210065_1000320_pt1 | contig 13298 bp, 13 predicted proteins | sample Muzzi_PWB_D1_FD_185533 | JGI IMG/M metagenome (GOLD analysis project Ga0210065, IMG submission 185533) | Wetland microbial communities from San Francisco Bay, California, USA, that impact long-term carbon sequestration - Muzzi_PWB_D1 (SPAdes) | ecosystem: Environmental > Aquatic > Marine >... | reverse complement strand
ACGGGTTAAAAAGTTAAGGGTGTTTACGCCCACCGAGTAATTCCCGGCCCAAACGACAGGGATCTTGCCATCGACGGTTTTCAGGATAGCCGATTTTTCTTCGGCGCTGTGTCCCGTCGTTCCAATCACCAAGGGTAGTTGGTGTTGGACTGCGAGCTTTGCCATGCTGTGCGTGACTTCGTGGAAACTGAAATCAATGATAGCTTCGCAGTCGGCGATGTCAGCGCTAGGGTCGTCTCCCGCATCACAAGCGGATTGAATGATAGCGTCGTTTACTTGTGCAATGTCGGCGATGGCGATTCCCATGCGTCCATGCGCGCCGTTTAATAAAATCTTAAGTGGCATATGCTGAATGAGGTGAATTATTGAATCAGACCAAGATCTGCGAGTAGGGGGTCGAGTGTCTGGCGGGTTTCTTCCGCGATTTGGCTAAGCGGTAAGCGCACCTCATCCGAATCGATAATACCCGCCTTCATTAAGGCATACTTGATCGGCACTGGGTTCGGCTCGAGGAAGAGGGCTTTAAAGAGCGGATAGTAGCGTAAGAAGCTGGCGCGCGCGCTTGCGAAATCGTTCTGGCTGGCGGCATGCACCATTTCGACCAGTGGGGCGACCACCAAATTGGAGGCAACGCTGATGACGCCCGTGGCACCACAGGACATGAAGGGCAATGTGAGACCATCATCGCCACTCATAACTGCATAGTCGGGGCCGAGCGCGCGTACATACTCAGCCACTTTTTCGCAGGAACCTTCGGCAGCCTTCATGCAGCAGATGTGTGGATGCTTTTCATAGAGACGTGCTGTGACGTCGACAGAGATTTCGATACCACAGCGTGATGGGATAGAGTAGAGGATGATCGGTTTTTCAGTAACTTCCGCAATTTGGCTGAAGTGTTGAAAAAGACCCTCCTGATTCGGTTTGTTGTAGTAGGGCGCAACTACCAGAAAACCATCCGCGCCAGCGGCCTCTGCCTTACGAGTCAGATCGATCGCTTCGTGTGTTGAGTTCGAGCCAGTGCCGGCATACACGGGAACTTTGCCACCACTCGCAGCAACGGTGGCGCGAATTACTTCAATGTGCTCTTCGCGTACCAGTGTTGGCGATTCGCCTGTGGTCCCAACCGATACCAGCCCGTCAATGCCACCCGCAAGCTGATGCGCCACAAGTGACTCCAGACCTTTATAACATACAGCACCATCGCGCATTGGAGTTGCGAGCGCAGTGAAAACACCGGAAAATAGATTTGTCATCATGATAAGTTTAGAAAAGATGTCGGCAGGTCATTGTACCGTAGTCAACTCTAGCACGTCGATATCGTGTGGCATGTTCAACAGAAATTTTCGTAACCATCCAACCAAATCTTTGCCATTATGTCCGTTCTTGAAACAATTCACAGTCTTCTAACGCTTGCAGTCGAAAATGGCGCGAGTGATATTCATATCAAATCGTACAAGCCTGCCTTTCTTCGATTGAGTGGCGCGCTGGAGTCGGTTGAAATGGAACCGATACCACCGGAAGATGTAAAAGAATTTATTGAACAGAGTGTGCCGGAACAATTTTACGATGATTGGAATCGTAATCGCCAGGTAGATTATTCGTATGCGGTGCCGAATGTGGGTCGTTTTCGTGTCAATGGGTTCTTACAGCGCGGCTTGCCCAGTTTGGTCCTACGTCATGTGAGTGACCATCCACCAACATTCGAGGGCTTGAATATTGATGGAGAGACTTTGAAAGATCTTTGTAAGCACAAAGATGGTATTGTCATTTTATGTGGTGCAACCGGTTCGGGTAAAAGTTCGACGCTGGCGGCGATGATTAATCACATTAATCACACTTACGATAAGCACGTCGTAACGCTGGAAGATCCAATTGAATTCACCTACACGGATTATAAATCAATTATCAACCAACGTGAAATCGGAATTGATTGCCCTTCCTTTGCCAAGGGAATGCGTGCAGTGCTGCGTCAGGATCCTGACGTGATTCTGGTGGGCGAGATGCGTGACCGGGATACGTTCGAAACAGCTTTGCAGGCTTCCGAAACCGGTCACTTGGTGTTTGGAACATTGCACGCGTCGAATGCACAGCAGGCAATTCAACGCTTGTTTGAATTCTTCCCGGAAGAGCGACGCCTTGCGCTACAGCGTCAGATCGCGGGTGCATTGCGGGCCACCATCACTCAAAAGCTATTACCGGCGCTGGAAGGTGGCGGACGCTTTCCAGTATCCGAATCATTCATTCTCGATTCTCTGGCTCGTAAGACCATTATGGAAGGAAAGTTTGAAAAGATTGAAGCCGTTATCGAAGCCAATGAAGATAATGGTTCCAAGACTTTCAATCAGGACCTCTACCGTCTGGTCAAGGACGGCAAGATATCCAAGGATGAGGCACTGAACAGTTCTCCGAACGCACGTCAGTTGGAGATGAACCTGAAGGGTATTTTCCTAAGCAGCGGCGGTATCGTAGGCTAGTCGATTGCGAATACCGTGCATTGTCTGATCATCGGCAAGGTTTGGCCCGAGCCGACTTCGACCGCGGCGGGCCGCCGTGTCGGCGACATATTGCGGGCACTGCAGTCGGCGGATTGGCAGTTGAGCTTTGCCTGTACGGCACGCAGCGGGCCCCACAGTTTGAAGCTCGGGAGTCTTGGAGTTGATTGTCACCAAATACAGACCAACGATTCGGGTTTCGATGCTTGGATAGAAGCACTGGCACCGGACATCGTTATTTTTGATCGCTTCATGATCGAAGAGCAATTCGGCTGGCGGGTAGAGAAAAGTTGTCCGCAGGCCTTGCGGGTTTTGGACACCAGTGACCTGCACTGTCTGCGTGAGGCTCGGCAGCAGCAGTTGAAAAATGGCGGCGAGTTGAATCTTTTCAACGAGGTGGCCTTGCGAGAGATTGCATCGATTCACCGTTCGGATGTGAGCTTAATGATTTCTGAATATGAGGTTGATCTGCTACAGCATACTTTCGGCGTCTCCGCTGCGCAGTTGCTTTATTGGCCTTTTGGGATTCAGCAGATCGACTCCCAGTCGCCGGGATTCGAGGCTCGTCAGCATTTTATAATGATTGGCAGTTTTCAGCACGCACCGAATCTGGATGCAGCTCGTTGGTGTAAGCAAGCGATCTGGCCGTTGATACATCAGGCTCTGCCGGGCAGTGAGTTGCATTGTTATGGATCTTATGGCGAAAAATATGCGAACGAGTTGGATGCGCGCGCAAGCGGATTTCACTTCAAGGGTCGAGCGCAAGAGGCTTTGGCTACGATGCGTCAGTATCGGGTAAATCTCGCACCTCTGCGTTTCGGCGCTGGTCTGAAAGGCAAACTATTTGATGCTTTTGAAACGAGAACGCCCAGCGTAACGACACCCATTGGTGCAGAGGCTATTCCAGGCGACGGGTTGGAATGGGGCTGTGCGGTGAGTGCCGATCCAGCAGTCTATGCAGCGACGGCCATTGAATTGTATAAAGATAAAGAGGCTTGGCGGAGGGTGCAGCAGCAAGGTTTATGCATCGCGACAGAGCGTTTCTCAGCTGACTTTTGGCAGGGGCAATTACCTCGTTTGCTATTGAAGGTGCTGTCAGGAGTGGAGCAGCATCGGCAGTCAAATTTTGTGGGACGTCTGTTGCGCCATCATCATCAGCGCAGTACTGAATATATGAGTCGCTGGATTGAAGCGAAGAATCAGAAGAATTATGACCAATGAAAATATATACTTATAAAGGCTGTGGCACCTGTAAAAAGGCGAGCCAGTGGCTGGATGCCAGGGGAATTGCCTATCAGGAAGTGCCCATCCGTGAGACGCCTCCCAGCGTGTCGGAATTAAAACGTATGCTGAAATTTCAACAGGGCGAGGTGCGTAAGCTTTTCAATACGGCAGGCGGCGACTACCGGGAGATGAATATGAAAGAAAAGTTGCCCGCGATGCGTGAGCAGCAGGTTTTTGAATTATTAGCGAGTCGCGGTAATCTGGTGAAACGACCCTTTTTGATCGCCGATGATTTTGGTCTGGTTGGATTTAAACCGGATGTTTGGGCAGCTGTATTTTCGGCTTAGCCAGCGGATGACCTGCTGATTCACGGCTCGTTTGCTATATTCCGAGACGAATCTGACTTTTCATTCGCATTCAGAGTGATCTTGCTTAACTCAATTTGGGTATGAGTGGAATTGACGACCTTATTGCAACTGTAGCAGCCTTACGCGAACCGGAGACCGGATGCCCATGGGATATCGAACAAGACCATCAATCACTGGCGCCATGCTTGATTGATGAGTGCTGTGAGCTCTTGCAGACAATCGATCGTCTGGATCTCGATCATATGGAGGAAGAGCTGGGCGATGTTTTGTTGCAAGTGGTGATGCATGCGCAAATCGCGCAGGAGGCGGGTCATTTTGATTTCGACGCAGTGTGTCGAGAGGTGAATGACAAACTGATACGACGTCATCCCCACGTATTCGGTGAGGCGCAAGCAGGTGATTCGAAGGCTGTCTTACAGCAATGGGATCAAATTAAGTCCAAAGAGAAAAAGCGTGGACCGGAGCAAAAAGGTATCTTTAAAGATCTACCGTTACAACTGCCCGCTTTGATGTTTGCGCAGGACGTTTATAAGCAGATTCAGAAGCAAAAGATGGATGCGTCCAAAGTGATTGATGCCGGCGGGATTGAAATGACCGCGCAGGCATTGGCAATGAACGAGTCAGCGCTGGGGCAACAGCTTTTCGAGATCGCGGCCGCTTGTCGAGAGCGTGGCATCGATCCTGAATCGGCGCTGCGACAGTACACACAGAGCGTGGTGGACACGCTCGAGCGCAGTTAGGCGCCCTATAGCGTGAACGTTAAGCGATGAGGGCGCGAGATGATCTGACCATATCGTTGGGGCATCTTACTGTGCCGCTGGAAATCCGTCGTCGCAAAGGCACCCGGCATATGCGGCTGAGTTACGGGCACCGGAACCAGGTTGTCGTGTCGGTGCCGATGCGTTGCTCGGATCGTGAAGCACTCAGGTTTGTTGAGAAGCAACATGCTTGGTTGCTGGCTCAGTCAGCGAAAATGCCACGAGTCAGAACGGTGCGGGAATGGTTGGAAATGCATCCTCAGATGAGTGGCAGTGGTGATGTTTTTCTTGTAAGAATTGAGCGTGTGTCAGATCGAGCGCGCGCCGATTATATTTTTGAAAACGGTGGTTCAGAGTTGGTTTTACGCATTCCTGCCAGTGCAGCGGATTGCGATGCCACGCTGCTACAACTAGTAAAGCGTTTTGCAAAAGATGCCTTGGCCTGTCGGGTGGCCTTTCATGCGAAGCGACTGGGATTGAACTATGGCAAATTGAGTGTGCGCGATCAATCCAGTCGTTGGGGTTCTTGTTCATCCACAGGTGGTATATCACTGAACTGGCGCTTAATTTTGTTAGATCCGGTATTGCAGGATTATGTGATCCTCCATGAGTTGGCGCATCTCACCGAAATGAATCATTCGCGACGGTTTTGGGGTTTACTGGATCAATATGACCCCGATCGCCTTGCAAATGAGGCAAAGCTAAACGAGTTGACCGTCGAAGTGATGCGCGTCGGGCGCGGCGATTAAATTTTACTGGAAGACATGGCGGCGACGGCTGCAGCGCAACGCATGCCGTCGAGTGCGGCACTCACGATACCGCCGGCGAAACCAGCCCCTTCACCGCAGGGGAATAGACCCTCAATTTCCGGATGTTGCAAGCTGCTGGCGTCGCGTGGGATTCGTAGCGGGGAGCTCGTTCTGGTTTCGAATCCGATTAAATTGCACTCTTCTGTGAGATAGCCGCGCATTTGTTGGCCGAAGAGTTTTAGGCCTCGTTTCAGACGTTCGACGATCCAAGCTGGGAGCAGCTCGTCGATACGAGCGCTCTTGATTCCCGGGAAGTAACTGGTCTTTGGGAGCGCCGGAGACGCCCGACCATCCAGAAAGTCGGTGACGCGTTGCCCCGGAGCCACTTGTCCGCCTCCACCGGATTTTTTAGCCGCGATTTCCAGAGCCTTCTGAAAAGCAATGCCGGCCAAGACACCGTGTGCGGGTTGAAGGTCGCTGGTGTCTTCGGGTTCAACGGTCACCACCATGCCGCTATTGGCGAAAGGAGAATCACGACGGGCGAGGCTCATGCCATTGACGACGACCTCATCATTCTCAGTTGCAGCCGGCACTATAAATCCGCCAGGGCACATGCAGAAAGAGTGGACGCCACGATTGTCAATCTTGGTCGCCAAGCGATAGCTGGCCGCAGGCAACAGGCGTGGGCGTTCTTGTCCTAAGGGGTAGTGGTATTGCAACGAATCGATCAGCGGTTGCGGATGCTCGATGCGGACGCCGACAGCAAATGCTTTTTGCTCCAAACGAATTTCTTGCGCATGGAGTTGTTGATAAATGTCGCGCGCCGAATGACCCGTGGCTAAAATAACACGCTTGCTCAGAAATTCGCGCCCACCGCAGGTAGTCACACCCTGGATACAAGCATCTTTCAGGATAAAACTGTTTACCTTGGCGCCGAAATGTACCTCCCCGCCTGCCTCGATAATGGATTGGCGCATGGCCATCACTACTTTGGGTAGGAGATTGGAACCGATGTGAGGGTGGGCATCGATGAGTATTTGTCGCGGGGCACCGTGAGCGACCAAGGTTTCATATATGCTTCGTACCGGGCCACGTTTGGTGGCGCGCGTGTACAATTTACCATCGGAAAAAGTGCCCGCCCCACCTTCACCAAAACAGTAGTTGGAATCTTCGATCACCGTGCCGTTTTTGAGGATGGGCCCCAAGTCAAAGCGTCGCGCCGATGCATCTTTACCGCGCTCCAGAATAATGGGCTTGAGTCCAAGTTCCACGCAGTGGAGCGCCGCAAACATTCCTGCGGGGCCACAGCCAATAATAATAACCGTCGGTTCACTCCCTGTAAGCCTTTTGTAGCTGGTTTTATAATCAGCTTCCGGAGCCAATGGAGTATCAATCCCCACTGCCAGACGAAGTTGTACTTTGATCTGACGCTGACGAGCATCGATGGAATGTTTCAGCACGCGCAGCTCAACGATGCGGGAGACATCAAGATTTAATTTTTTCGCAACGGCCGCTTTTTGCGAAGTCAATTTTTCGGATAGATCCAGCGGTAAGACGATGTCGACCGTTATTTGCTGCGGGGGATCTGTTAAATTTTCGGACATGTGGGAATAGACTACTGGCTCAGTTATCTCTCATAACAGGTACGTAGCTTTAATCTGAAACCAAGTACAATCATGAAAAGTATAACCATCTTACTTCTATCCCTACTGAGTCTCAGTACCGCCGTTGGTGCGAGTGTTTTACAGCATCAGCTGGACGTGGATACCCGTTTAGAGGAATTCTCCCTGAAAGATAATCTGATGTTGCAGGGCTACGATGTGGTGTCCTATCAGCAGGCAGATGGTCCACAGCAGGGAAGTGCGAGTCATCAAATCGAATATCGAGGTGTGCAATATCGTTTCGTGAGTGACGCGAATCAGCGCGCATTTTTAGCGGATCCTGAACGCTATGAGCCACTCTATGGGGGCTGGTGCGCGTATGCCATGTTGGAAGGCAAAAAGACCAAAGCAAATCCTGAAAGTTACAAGATTGTGGACGATCAATTGTTGGTTTTTTACGATGGTTTTTGGGGCGACACACTTAAGATGTGGAATGATTTTTTAAACAAGGAGACAACGGATGCTGACTTAATTGAGACAGCGGACAGTCATTGGGAGGAAATATTGCAGCCTTAGATCATCTTTTCGTGTTCGTCACTCATACGTCACGATATGGTTATCTTGCCGGATTATTGTAAATGTTCGCGCGGATTTTCCGCTTCACGTTTTCAATCAATAATCGGCAAGTTATGTACTCTTCTCTTAAGTTTTCTTTTATTCTATTCTCTCTGGGTTTGATCGCTCAGGCAGGCTATTCCCAAATTTCAATTAGCCCGATTAGTTCGGTCTCTAACGGCTCACTCGAAGCTATTTTCGATGAATCAGCGGCTGAAATTGTAAAATACGATTCGCTTACCAAGCAAATTTACGTGGTCAACGGAAGCGCTGACAGCATTGATATTTTTGATGTGAGTGATCCGTTCAGCCCAGTCTTAATTACTGCGGTCGATTTGAGCGGCTATGGTAATCCCAACAGCGTCGCTGTGAATCCGAGCGCGAAGTATAATGAAGTCGCAGTCGCAGTGGATTCCGGTGAAGCAGATATTCGCGGTACAGTAGTTTTTTTGAACAAAGCGGGCGAAATCCTTGATAGTGTGGTCGTGGGATATCTACCCGACATGTTGACCTACGATTCGAAAGGTAAGCGCTTGGTCGTTGCCAACGAGGGCGAGCCGAACGATGATTACACCTTCGATCCCGAGGGTTCTGTTTCTATTATTGAGCGTCGCGGTGCCAACTACGCAGTTACTGAAGTTTCTTTTGCTTCAATCTCTGAAGATGAGTTAAATGGCGCACGTATTTCGGGTCCGCTAGGCACTACGATCGCGCAGGATCTGGAACCTGAGTATGTCGCGATCGATTCGAAGGGCCAGTTTGCCTATGTAGCTTGCCAGGAAAATAACGCTCTGGTTAAGGTCGATCTGAATCGTAAGGCGATTGTTGGTATTTTCGGGCTGGGATATAAAAATCACGCCGAGCTCGGCAATGCGATCGACGCTTCGGATCGGGACGAAGCAATCCTTATCGCCAATTGGCCGGTTAAGGGTTTGTTCATGCCGGATTCGATTGTTGCTTATGAAGTCGGTGAGAAAACTTATATCGTGACTGCAAACGAAGGCGATGGTCGTGAGTACGATGGCTACGAGGACGAAGATCGTGTCAAAGATCTCGTGTTGGACCCCAGCGCTTTTCCGTTGGCCTCCACTTTACAGGAAGATGAAAATCTGGGCCGATTGACTGTTCTCACGACACAGGGTGACCCCGACGCCGATGGCGATCACGATGAACTTTTCAGTTTTGGAGCCCGTTCCTTCTCGATTTTCAGTGAAGACGGTGCACTGATTTTTGATAGCGGTGATTTCATAGAGACGTATCTAGCGGAGAATTTGCCTGACGCATTCAATGCCACGAATGACGAGAACGGAAGTTTTGATAGTCGCTCGGATGCCAAAGGTCCTGAGCCCGAGGCGCTGGCTTTGGGAGCGATCGCCGGGCAGACCTACGCCTTTGTTGGACTGGAGCGCATTGGCGGAATCATGATTTTTGACATCACAGATCCGAGAGAAGTCAGCTTTGTTGACTACTTCAATAATCGCGATTTTACGGGTAGTGCGAAACTCGGCACTGCTGGTGACCTAGGACCTGAGGGTATTGATTTCGTTCCTGCTTTGGAGAGTCCGATTGGTCTGCCGCTGCTGATTGTCGCGAATGAAGTAAGCGGTACGACTACCATTTATCGGGTCGATTCTAAATAGCCGGACTTAGCGCTGAATTTTCAAACAAAGAAGCCGGATTGCGACTGATGCGCGATCCGGCTTTTTGTTTAGCAGAAAGCTAGTTTTGCTGCTTAATGCTTATGGTCGAGGTAGAGCTCTTTAAAGGCCGCTATCTTTTTGGCAAGGATAGCGGCTGCTTCACCGTCGGTGGTTTGTTTCGACTTCATTGAGTAAACGATGATGTGATGCAGTAGCTCAACTTTGTCGGCATAATGCTCTGCGTCAGGCTTGATGCGCTGTGCTAAGAAGTAATCAGCAGCTTCATCAATGATTGTTTGCGCATGGCTTTCCTTGTTAACAGTCCAGCGTATCAGTTGTTGTTGATCCTGTGCGCTGAGCTTGTCTTTAGCTGATAGTTCCGTGATTTGAGTGCTGGCTTTGGTGATGGTAGCCACGTGTTGTTCCAACTCTCCAAACTTGAGTTCGTCACCGTATATACCGCACGGTATTTGGCAATGCGCATGGACTGTGTTGGCGAGCGAGAAGGATAGTGCGGCGATAGCGAGTAATGGTAAGACTTTCATGGGTGTAAATGTGATTGTATTATGATGAGAGAGAAGGTGCAGTATACTCTTTCAAAGAGGTATTGCAAGTGAGCTTGTTTTTCTGCCTCGATCGAACGTAGCGCATTTTGCTGTTAGCAGTTTCGCCTGAACCGATAATAATTATGGCCATAGTCTGGAGTCAGTTAATTGATACAAATCATTATGAAGTACGCTCCGCGGGGGCGACGCTGCGACTCTACCGTAATGGGGTTAATCACTCGCAATGGAACCCGAACCGTCCGCTGTCCGGTTGTATTTGGGATTTGATAGTTTTACCTGCCTTGTATCGGCCGCAGGACAGTATTCAGAATGCATTGATTCTGGGTTTTGGGGCCGGCACCGTTGCGGCGCAATTAAGGTGTCTGCTGGACCCGGAGCGAATTGTTGGATTGGACTTGGATCCGATACACCTCTCGATTGCCGATGGCTTTTTTGATTGTGCGCAAGGCTGCGAATTGATGGCTGCCGATGCGGTTGAATGGGTGCGTGAGTCCAAGCAATACGCGACATTCGATTACGTTCTGGACGATATTTACGGAGAAGAAGATGGGCTGCCGCAGCGCTGTGCGCCGATGGACTTGGAATGGTGTCGCGAGTTGGCGGCTCTGGTGCGACCGGGAGGCATGTTGGTTTTTAATTTAGTGGAGCCCTGTAAAGTGCCACACATACCTTTATTCAAGGATGCGGTGTTAAAGAAACGCTTTCCCCATGTTCGTATTTTTAAAATGGATGGCTACGAAAATAGGATTGTTGCCTTCAGTGAAGCGGCTTTGGAAACGGTTTGTTTCGAGCAGCATTTAAAACGTATCTGCAAACAACATCCGCGTTGTTACGGTGTGGGTAAGCGTTACCACTCAAAGCAGGCTTAATTTTATTCCAGACTCCAAAGGTAGCTTTGTTTTAATGCGAGCTGTAAGCCGTTGGGGTCGACAATCGTGAAGCGCCAAGCTCCTGGCAGTGCGTCTTTATTCGGCCAGTCTTTACCTGTCAGACCAACAAATATCTCGTTGCTCTCAGGGCGTCTGGCAGGGAGTTCAAAGTTGTGTACCTCTGCATCGAGGGATTTCGGTGTGTGGAACTCTCCGATAACTTGTGTGCCTGCCGGCATACGACGGACATCGGTGTCGAGTATTAGCGTAAAATAATAGCCACTCCGGTCGGTTGGATCGCTGCGAATAATAACGCGGTCGCCTTGGTGCTCTTTGCCGGTTAAGTATTCGCTGATGCGCATGAATTCATCAGCCTCAATATAGCGCGGTTTAATTTCCTCGATCGTGACGGAGGTGATCGGTGGTTTGCGTCCGGAGATACAGGAAACGCAGAGCAAGCAAATGTAAGCGAGGAAAATAAAACGCATACTAGTTAGATTCGCCAGCGGACGGTGCTTGTCAATAGTCAGCGATAGCTGGATTTAAGATCGCTTATTCTGAGATTACGCGTCGGGTTGCTTAGCCCATTCCGGTGGATTTTGTAATTCCGCTTTGAGTACACCAATGCAAGGTAGCTGGCGGTAGCGTTCCGCAAAGTCGAGGCCGTAACCCACCACGAATTCATCCGGTATTTTAAAGCCTACAAAATCGGCTTCAAAATCGACGCTTCTGCGTGTGTGCTTATCCAGCAATACGCAGGTCTTCAGACTGGCAGGCTTCATAGCTAGCAATATTTCCGTAATGTGGGAGAGCGTGTGCCCGGTATCCAAAATGTCGTCAATCACCAGCACATCACTGCCTTCCAGATCGAGACGGATGCGATCAATGATTTCAGGCGTTTGCAAATGTGAGGCTTCATCGCGGTAGCTGGAGACTCGGATACAGTCTAACTGCAGCGGTATGTTGATCTGTCGGATGAGGTCCGCTACAAATATGATGGCGCCATTGATGATAGCGATAACAGTCACTTCACGCCCTTCATAGGCAGCATCGATCTCTTGGCCCAAGCTGGCCAAACGCTTTTTTATAGCTATTTCGTCTACAATAATCGTCTCGACATCTTCAAGTGGGGACGAGGTGCTTTCGGTGGGTCTCATACAGTATCTATTGTTTGAGAATTAGCAATTTTCAAGCCGATCTGAAATTTCATGCCTTTCACTCTTTTGGGCAATTGTCTTTCGCGGGCTTGAATTTCCGACGGATGGGGATTGTTTTATATCAAAAAATCATTTTGCAACCTGCGCATTGTGAGCTTGTCATAGCGCTGATACCCATGCGTCGGTCCTTCATTATAACACGTATTCCACTCTTCGTCCTCACCTTTCTGATTGTAGGGGCGACACCTGTCCGTGGGCAGGTGCCGCTGGTAACGGATCAAGTGGTCACGCCGGATGTAAGAAGCATTGTTATTTTGGAGTGGCAAATCGATGCTGCCGAGCGAGCTTTAAGGTCTGGTTTGGCTGGTTTGGCTGAAAAAAGTTACCGAACTTTACTAGATGATGGCTCGATAAGTACCGATCAAGCGGACTTCTTTCGAGTGCGTCTGGCGGCAGCATTGATTGCACAGCGTAAATTTCCGTCAGCACGCACCATTTTGGAGGAGGTTTCCCCTCAAAGACGCGACAGCACGTACTATTTATATTTAGGCGTCGCCAGATTTGGTGACGGTAAACAGGTCGATGCCGCGAGTATCGTGGATGCTTTAGAGCGCGTTGATCAGTCCGAGTTGGAAGCCTTTGATCGGCCGTGGTACCATTTGTTGAAGGGATTGGCCGCAGAGGCCAGTGGTGATCAAGACGCAGTTTTGCCAGCCTTTGAAATGGCAGCCGATGCTGCGGTTTCAGTCGAGCAGGAAGCTTTTTTCAACAGTTTGGTGTTTAGGCAAAGAATTCTGCAGACTCCATCTTCCGAAGACTTGGCGTTGGAAGTGCGAAATCAGTTGCAACGATTGAAGGATAGCAGCGCTGCCTATCCATATGCCCGCGAGTACATGATTATTTTGTACAATTTGGGTAGAGTTGAGCAGGCGATCGAGGAAAGCATTGAGGCGCGAAAAAATCCGAATCTATCTAATTATGAGAGAGGACAGCTCCGCTTATTGGCGGCCGTCATTCGGGGAGTGGATTCATCGGCTGGGCAGCAACTTCTGCGAGAGCTTATTGTGGATGTCGATCAAAGCCCTGAAGTACTGCGAATGGCCTTGCAGTTGCTCGCGTCCAGTAGCGGGGCGATCACGGGAAGTTTCTCCGATTTTTTAAATGAGTTGATTGCGAGTCCGCAAGCGCACCCGATCTTGGGCCAAATTTATTACATTCACAGCCAGCTTGCATTAGCACGTGCCGAAGAGGCATTGTCT
>Ga0210065_1000319_pt1 | contig 13317 bp, 13 predicted proteins | sample Muzzi_PWB_D1_FD_185533 | JGI IMG/M metagenome (GOLD analysis project Ga0210065, IMG submission 185533) | Wetland microbial communities from San Francisco Bay, California, USA, that impact long-term carbon sequestration - Muzzi_PWB_D1 (SPAdes) | ecosystem: Environmental > Aquatic > Marine >... | reverse complement strand
GGGGCGGCACGATTAGGATCTCGGTCGGAACGAGCCCGGGGCCGAGGAATACGATGACGATCGACGAGGCGAAACGGCGGCTGGCTTTGATCGAGGGCATCGGCGACCTGAAAAGCGACAGCGACAAGGGGAAGTCGGAGATCCAGGTGAAGGTGGATCCCGATCAGGCGGGCCGTTTCGGGATTTCCCCGGCCACGGTGTCCCAGATCATGGGCCTGACCTACCGCGGGGTCCAACTGCCCCGTCTGAAGACCGGAGAGAAGGAGATCGACCTGGTTGTCTCGCTGCTGCCCGAGGACCGGGAGTCGATCGAAAACCTTTCGCTGCTGACGGTGGGTTCGGTCGACGGCCGGCCGGTGCAGCTGAACCAGATCGCCGAATTCCAGTTCGGCAAGAGTCCGGAGCGCATCTTCCGCCGCGACCAGCGGACCGGGGTGACCGTCACCGGCACCTGGGACGGCGACCAGCTGGACGAGGCCCTGGCCGTCATCCGCCAGATCATGGACGGCATGGACCTGCCCTTCGGTTACAGCTGGAACTTCGGCAGCGAAATCCAGCGGGCCCGGCAACAGCAGGGCGAGATGGGCATGAACATGCTGCTTGCCCTGGCCTGCGTGTTCTTCGTCATGGCCAGCCTGTTCGAATCCCTGCTCTACCCCATGGTGGTCATGGGGACGGTGCCCTTCGCGTCGCTGGGCGTGTTCTGGCTGATGATGGCCACCGGCACCCCCTTCAACATGATGGCCATGATCGGCATGGTGATCCTGATCGGGATCGTGGTGAACAACGGCATCGTGCTGGTGGACCACATCAACGGGAAGCGGCGCGCCGGGGAATCCCTGGACCAGGCCATCACCACCGGTTGCGCGGACCGGTTGCGCCCCATCCTCATGACCGCCGGAACGACCATCCTGGGCCTGCTCCCGCTGGCCCTGTTCCGGGGGGCGCACGTCGGGGACGCGGAGTATTATCCGATGGCCCGGGCCATCAGCGGCGGCCTTGCCTCCAGCACCCTGCTGACCCTCCTGGTCATGCCGACCTATTACCGGCTGGCGACTCTCTGGGCGGAACGGCTGACCTCGGGCCTGCGCCTGTGGACGGGCCGGGGCCGGGCCGGGGACCTGACTTCGGTGGAGACGCTTGGGGATCCTGTTAATTGAAATTGCGATTCAAGGGGCACCGGAGTATATTTTCTCCAAGCAGGGAGGGAGGATTTGACCGGATCGGCCAAAGCTCCCTCCTGTCACTTGCCTAGCCGGCCGGCTTACCGGCCCTTTGTCGAAGGAACAAGGTGAAGATATGTATACCCATAATCCCAATGACCGCGTGGCCATTTTCATTGATGGTGAAAATATCCATTACAGCGCCAAACATCTGAACATGCGCCTGGACTACCTCAAGCTCTGCCGGAACCTGGCGGGCGAACGCCGGCTGCTGCGTTCCTACTTCTACACGGCGGTCAGCAACCAGTCCGAAGGCAAGATCGACTTCATCAATTTCCTGAAGCTGAACGGTTTCACCGTGGTGACCAAGGAGATCAAGTCCTTCAACGAGATGGACGGGGGCGGGCGCAACGTGCGCGGCCTGCTGGACATGGAGATGGCCATCGACGTGCTGGACCTGGCGCCGCACCTGGACACGGTCATCCTCTGCACCGGCGACGGCGACTTCAAGCCCCTGGTGCTGGCCCTGGGCCGGCGCGGCATCCACGTCGAGGTCTGCGCCCTGCGTGAAATGACCAGCACCGAGCTGATCGCCACCGCCGACGCCTACACCGACCTCGCCACGCTGAAGGATGACATCGCCCTGCAGTCGGCGCCGGCTCCCCAGCGGGAGATCAAGAACGAACTGCCCGATCCCGGCAACGACGAGTTCGACAATTCCTACAAGGTCCAGGACACGAGCTTCGACTTCTAGTCCGGCTCCTGGCGGCGGTCCCCGACCCCTTCGGAAAGAAAAGGCCCGGCCATTGATTTGGCCGGGCCTTTGTGCAGTCGCCGGCGGTCAGGTCCGGTTCAGCTCGGCGAGGATGTCTTCACGGTACCGTTCCTGGATCAGGAGGGTCACCGGCCCGGGTTTCCCGTCGGCCACCGGCCGGTCATCGACACGGACCACGGGCAGGACCTCGCGGACGCTCGAGGCGACAAAGACCTCGCAGGCCGCCTCGAGGTGCCGGCGGTCCAGGATCTTCTCGCGGACTTCGATCCCTTCGCCGCGGGCCAGGGAAAGGATCCGCTGCCTGGTCCGTCCCGCCAGGAAATCGCCGCAGTTGTCAGGGGTCAGCAGGTTGCCCCCGGCCACCAGGAACAGGTTGCTGACGGCCCCTTCGAGAAGACGGCCGGCCGCGTCGGTCAGCAGGGCCTCGGGGCAGCCCGCGGCCGCGGCCCGGCGCAGGGCCCGCACCGTGGCCAGGGAGTTGAGGGTCTTCAGTTCGGGGAAGTTGCCCCGGGCATACGCGGCATCCAGGGTGATCACGCCGATGCCTTCGGTCCTCCAGCGCTCGAGTTCCATCCCCAGCGGCGCCAGGGTGACCAGGACCGTGGGGTCGATGGAGGCCAGGCCGGTCACCGGGAGGGGATGTTCGGGACCCCCGCCCCGGCTGACGGTGATGCGCAGCCGGCCGTCCCGGTCGGTCAGGCGATTCTCGGCGGCCAGGCGGGCGGCGATGAGGGCAAAGTCTTTTTCGGTGTGGGTCAGCGGGATTTCCAGTTCCCGGGCATGGGCGTGCAGGCGTCGGCAGTGAGCCTCCAGATCGACGGGTTTCCCCCGGTAGAGGCGCAGGGTGGTGTAGACCCCGTCACCGTACAGGAAACCCCCGTCCCAGACCGAAATTCTCGCCTCGGCTTCATCCACGAAATCCCTGTTGAGATAGACGATCATGCCCGTCCTTCGGTATTTGGCCCGGCCAGAGGGTCACACAATCGGGCGGTGGTGGCAACAGGGCAGTGCCGGGGGGGATAATTAAACTCCCGGATCGACTTGTTGACACGATCCAACTGTTTGTTATTTTTGCAACAAATCGGATTCTCCCGGCAGACACCGCCAGTCCCCAAGGGGGCGCGGGGCCCGTCGTGATCGTTCATGCACAGGGAGCCCTCATGTTCGAACAGTTCATTCCCGTCCTGATGGTCCTCGGAGTCGCCGCCGGCTTCGCCGCGCTGTTCCTGGGGTTGAGTTTCTGGCTCGGACCCAAGCGGGGAAACCTCCTGAAGGATTCCACCTACGAATGCGGGATTCCCGTCCGGGGCACGATCCAGATCCGGTTCTTCGTCCGGTTTTTCCTGGTGGCCCTCTTTTTCCTCCTCTTTGATCTCGAAGCGGTGTTCCTGTACCCCTGGGTCATCCTCTACAAGGGAATGGTCGTCGGCGGACAGGCGGCCTTCGCGCTGGGGGAGATGGGCGCGTTCGTGCTGGTCCTGCTGGTCGGGTTTGTCTACATCTGGAAGAAAGGCGGGCTCGAATGGCAGTAGATCTCGAAAACCCCAGCAATTTCATGACGACCCGCCTGCGCCAGGCGGTCAACTGGGGGCGCAAATACAGCCTGTGGCCGCTGCCCTTCGGCGTGGCCTGCTGCGCCATCGAGTTCATGAGCACCGTGTCGTCCTACAACGACATCAGCAGGTTCGGCGCCGAACTGGTGAGGTTCTCCCCCCGGCAGAGTGACCTGTTGATCATCGCCGGCACCATCAGCTACAAGCAGGCTCCGATCCTCAAGACCATCTACGAACAGATGGCCGAACCCAAGTGGGTCATCGCCATGGGCGTTTGCGCCAGCAGCGGCGGGTTCTACAACAACTACAGCACCCTGCAGGGAGCCGACCGGATCATTCCGGTCGATATCTACGTCGCCGGTTGCCCGCCGACGCCGGAGAACCTCCTGTTCGCCCTGACCCAGATCCAGGACAAGGTCGAAAAGGAAGGCCTGGTGCCGGCCGAAAAGCGCCACGCGCACCGGGCGGAGGCCTGATTATTCCGGGAATTCCTCTAACGACGCGGCGCGACGGACGGCAGGTTCCCGCGACACGCGACAGGGATGGCAGAGCATGAGTCAGAAGCTGGTCGCGAGGCTGCAGAAGGAATTCGCGGGCGACGTCCGGGAAGTGCCGAACGCCCGCGGGGACGAGACGGTCGTCGTCGGCAAGGACAAGCTGGTCGAGGTGTTGGTTCATCTGCGCGACGCCGAGGGCTGTGAGCAGCTCTCGGACGTGGTGGGCGTGGATTACCCCGACCGGGACCAGCGGTTCGAGGTCAACTACCTGCTTCGCTCCTGGAAGAACGATCACCGTCTCATCGTCAAGGTGAACGCCGAGGAGGACGAGTCGCTGCCGACGGCCACGGGCGTCTACCGCAGCGCCGACTGGCACGAACGCGAGGTTTTCGACCTGCTGGGTGTCCCGTTCGCCGGCCATCCCGACCTGCGGCGCATCCTGTGCCACCATGAATTCGAGGGACACGCCCTGCGCAAGGACTATCCCATCGAGCAGGGGCAGGAATGTTCCCGGCCGGAAAACCTTTTCACCGACCAGGACATCGCCGCGGCCGCCCGCCGGGCCTCGACCCTGGTGTCCGATCCCGACGGGCCGATGGACGAGGTGCACCCCAGCGACCTTTTGACGGTGAACCTGGGTCCCAGCCATCCGGCCATGCACGGTGCGCTGCGGGCCGAGGTGCTGCTGGACGGCGAGACCATCCTCGAGGCGCGGACCGAGATCGGGTACATCCACCGCTGCTTCGAGAAAGAGGCCGAGGACCACACCTGGGCCCAGGTCATGCCCTACACCGACCGGCTCAACTACTGTTCGGCCATGCTCAACAACTCGATCTACGCCTCGGCGGTGGAAAAGCTGATCGGGATCGAGGCCACCCCGCGCACCCAGGGGATCCGCGTGATCGTCAGCGAGTTGTCGCGCATCATCGACCATCTGGTCTGCGTCTGCGCCAACCTGGTGGACATCGGCGCGCTGACCAACTACTGGTACCTGTACAACGTGCGCGAGAGCATCTACGAATCCCTCGAAAAGCTCTGCGGCTCCCGCCTGACGACCAACTACGCGCGCATCGGCGGCATGAGCCACGACCTCTATGACGGCTTCGACACCGAGATCCTCCACAAGCTGACCGAACTGGACAAGGGCATCAGCGACGTGATGAAGCTGGTCGCCCGCAACGGCATCTTCCTGGACCGGACGGTGAACGTGGGGGTGATCAGCCAGGCGGACGCCTTGAGCTTCGGCTACACCGGACCCTGCCTGCGGGCCACCGGCCTGGCCTACGACCTGCGCAAATCCCATCCCTACTGGGGCTACGAAAACTACGACTTCGCCATCCCCACCGGCACCAACGGCGACACCCACGACCGCATCATGGTGCGCATGGCCGAGATGGTGCAGAGTCGGGCGATCGTCGTCCAGGCCCTGGACAACCTGCCGGACGGGCCCCTGAACGTCGACGACCACACGGTGGTGCTGCCGCCCAAGGACAAGGTCTACCACAGCATCGAGGGGGTCATGAACCAGTTCAAGCTGGTCTACGAGGGCATCCAGGTTCCCGCCGGCGAGGCCTACGGTTTCGGCGAGGGCGCCAACGGCGAGCTTGGCTTTTTCGCCGTTTCCGACGGCACGGGCCACGCCTACCGGCTGAAGGTGCGGCCCCCGTGCTTCCCGATTTTCTCCTCTTTCGCCTTTTTGACCGAGGGCGGGATGATTCCCGACGCGATCGCGACCCTCGGCAGTCTGAACATCATCGCCGGCGAGCTGGACCGCTAGGTTCCTTGCCAGGGAAGGTTGACCGTTGATGAGCAAGCCTGTGAACGAGCAGAACGGATTTGCGCTGTCCCCCGAGGGGGCCGCGCGGGTCGATAAGCTGATCGCGCAGTACCCCACCAAGGCCAGCGCGCTGATGCCCTGCATCTGGGTGATCATGGACGAGCACGGCTTCGTTTCCGAGGACGGGATCACCTACCTGACCGGAAAGCTGGACGTGACCCGGGCCCGGGTTCACGAGGTGTTGAGCTTCTACACGATGTTTCGCACCGAACCCCAGGCGGAATATACGCTTCAGGTTTGTCACAACATCAGCTGCCACATCATGGGCGCCCGGCCGATCATCGCCCACCTGGAAAAGCGGCTGGGGGTTCGGCTGGGGGAAACGACCCCCGACGGCAAGTTCGCCATCGAGGGTGTCGAGTGCCTGGGCGCCTGCGGCCTGGGGCCCTGCCTTCAGCTGGGCAAGCACCTCTACGAACACCTGACGCCGGCCAGGATCGATGAACTGCTGGAGAGTCTGCGCAAGGGCGTCGTGCCCAGGGCGGACACCGACCGTGAACTGCAGGGTAAAGGGGAAGCAAGTTGACCCGCAGCGATTACAACATCCTCTCGTCGCGTTTCGGCAGGTCGGACGGCCACCTGCTTTCGGTCTACCAGGCCGAAGGCGGCTACAAGGCCCTGCGCATGGCCCTGACCATGAAGCCCGAGGAGATCCGGGACGTGGTCAAGGAATCGGGACTGCGCGGCCGCGGCGGCGCGGGCTTTCCGACCGGCGTCAAGTGGGGCTTTGTTCCCCAGGGCAGCGAAGAGGTCTACTTCTTCGTCAACGCCGACGAAAGCGAACCGGGCACCTTCAAGGACCGGTTCTGCCTGGACTATGACCCTCACCAGACGCTCGAGGGAACCATCATCAGCTGCTTTGCCGTGCAGGCGAAGCTGGCCTTCATCTACATCCGCGGCGAGTTCGGCTGGCTGGTGGACCGCTGCCAGGCGGCCGTCGACGAGGCCTACGCCGCGGGCTTCCTGGGGAAGAACATCCTGGGCAGCGGTTTCGACCTGGACGTGATCGTCCACAAGGGCGCCGGCGCCTACATCTGCGGCGAGGAGACCGGCCTCATCAATTCGGTCGTGGGCGTCAAGGGGCAGCCCAGCATCAAGCCGCCCTTCCCGGCGGTTTCGGGATTCCTGGGCAAGCCGACCATCGTCAACAACGTGGAGTCGGTGGCTTCGGTGCCCTGGATCATCAACAACGGGGCCGAGGCCTACCGGAAGTTCGGAACCGAGAAATCCTGCGGGACCAAGCTGTGGTCCGTCAGCGGGCCCGTGAAGAACCCCGGCGTCTACGAGGTGCCCCTGGGCATCCCCTTCCAGGAGTTCTTCCATGAGTATCTGGGCGGGATGGTCGAGGGCGAGGAGCTGAAGGCCGTGATCGTCGGCGGCAGTTCGGTGCCCGTGCTGCCGGCGGCCGAGATCATGAGCTGCAACCTGGATTACGAGTCCCTGCAGAACGCCGGCACCATGCTGGGCTCCGGGGGCATGATCATCATCCCCAAGAGCAGCGACATGGTCGAACTGATCCAGGTGCTGATGCACTTCTATTTCGACGAATCCTGCGGCCAGTGCACCCCCTGCCGCGAGGGGACCGGCTGGCTGCACAAGATCGTCAAGAAGCTGCGGCGCGGGGAAGGCACCGCCGACGACATCGAGCTGCTGGGCCACGTGTGCAACGGCATGGCCGGGTTGACCATCTGCCCGCTCTCCGACGCGGCGGTCATGCCCATGCGCAGTTTCATCGACAAATTCCGCCCCGAATTCGAAGCCCTCATCCAGGAGACCGCGCCGGCTGAGCCTGTCAGCCGCTGGCCGCGGGGCGAGCAGGAGTAACGGGAATGGCAAAACTGACCATAGACGGCAAGGAGATCGAGGTTCCCGACGGGACCAGCCTCTTCGACGCCTGCCGGGATGCCCGCGGTGGCGAGGCCCTGCCTCACTTCTGCTACCACCCCGACCTGTCCGTCGCCGGCGTGTGCCGGCTGTGCCAGGTCGAGGTCGAGGGCATGCCCAAGCTGACCATCGCCTGCAACACCACCGTGCGTGAAGGCATGGTCGTGCACACGCGCAGCGAAAAGGTCACCCGGGCCTCGACCCAGATCCTCGAGATGCACCTGATCAACCACCCTGTCGACTGCCCCATCTGCGACCAGGCCGGCGAGTGCGGCCTGCAGGACCAGTACATGAAATACGGCCTGTACGATGCCGAGGTCGAGATGGACGACAAGGTGAACAAGGGCAAGGCCGAGGTCATCGGGCCCTACGTGATCCTGGACCAGGAACGCTGCGTCCTGTGCAGTCGCTGCGTGCGGTTCTGCAACGAGATCACCGGCACCGGCGAGCTGGGCATCTTCAACCGCGGCGACCGGGCCGAGATCGGCACCGCGCCGGGGACCGAACTGGACAACAACTACAGCATGAACACGGTGGACATCTGTCCGGTGGGGGCGCTGACCAGCCGGGATTTCCGCTTCCAGAAGCGCGTGTGGATGCTCAAGGCCGCCTCCAGCGTGTGCCCCGGCTGCGCCACCGGCTGCAACGTGCGCATCGACCATGAAGCCGGGAAGATCTATCGTCTGAAGCCGCGCTACAACCCCGAGGTGAACGGGCGGTGGATGTGCGACAAGGGCCGCATGACCTACAAGACCGTCCACGCCGACAACCGGCTGGGTGATCCCGTGGCCGGCGGTCAGCCCGGGACCTGGGCCGCCGTGCCCGGCGCCGTGGCCGACCTGGGCGCCCGGGAGGGTTTCGCGCTGGTGGTGGCCAGCCCGCAGCAGAGCCTGGAGGAGATGTATCTGCTCAAGGCCCTGGCCGCCGGTTCGCCCGTCAGCGGGGGCCTGAGCGATGCCGACCGCGGAGAAAAGGACGCCCTGCTCCTGGACGGGGACCGCACGCCCAACCGCAGGGGGCTGGCGCTGCTGGACATCGCCCAGGGCGACGGGACGGCCCTGGCCGCGTTGATCAATCGCGCGACCGGCACCATCCTCATCCACGGGGGCGACCCCGCGGCCGATCCGGAGGTGGCCGCCGCCCTGGACGGCAAGGCCCTGGTCTACATCGGCACCTTCGACAACGCCACGGCCGCCCTGGCCCGCGTGGTCCTGCCGGGAGCGATGTGGGCCGAAAAGGCGGGCATCTTCGTCAACCGGGACGGCCGCCTGCAGGAATTCAAGCAGAGCGTCGCCCGCCATGGCAACGCCCGCGAGGACTGGCGCATCCTGGCCGAACTGATGGCGGTCTGCGGGCGGGAGGATGCCCCGGGCACCTTGAAGGCCGTGCGCTCGGAGCTGGCCGTGGCCCTGGGACTCGAAACCGACCTGAACAGGATGCCCGAACGAGGGTTTGTGCCCGGGGGTGACGTCCGATGACCATCGTTTTCGACACACTGGCGAAGATCGGCTTCTTCTTCGCGTTGATCATGGGCCTGGTGGTGGTCCTGATCTGGATGGAACGCAAGGGCGCCGCCTTCATCCAGGACCGCACCGGACCCAACCGCGCCTCGATCGCGGGCGTGAGGCTGGCCGGTCTGGTCCATCCCGTGGCCGACGTTTTCAAGCTGCTGTTCAAGGAGGACGTCACGCCCGCCAACCGGCATCAGGCCCTCTACAACCTGGCGCCCTGGCTGGTGATGACCGTGGCCCTGAGCACCTACGCGGTGATTCCCTTCGGCGATTTCATCACCGTGGCCGGCCGCCGGGTGCCGCTGGTGGTGGCGGACCTCAACGTGGGGCTTCTTTACGTCCTGGCCATCGCGAGCCTGGCCACCTACGGGGTGGTCATGGCCGGCTGGGCCTCCAACAACAAGTTCACCTTCCTGGGCGGCATCCGGGCCACCAGCCAGATGATCAGCTACGAGATCAGCATGGGCCTGGCCCTGATGGGGCTGGTCCTGGTCTTCTCGAGCCTGCGCCTGACCGACATCGTGGCCGGGCAGGGCGACCTGATCTGGGGCTTCGTGCCCAAGTGGGGCGTGGTGGTGCAGCCGTTGGGCTTCATCCTGTTCATCGTCGCGGTGTTTGCCGAGACCAACCGCAACCCCTTCGATCTGCCCGAGGGGGAATCCGAGATCGTGGCCGGTTTCCACCTGGAATACAGTTCGATGAAGTTCGCCCTGTTTTTCATGGCCGAATACGCCCACATGGTGGTCGGGGCCTCCCTGATCACGACCTTCTATTTCGGCGGTTACCAGATTCCCTGGCTGCCGCGTGAGATGATCGAGGCCAACGCCGGCCTGATCCTGACCCTGAAGCTGGTCGGCGTGGCGATCGCGTCGCTGCTGATCGCGATGCTGTTCTTCAGGCGGGTCCAGAAGGAGAAGGGGAAATTCGGCGACGCCCGCGATCGCGAACCCGTGCTGGGTGCGGGGCTCTGGGTGCTGGTGGCCGCCGCCGCCCTGGTCGGGCTGGTCTTCAAGCCCTGGGCCATCGGCCCGGTGGGCGCCGAGATGGTCGCGTCCCTGTTCCAGATCATGGCCTTCGTGGCCAAGGTCGTCTTTTTCGCCTGGCTTTTCATCTGGGTTCGCTGGACCCTGCCACGTTTCCGCTACGACCAGCTGATGCGTCTGGGCTGGAAGGTCTGGCTGCCGCTGGGCCTGGCCAACCTGGTGGTCACCGCCGTCGTGATGGCGATTGTCTGATAGAGGAGTGCCATGAGTTTCGAAGGTCTACCCAAGGGATCCGGCGACACGAAGAGGTCGTTCCTGGAATCCCTCTACCTGCCGGAGGTCCTGCGGGGGTTGGCGGTGACGGCCAGGCATCTGGTCCACAACATCCTGCACACCGATGAAATGCCGACGATGCAGTACCCGGAGGAGAAGCGGGTTTACGGGGAACGCTTCCGCGGGCGGCACCGGCTGATGAAGCGCGAGGACGGCACCCCGCGGTGCGTGGCCTGCCAGATGTGTTCGACCTACTGCCCGGCCGACTGCATCGAGATCGTCGGCGCCGAACACCAGGACCCGAAGATCGAGAAGTACCCGCTGACCTTCGACATCGACCTGCTGCGCTGCGTGTACTGCGGCCTGTGCGAGGAGGCGTGCCCCTGCGACGCCATCCGCCTGGACACCGGGATCTATGAAATCGCCGCGGACAGCCGCGAGAAATTCATTGTTGGCAAGGACTTCCTTCTCAACAACGAAACCGACGGAACGCTCTGAGAAAGGCTCGTTATGGAAGGTATCCTGTTCTGGATTTGCGGCGTCCTGATGGTCCTCGGCGGCCTGATGACGGTGCTCCAGCGCAACGCGGTGGTTTCGGCGGTGTGGCTGATCTTCGCGTTCATCAGCGCGGCGGGGATCTTCGCCCTGCTGGCGGCGCCCTTTCTGGCCATCATGCAGATCCTGGTCTACGCCGGGGCGATCATGGTGCTCTTCCTGTTTGTCATCATGATGCTCCAGGGCCCGGCCCTCGAGGGTGAACGCAAGCTGCTGGCGGTGCCTTTGTGGCCGGCGGTGGCGGTGCCGCCCCTGGCCGTGCTGGTCATGGTCATCGGCTACCTGAAAAAGGACGGCCTGACCAGCCTGGGCACCGCGGCCCCCGACGGGTTCGGTTCGCCGGTCCACGTGGCGGAGCTCCTGCTGGGCAAGTACCTGCTGGCCTTCGAGCTGATTTCGGTCGTCCTGCTGGTCGCCATCATCGGCGCCCTGACCGTGGGCAGGGATGAAAGGAAACTGCCGTGGAAATAACCCTGACCCATTACCTCGTCCTGGCCATGGTGGTGTTCCTGACGGGCATGGTGGGCTTCATCGTTCGCCGCAACGCCATCGTCATGCTGATGTGCATCGAGCTGATGCTCAGTTCGGTGAACATCGTGTTCGCCGCCTTCAGCCGTTACCACGGCAACGCGGACGGCCATGTGTTCGTCCTGATGAATTTCGCGGTCGCGGCCGCCGAAGCGGCCATCGGTTTGGCCATCCTGGTGGAGATCTTCCGCCGCCGGCGCACCGTCAACGTCGATGACCTCAAAGCCCTGATGGAGTAGAGCGGTGGACAGTCACACGACCGAAACATTGCTGAGATGGATCGTCCTGGTTCCCCTGATCGGGGCGGTCGCGGGCGGACTGCTGAACCGGCGCCTGCCGAAACAGGTCGCGGGCCTGATGGCCTGCGGGGCCGTCGGCGTGAGTTTCGCGCTGTCGTTGACGGTGTTCCTGCGCCTGACCCGCCTGCCGGCCGCCGAACGGTTCGTCAGCGACACGGTGGCCACCTGGATCGGCTTCGGGAGCCTGCGGGTCGACCTGGGCTTCGCGATGGATCCTTTGAGCGGCGTCATGGCCCTGGTGGTGACCGGGGTAGGCTTCCTGATCCACATCTATTCCCTGGGCTACATGGCCCACGACAAGGGCTTCAATCGCTTCTTCACCTACCTGAACCTGTTCATCTTCGCGATGATGACACTGGTCCTGGGGGAAAACCTCCTGATGCTCTTCGTGGGCTGGGAAGGCGTGGGGCTGTGCAGCTACCTTCTGATCAGCTTCTGGTTCAACGATGAGGCCAACGCCGCCGCCGGCAAGAAGGCCTTCATCGTCAACCGGGTGGGCGACTTCGGCTTCCTGCTGGGCCTCTTCCTGATCGGCGTGACTCTTCTGCCGCACCTGGGCGAAGGGGAGGGGCTGCTGAGTTTCCGCACCCTGCAGCACCACGCGGGCATCCTGGCCCCCGTCGCCACGGCGATCTGCCTGCTGCTGTTCGTGGGCGCCACGGGCAAGTCGGCGCAGATTCCCCTGTACATCTGGCTGCCCGACGCCATGGCCGGCCCGACGCCGGTCAGCGCCCTGATCCACGCCGCGACGATGGTCACCGCCGGCGTGTACATGGTCGCGCGCATGAACTTCCTGTTTGTCCTGTCGCCGACGGCCATGTCCGTGGTCGCGGCCGTCGGGGTGACCACGGCCATCTTCGCCTCGACCATCGCCCTGACGCAGAACGACATCAAGAAGGTCCTGGCCTACTCGACGGTCAGCCAGCTGGGGTACATGATGCTGGCCTGCGGCGTGGGGGCCTTCGGCGTGGGCATCTTCCACGTCATGACCCACGCCTTTTTCAAGGCCCTGCTGTTCCTGGGATCCGGATCGGTGATCCACGCCATGAGCAACGAGCAGGACATGCGGGTCATGGGCGGCCTGCGCAAGAAGCTGCCGATCACCTACGGAACCTTCCTGGTGGGGACACTGGCCATCGCGGGCGTCTTTCCGCTGGCGGGCTTCTTCAGCAAGGACGAGATCCTGTGGAAGGCCTTCAGCAGTCCCCTCGGCGGCGTGCTGCCCTGGGCCGTCGGCTTCCTGGCCGCGGGCCTGACCGCCTTCTACATGATGCGTCTGGTGACGCTGACCTTCTACGGCGAGAACCGCGCCAGCGCGGAGATCAAGAGCCACATCCACGAGTCTCCGGCCACCATGACGATTCCCCTGGTCGTCCTGGCGGTGCTGTCGATCGTGGGTGGCTGGATAGGCTGGCCCCACTTCATGGGCGGCGGGGCCTGGTTCGAGCAGTGGCTCGAG
>Ga0210065_1000318_pt1 | contig 13328 bp, 10 predicted proteins | sample Muzzi_PWB_D1_FD_185533 | JGI IMG/M metagenome (GOLD analysis project Ga0210065, IMG submission 185533) | Wetland microbial communities from San Francisco Bay, California, USA, that impact long-term carbon sequestration - Muzzi_PWB_D1 (SPAdes) | ecosystem: Environmental > Aquatic > Marine >... | reverse complement strand
CAAAAAATTATTTCCGAACTGACCACAGCCGAGCAGCAGAAATCGGCAGCCAAGGTTGAACTCGAAACCGCAACCGTAACGCAGCGCGAAGTGGAAGAGCAGATGAACGCCACGCGTTCCCGTCTGAACGACCTGCGGAATGAATCGGTGGCACTCGACTCCAAATCATCGAAAATGCAGAACGAGCTCAATGCGCTGGATGCCCGCGATCGTGAAGCCATGCTCAAACGCGAACGGCTTGCCACAGAAAAATCAGAGCTTGAACGCTCGCTTGCCGCGTTTGTTGAGCACCAGAAAGAGATGGATGCCAAAGTTGAAACCCTTTCCGGCAAAGTAGCCGAACAAGCCGAACAGCTCAACACCCTGAATTCCGATCGTGCAGGAAGAAAGGATCTGATCGTTGAGAACGAACGCAAACTCAACGAAGCCCGCAATACCATGTCGGCCAAACATGCACAGCTTGAAATGCTGTCCGGCGGGGAAGCACGGCAGGAAGGGTTCCCTCCGGGCGCGCAGGTTCTTCTCGATCCCCCGACAGAATTCACGCCCGACCGTTCCCGCATCATCGGTCCGCTAGCCGAACAAATGACGACCTCTGCTGATTATCAGATTGCGCTGGAAGCCATCCTTCGCCCCTGCATTGATGCCATTGTCGTATCCGATGAGACTGCCGCCCGCGAGTTGTTGACTTGGCTCCGTGAACAGGAAGCCGGCAGCGCCCGCCTGCTGAGTGTCGTGTCCAGCAAAGAAGAAGCAACGGTGGACACCTCATCGTCCATTGGAACCAGCCTGCTGGACTGCATTAACTTCAGCGATCAGGTTGCGCCGCTCGTACGCCGTCTCTTCTGGAATGTTCGCGTCGTAGGCTCCGAAGCGGAAATTCCACAGGTACTTTCTGCCGACACCGTGGTCGTCACCCGGAACGGCAGTGTTGTTTCCGGCGATGGCTCGTCCGAGATCTGGATGCCGCAGACGGAAGGCCGCAGCCCCCTCGCCCGCCATCAGATGCGTGAACAGCTCCAGCAAGATATCGAACGCCTTGAGAAGGAGGTTCATGCGCTGGAAAATTCTCTTCAGACGCTGCGCGGCGAAGAATCCGGCATCGTTGAAGCCATCGAAAATGCGCGGCACCTGCTGGAGGAATACCGCCGCGAACTGGCCCTGCAGGAAGGCGAGCGGCAGGTAATTGTTCGCGAGACCGCCTCCGCCAGAGACCGCGTGGAAACCGTGGCCTTTGAATACGAAAGCCTTGCAAAATCGGAAAGCCAAGGCACCGAACTGCGTGCACGTTTAGCCACCGAACTGCAGGAAACCCGCGATCGACAGGCAACCGTCCGCTCGGAAATCGGCGAACAGACCACGGCACTGAACGAAATCGAACAGAAACGCTCCGATGCCCTTTCCATCACGTCGGAACATCGAATCGTCTATTCACAAAAGGCGCAGGCGCTGGAGCATCTGACCAACCGTAAACAACCCATGGAAGCGCGCATCGCAGAGCTGGAAGAACTGATCAGCGAGCGCTCCAACGGGGTCGATTCATATAACCGCCGCATTGAAGATCTGAAACTGGCGATTGAAAACGAACAGAATAAAATAGAACCGCTGGAAGTCCGGTTAGAGGAAGCTGGACAAACGCTCGAAGGGGAACGTGCACGCCGCGAGGAAACCATTCGCATTCTGACCACGGCAGAAAACCGCCTGCGGTCGATCCGGAACGAACTCGAAAACGAGCTCAACCGGAAGTCCAGGTTTGAAGTCCAGAAAGCGGAATTTACCATGCGCCACGACAATACGCTCGAGCGCGTAACCGGAACCTACCACATTACCAAAGAAGAACTGGCCGAAGCCGAAGCTCCGCGGTGGGAAAATGACGAAATCCCCGACCGCGAAGTGATTGAAACCCGCGTTGCGGAATTGCAGGCAAAAATCGACTCCATGGGTCCGGTCAATCTGGTGGCCATCGAGGAGCACGCGGAGCACGAAGAGCGCTATGCCTTCCTGATGAAACAGCAGGAAGATCTGACCAACGCCAAACAGCAATTGCTGGAGATGATTAAAACAATCAACACCACCACAACCGAAATGTTCAAAGATACCTTCAATAAGGTAAACGATAACTTTCAGGATATGTTCAAACAGCTCTTCGGCGGCGGTTCCGCGAAACTGGTTCTTACGGACGATGAAGATATTCTCGAAGCCGGGATTGAGATTATTGCCCGCCCGCCCGGAAAGAAACTGCAGACCATCTCGTTGCTGTCCGGCGGCGAACGAACCATGACCGCCGTAGCCCTGCTCTTTTCGCTTTTCAAGGTCAAGCCGAGTCCGTTCTGCGTGCTCGACGAGCTCGATGCCGCCCTGGACGATGCCAACATCAACCGGTTCGTTGATGCCCTCAAAGGCTTCCTGACTTCCTCGCAGTTCGTCATTATCACGCACAGCCGCCAGACGATTGCAGCAGCGGACGTTATCTACGGCGTTACCATGCAAACGCGCGGCATTTCCAAAGTGGTTTCCATGAAATTCGCCGACTATCAGGAAAAAGAGAAGGATATGAAATAGTTTGGAATGGTTTATGCGTAAGTTTCAGCATGGCTGTCCGAACACCCTGTAGGTAAAAGAAGACGTAATTTCATGAAAGCACCTAAACCATTTGATTTCTGGTACGCAGTCAACAACACGGAGTTGATCGCCACACCGAGTAACCACCTCGAAACCTTCGGTGAGACCGTCGTGAATTACTATCTGGTGTCACAGCTCATGGACAGTGTGGATCAGGTGAGAGTGCGTGAAGGGCATCTAAAAGCGCTCAAACCTACCATTATCACCCCGCAGTCACTGGGTCAGGTTGATGTAGGCGATTTCGGTGTAGATGCCGAGGAATACGCCGAATGGCTTGCGGAGCACGCGAACGATCTGCATCTGCTTCAATATGGATTCACTCTACAAAAGCAGGAAATCAAGGAATATGTTGTGACCGATCATATTGATAACGTTCTTGAACGCGTAAAAAACGATTCCAGCATTGCCGAGGATCCCCTCAGCGCAATTCTTATCGGTGTGGATGACCCCTGGCAGGTATGTCTGCTGAAGTTGATGGTCGAGCTCGTTCAGGATTCAGTAAAAGAAAACATGCAGGACCTCAAACAACATTCTGCAGATATGAAGAAACGGCTGCACAGCCACATTGATCAGGCTTTCCTCGATGCTTCGCGCGATCCGTCACGCATCTCAGCCCTTGCCGAAATGCTCAAACTAAACAATCTATGGGAAAAATACGAAGACCGGTTCTTCGCCCTCGTCAAAGCTTCTGATCGCTGACCTAACGATCTGATAATCCCGCAGGAACAGTAGTATTTTTTACTATTTTATACCAATAATCCTCATTGCGTTGCCGCGTATATACCTACAGTATAACCCGCGTTTTCAGGGCATAAATATTTGCCACGACAGGGACAACGGGCGATGTACAATATCAACAAGGAAAAAGAGTATCTGCTGGTAAAACTCCACAACGATTTCAACTACCCGCTGGTTAAAACCATCATTCATCATGAGACCGCTCTGGAAGACTATCGCAACAAGAATGATATCTGGCTGGTTGGCGAGCACCATGCCGACATCCGTCTCAGCGAACTGGAAAATATGGTAAAGGAATTTGAACAACATTGTCCCGCCGAAGCAAAACGAAGGAAAACAGCAGTCGTAATCAGACCCGGCTTAACCCATGCCATTTTTGAACTTTGGGCAAAAGCACTTAGAAAACGGGTCACATTCGAAATCGAGCTTTTTCAAACACTAGAAGAAGCCCAACACTGGATGGAAACTCCCGAAGAACAGGTTGCCTAAAGAAGGTAGACCGCTGGAATTAAAAAGGCGCTGACTCGCAAGAATCAGCGCCTTTAAAATGGTGGGCGATACAGAACTCGAATCTGTGACCTCTTGCATGTCAAGCAAGCGCTCTAACCAACTGAGCTAATCGCCCCTTAAAAAGAAGCACGGAATATACGCAGGGCACCCTGACCTGTCAATCGGGTGAACCACAAATTTTTTAACTCATAAAAAGGCTTAATCAACCCCGGCATAGGGGAGCGGATTATACGGCGCGTAAGGGTTCGCTTGCCTGGGAATATCCGTTATTGAGTGGTTTGCATCCCTTTCGATCGGTATTCGGAAGGCGAACAGTTGTAGTGCTTGCGGAAGGCACGGGAAAAATAGAGCGCATCGTCGTAGCCTACCGTCTTTGCGATTTCAGACACCGGGCGGGTTTTCCGGGTTTTCAAGAGTAACGCTGCACGTTCGAGTCGTTGTAGAACCTGATATTGTTTGAAACTGTATCCCGTCACCTTCCGGAACAGACGACTGACGGTGGATGTGCTGCGCCCGGTCAGTATCGCCGCTTCTTCCAGAGCCAGACCCTGTGCGGGCGTTTCGTGCATTCGTTCAATAACCGGCTGGATCAGGTCATAGTCTTTATGATGAATCAATTGGCCACTGATGATCAGTTCCAGCAGGTGACGAAACATGGATAGCAGGGTTTCAATCTTATGCTCGGGGAACACCGCCGTCTGCATATACGCTTTCTGAAGTTCATTATTTTTCTGCTCTTTTTTCCATACTTCATTATACGGAGAACGCTCTGGGGCAGCTTCGCTTCGGAACTGACCCAGCATCACATAACCAGCCAGATGCCCTTCCACTATCACCGGGGCCGTGGCCTCGCGCATACCCGCATGGCAGGTATAGGTGATCATATCGCGTTGTTCAAAAGCCACGCGCATCATTTCATGGTCCAGTTCCCGGCATTTGGATTCCATACCCAGTGTCTCCCGAAGCATGATACAATGCCGACAATTGGGGCGACCGACCCGGTCCGGGTAGATCAGTTTGCCATCCGGGCTGAAAAAGGAGATGCGGATCTCATGTAACTGGGTATACAGATTGAAAATATCCGATACCTGTTGATTGATTGTATGGTGCATGGAATCCAACATATGGATAAAAAATCACCATCTGCCTTATTTGTCCATATCTTTGATTCGTTATCCTATGGATTTTATAGACGCGTCCATATACATTTGGAAACTGACGATTACTAATAAAAAAGGATTTACCCATGTATGATGAGAATCTCGTAAAGGCCACCGAAGCCATCCACAACGCAACTTACGAAACCGCTCCGACAACCATATCCTATGCCCCCGGCCGGATCGAAGTACTGGGAAATCACACGGACTATAATGAAGGCACCACATTCTCCTGTGCAATCAATATGGGACATTGCTTCTGCATTTCCCGGTCCGATACACCCGGCGTGCAAATCACGGCTGGTGATCTCCGTGTAACGGCAACATTTGATCCGTCAACATCCGAACCGCTCGAAAAGAAATATCAGTGGGCCAATTATGTAAAAGGTGTTTTCCACTACCTACGCGAATTCGGTGTGGAAGTGGACGGCGTCAACTGCACCTTTATGGGGTCCATTCCAATGGGAGCCGGGCTCTCCAGCTCGGCAGCCCTCGAAGTGGCTACGGCCTATGCCGTACTGAGCTATGCCGGAAAGGAAGTCGGAAAAATCGACATCGCGAAAATCGGCCAACGGGCCGAACATGAATTTGCGGGCTGCAGCTGCGGCCTCCTTGATCAGTTTTCAAGTATTTACGGCATACACCACGGTCTCATCCATTCCGACTTCCGTACGCTCGAAACCTATCCTGTTAAACTGCCGGACGATGTGGTCTTCCTGATGATCAATCCGCATATTAAACACGCGCTGGCGGAATCGCCCTACAATGAGCGGCGCGCCAGTTGCGAAAAAGCGGCCGCCGAACTGAATGAACTCGTCGACTACGAGGTAAAAGTCCTGCGCGACATCAGATTTGAAGACTTTGAAGCGCTCAAAGACAAAATAGATGCTGAAGCCGCTCAGCGAGCTACGCATGTTGTCGGAGAAATTCACCGCGTCGAAGAAGGTGTCAAACTGCTGGAAGAAGGTCAGCTCAAAGCCTTCGGCCAATTCCTGTATGATTCGCACGAAACGTCGCGAACCGCCTTCGAAAACTCGTGCGAAGAACTGGACCTCGTTGTGGAAGCTGCCCGCGAAGCCGGAGCCCTTGGCGCGCGCCTTTCCGGCGGAGGATGGGGCGGCAGTGCCGTTGCACTCGTACATGCGGCCGATGCCGAGGCAATCTGCAGCAGAATTATCGAGATCTGCACCAGCAAGGGCGTTGAACCCTCTGCGGAAATTATTATTCCTTCCGCCGGGGCAACTGTGATCAAATAACCAAGAACACCATCCATTAATCCTGTTTAAATACAATTTGTTATCAAATCCTAAAGGAGGATGTGAAATGAAAGTTTTAGTTGCCGGCGGAGCCGGATACATCGGAAGCGTAACCACAGAAATGCTCTGCGATGAAGGTCATGAAGTGGTCGTCTTCGATAACCTAGAACGCGGTTACCGGCCGGCGGTCGATCCGCGAGCCAAATTTATTCAGGGCGATCTCCGCTACAAAGAGGATATCAAGAGTGCGCTGCTTGCGGAACGGCCGGAAGCAGTCATCCATTTCGCGGCCTACATCGAAGTCGGTGAATCCATGAAAGAACCCATGCCCTTTTTCGAAAACAATGTCAGTGGATCCCTTAATCTGATGAGCGCGATGGTTGAGTCCGGATGTAAAAAACTGATCTTTTCATCCACCTGTGCAACCTACGGCACTCCGGAGAAAATGCCCATGGATGAATCGCTTCCTCAGAACCCGGAAAGCGTCTATGGCGAGTCCAAGTTGCTGTGTGAAAAAATCTTCAAGTGGGGTCAGGAAATTCATGGTATCGAGTGCGTCTTCCTGCGCTACTTCAATGCCTGCGGAGCAACCGCTCAATATGGCGAAGCCCACAATCCGGAAAGCCATCTGATTCCGCTGATCCTGCAGGTCGCTCAGGGGAAACGGGAAAAAATATTCATCTTCGGCGAAGATTATGAAACGCGCGACGGCACCTGTGTTCGCGACTACATTCACATTAAAGATCTGGCGCAGGCACACATTCTCGCACTCAAGCCCGGAATCAACGGGGCATTCAATCTAGGCAATGGCGATGGCTATACCGTTAAAGAAGTGATTGATGTCTGCCGCGAGGTAACAGGACATCCGATTCCGGCGGAAGCGCAACCCCGCCGTCCCGGCGACTGTACTGCCCTCGTCGCCGATGCCGCCAAAGCCAAATCCGTGCTGGGTTGGGATCCACAATTTGCCGACCTCAAAACCATTGTCCAAAGCGCATGGGATTGGCACCGGAAACATCCGGAAGGCTATGGCGACGCTTAGCAACGGAACATTGTCCTAAATCCGGCCGATTTTTCGTTCGTTATATAAATGATGAATGAGCGAAAAAGTGTTGTGTTTAATATGAATTTAAAATCAGCCGGAATCATCGTCCTCTTATGCCTGAGTGCTGTTGCCCATGCAGCCGTCGAGCAAGCTGAACCGGATCGCGTCGTGGTGTATAAAGAAACCCCCCAGGGCGATCTGCGTTTGCATATCTTCTATCCGGAAAAACTGTCCTCCGAAAAACGTCCGGCCATCGTCTTTTTCTTTGGCGGCGGGTGGAACAGTGGAAGTCCCTCTCAATTCTACGGACAGTCTAGGCACCTCGCGCATCGGGGAATGGTTGCGATTTCCGCGGAATACCGGATTAAAAAAACTCATCATACCGACCCAAGAGCATGCGTAATGGATGCAAAGTCTGCCATGCGATGGGTACGCTCACATGCGGATGAATTAGGCATCGATCCAAGCCGGATCGCAGCAGGCGGCGGTTCAGCGGGCGGCCATCTGGCAGCGGCCACCGCAACACTTTCCGGACTGAACGAACCGGATGAAGACATCTCAATCAGTTGTAAACCGCAGGCACTGGTCCTGTTTAACCCTGTGATTGACTCTTCCGAAAACGGGTATGGATATGATCGCGTGAAGGAATACTGGCAGGACTTTTCGCCAATGCACAATCTGGATAAAGAAACACCGCCAACGGTTTTTTTTCTAGGCACCAACGATAAGTTGATTCCTGTTGAAACAGCGCAGAAATACAAGCGGATCATGGAGGAAAATGGCGGGCGTTGTGACCTGCATTTATATCCAGATCAACCGCATGGTTTTTTTAATAAAGCCAAATACAATGAGACACTCGGCGAGATGGACCGTTTTCTTGCAGATCTCGGCTGGCTGGACGCACCGAAACAGTGATTACGGTGTGACAAGTTTCTCGCGCCCTTCTGACCGGAATGCGCCCCGCCCCTTCAAAATACTTTCGATATGGAAAATTCAAACATGGGCTAAGTCGAAACAGTTGGCAAAAATACTATTTTTCGACGGAGAACGCTTCCAGTTGATCAAGATCGAGAAACTCAAGTACCGAGGCATGTGTGGCATCTAACTTAATGCGCGGTGCCATTCCTTTGTCATAGGCCTGAATCCAGCGCGAAAGACATAAGCACCAGTAATCGCCGGGTTGCAGTCCCGGAAAACCGTATTCGGGCAATGGAGTGGAAAGATCGTTGCCATGATCTTTGGAAAACTCAAGAAATTCGCGTGTCGCCAGAATGCACACGGTATGCATGCCGTGGTCGTCCGCCCGCGTATCACATTTCCCATTTCGGAAAAACCCGGTCATCGGATTTTCGCTGCAACTGATCAAAGGTCCGCCCAGAACGTTTTTCGCCATACCGCGCTCCTGATCAGGCTTCCGTAAGGGTGTCTTCCGCGTCGTAGACCTTGATCAGGTCATACTGCGTGGTGCGTTGTGCGGGAACCCATCCCGCTTCGCGAATAAGGTGAATCACAAGATCTTCATCCACCTTGTAGTCCACACCGGTGGCGCTCACCACTTCTTCCGTCATCAGAACACCTCCATAATCATCCGCACCAAACTGCAATGCAAGCTGAGAGACATCCGGCCCTTCCGTAACCCAACCGGCCTGCAAATGCGGCACATTGTCCAGAATGATGCGTGCCATGGCAATCAACCGCAGGTAGTCGACCCCGTTCTGCAGCCGCGGACAGTCGAGATCCGTTTTATCCGGCGAAAAACTCCATGGAATAAATGCGGTAAAGCCGCCGGTTCGATCCTGCAGGTCGCGAACTTTCATCAGGTGTTCAACCCGCTGTTCCGTCGTTTCTCCAAAACCATAAACCATCGTTGCAGTGGTCTTCAAACCGATCGAATGCGCATCTTCCATCAGATCCAGCCACGCCTTGGAACGCGTTTTTTTCGGACTGATACGTTTGCGGATCTCGTCATTGAGGATTTCCGCGCCCCCGCCCGGGAGAGACTGCAACCCGGCATCCTTGAGCCGCTGGAGGCATTCCTTAATAGAAATATGCTCCATGGCAGCCATAAATTCGATCTCCGTCGGCGACAGCGAATGGATCCAGATATCCACATTATCGCGAATACCGGAAAGGCATGCTTCGTAATACTCGAGTTTCAGCTCCGGATGTAATCCCCCCTGAATCAGAATCTGGGTTGCGCCGGCCGCCGCAGCTGCCTTCACCTGCTCGACAATTTCTTCCGGACTTTTCACGTAAGCATTGTCATTTTCCTGTTTGGTGTAGAATGCACAGAACTTGCAATCCACCACACAGACATTGGTCGTATTCAGATTTTTATCGAAAACATAGGTGGCCAGATCGCCAGGGACCGCCTCGCGGCGACGTAGATCAGCCACACGGCCGAGTTCCTGAAACGGCGCTTCATCATAGAGAATGGCCGCTTCCTCGGCATTAATGCGATCACCCGCCTCCACCCGATCAAGAATGGTCTTCCAGCGGCTTGAAACCACCGGCGCCTTCGGTATCGCCTCGATATCCGGCTGCCCTTCAATTTGCGCGTAGACGCTGTTGGTCAGAATCGGTGTATGCCCCAGATTGGCAAGAAAATCTTCCATTTCGTCGGCCGTGAAGAACTTCTGACTCTGCGGCGCGCCGCCCTCCTTGGCAATGCGCTCTTCCAGACTCGTGCCACCGATATCATCAACACCGCTATGTGTCAGCACACCGAGCAGCTTGCGGTCCATATAGTTTACCAGCATGCGGACATGGGGGAAATTATCAAGATAGATACGGGTAATGGCTGCCACACGAATCTGGCGGTCGCCGGAAGGACCGTATTTGATCCCCAGTGCTTTCCCGTTGGTCTGGAACGGCAATGGAATAGCCGCCTGAAAACCGCCGGTCTCATCCTGCAGTTCGCGCAGGCGGGAGAGATGATCGATCAGATGCCAATCCTCTTCAATATGCCCGAACAGCATGGTGGCATTGGTCGGAATACCCAGGCCATGTGCCTCGCGGTGTACATCCAGCCAGTGCTGAGCAAGAATCTTGGTGGTGGCAATTTTTTTCCGTATATCGGGATGGAAAATTTCTGCACCGCCGCCGGAAATCGAACCGAAACCACATGCCTGCAGACGTTGGAGACACTCTTTAATCGAAATGCCCGCGTTCCCGGCAATCCAGTGGATTTCCACAGCTGTCATGCCCTGAAGCAGAACGCCCGGCAGCATCTCGCGAGAAAGCGCGAACAACTTTTCGTAATATCCGATATCCAACTCCGGAATCATTCCACCCACGATGTGCAGGTCGGTAAGATTCCAGTTCTGCGCACGCTCCAGATTTTTACGCGCATCTTCAAGCGTCGTGATATAGGCATCCTTCGCCCCTTCCGGACGCCAGAACGAGCATAAATTGCATTCAACCACACACAGATTCGTAGGGTTCAGATTATGGCTGTGTACATAATAGGTTTTGCTTCCATGCCGCTCACGACGAATGGCATCTGCGCGCGCCATTAATTCGCTCGTAGGCATGTTTTTAAGCATGTCGAGCGCTTCTTCATCACTGATTCGGGGTTGGATATATTCACTCATAGCACTATACGCCTCGCGGTTAATTGGCACTAATTTGGTATAGATTCACTTAAATGGCCACTTAAAATTTCTCAACATTTGGAAACCGTTGCGCATCATCCATGTTCTCGCTTATCAGTCAATCCTATGAAATACTGATTCTGGATAAGGATTAAGGAGGCAAACATGAACCTGGAAACCGCAAAAGAACTTTTCGGCCTGATGGTGCTCATCAATCTCGGATTATTCATCTGGACCGCCGTCATGAGCACATGCTGCCGAAGATTCATCTGTAACGTGCACAGCCGCTTGTTCAAGCTGGAAGAAAATACCGTAAACGCCATGCTCTACGGCTTTTTAGCCTTTTATAAAATAGTATTCTTCGTGTTTGTATTGGTTCCATGGGCCGCACTCGCCCTAATGACAAAATAACGGGACAGATCGTTGCATCCGGGCACACCTTCAAATAATGTGCCCCGCATGCAAACGATACTGATTACAAACGCACATCTCGTAAACGAAGGTACATCCAGCCCCGCCGACGTATTCATCAAGAACGGACGGATTGAGCGCATCGATTCCAGTTTAAGCAATCAAGCGGCCGATACGGTCATCGATGCAGAAGGCAAAGCACTCCTCCCCGGCATGATCGACTGCCATGTTCATTTCCGCGAACCGGGACTCGAAACCAAGGCCGACCTTCACAGCGAAAGCGGCGCGGCCGTAGCCGGCGGCGTTACCTCGTTCATGGAAATGCCGAACACAAAACCCGCAGCCATAACCAACGAAATCCTTGAGGAAAAGTTTGCTCTCGCCGCCACAAAAAGCATCGCCAACTATTCCTTCCACCTCGGCGCCTCCAATAACAACATTGAAGAATTACTGGCGCTGAACCCCGAAACCGTCTGCGGCGTAAAACTTTTCATGGGCGCCTCCACCGGCGGATTGCTGGTCGACCGCATGGAGCAGCTTGAAAATATCTTCAGCCGGGTGAACGTTCCCATTTCGCTGCACTGCGAAGATACCAACACCATCCGCGAAAACGAAAAGGCCGCACGCGAAAAATACGGCGATACCATCCCCTTCACCGAACATGGCCGCATTCGCTCCGAAGAAGCCTGCTACATTTCAACCAAACTGGCCCATGAACTCGCGACAAAATACGATGCACAGATCCACGTACTTCATCTGACCACGGCCCGCGAATTGGAATTCTTCAAGCAAGGTTCAGTTAATAATAAAAAAATCACCGGCGAAGCCTGCCCGCATATGCTGTGGTTCTCCGACGAAGACTATGCGGAAAAAGGCGCGCTCATTAAGTGTAATCCCTCCATCAAAACGGCCGCCGACCGGGATGCCTTACGACAGGCGCTCATCGACAACATTCTCGACACCGTGGGCACGGACCATGCTCCTCATCTGTGGGAAGAGAAACAGAATCCTTACGGATCTGCTCCATCGGGACTTCCGCTTATACAGAGTGCCATCGTTTCCCTGCTCGAATTCCTGCCGCTGGAAACTGTCGCTGAAAAAACGGCGCATAATCCGGCCAGAATTTTCAAATGCCGCGATCGCGGATTCATCCGCGAAGGCTACTGGGCTGACCTCGTCCTTATCGACACCGAAAAGCCGCACACCGTCACCAAGGACAATATCGCATACAAGTGCGGTTGGTCGCCCTTTGAAGGCATCACCTTCAAATCCTCCATCGACACCACCCTCGTCAACGGACAGATCGCCTATCAAAACGGCGAAATTCGAGGGGAAGTCCGCGGTCAGCGTCTGCTGTTTGATCGTTAATTTCAGGAAGGGAACGTTACGGCACGAATTCATCCACCACTGCAACATATCCATTCATCGTACCCCATGAACTCCCCCTATCTGCAATATAAGGACTACATGAAAGCGCGCTACGGCGAACCGCTTTTTCGTGTTCCTATCGATTTTAACTTTGGCTGCCCGAACCGGGAAGCTGACGGTTCCGGCGGCTGTACATTCTGTAATGTCCGCGGTTCCGCTGCAGTCCAGACGCTGGGGAAAAGTACGGTCGAGGACCAGATGCGAGAGGCCATCCGCTTTGCGCGCGACCGCTATGGGGCAAAAAAATACATGGCCTACATCCAGGCCTTCTCTGCGACGTTCGGCAAACGACAGCAACCCATGTACCTTAATCTGTTGGATGCCTTTGACTTTTCCGCGGTCAGCATCGGAACAAGACCCGACTGCCTGACACCGCAGGCCTACGATTTTCTGGTTGAGCTGAACAAACACATCGAAGTCTGGGTGGAGCTCGGGGTGCAGACGGTGCATGACCGGACTCTCGAACGGGTAAACCGCGGCCACGACTGGGCATCAAGCGAAGCCGCGATCAAAAAACTGCACGAACTCGGCATCAAAGTCGCTGTTCACGCCATTCTCGGACTGCCCG
>Ga0210065_1000317_pt1 | contig 13346 bp, 14 predicted proteins | sample Muzzi_PWB_D1_FD_185533 | JGI IMG/M metagenome (GOLD analysis project Ga0210065, IMG submission 185533) | Wetland microbial communities from San Francisco Bay, California, USA, that impact long-term carbon sequestration - Muzzi_PWB_D1 (SPAdes) | ecosystem: Environmental > Aquatic > Marine >... | reverse complement strand
AGTTTAGCAATTACGGTCGCGTCATACGGGGAAACATAGCCCTCCAGAATTTTTGACGAACAGGTGCAGGGTTGTCCTTTAACGTTCAGCAGGTCCTTGATCGCAAGCGGAATTCCCAGCAGCGGAAGCGTTGCGCCCGATGCGCGGGCTTCGTCCGCAGCTTTCGCCTGCGAAAGGGCATCTTCCCGATCTATGGTTAAGTAGGCTCCGACTTTCTGGTCCTGTGCGTCAACAGCTGCCAGCACATCCCGAACAATATCCACCGAAGAGCATTCGCCTTGAGCCAGTTTTTCAGAAAGTTGAACGATATTTAATGTATGCAGATCAGCCATGGTGTTCTTTCTACTGGTCAATAATTTTAGGTACGCGAACCTCGCCGCCGGATGATGCGGGGGCATTGGCAATCACCGCGCAGCGGTCCAGACTTGCGCCGACCTTATCCGACCGGAAGACATTATAAACCGGAATTGCATGCGCGGTGGGCTCAACGTCGGAGACATCCAGGTCGTCAAGCTGTTCGACATAGTGCAACACCTGATCCAGCTGTTCCTGAAACAGCTCTTTTTCCGTTTCGGTGAGGTCTATGCACGCGAGTTTTGCGACATAGCCAACATCAATTCCCTGGTGATTTTCAGACATTTGCGTACCTCTGTTTCTAAAAACAAAGCCCGCAGTATAAATAAACCGCGGGCTGGCGCAACTTCCAAGGGGCGGAAGATTATTCGCCGTAGACCTTATCGCGCATTTCTTCGGTCAACACGTACGGATAAACCTGCTGCACAAAATCAATGATATCCTTTTCGTATTCCGTACCTTCCGCTTCGCGGGTTCCCTGAACCGCAATGTACGCCCAACGATTGGCCTTGCTTCGGACCACACGGTCCCAGGCGAGCCAGAACATACGCGAATAGTGCGATGGGGTTTCGCGGTCCTGCCCCACAAACCAATAGGCATAGTATGTGTAATACGGGACCAGCCCATCAGCCGTCCGGTACGTTCGGGATGCTTTAATTACACGAACCGTAAGCGGATCACGGCCTTCCAGCGGAATCTCCAGATTGTATTCCCCATCCAGCGTATTTCCCTGCCCTTTCAAACAGCGCTGCGGGCGGTGAATACTGTCACGTGCCGTTCCCGAGAGTACAATTGAGGTGAAGACCCGGCTGCCGGCCGCATTGGTATAGGCCGATTTAACAAATTCTGTATCGTCCGGAAGCTGCTCTTTTTCGGCTCGGGCCATATTGAACAGCCGCTCGCCGCAATTGGGACAAATGTCGGGAATTTCCAAATCGCTGGCGTAAAACGAAGCATCCTTATAGTCCTTTGCACACAAGTTGGGGTTATGACAAAACTTGAGCTGGTTTCCTTTCCAGCCCTTCACCGAATCCGGCAAATGCATGGCCACCCCGGGAACAAAGTCTAATTTAACATCGACCGTGAAAGCCAATGCAAAAATAGAAAGGGTCATCAGGACAACAATGGTCAGGAATGGCTTAAATAGGTTTCTTTCCATGATTTGAAGAGTTCCTTGTAATTTACATCGAGAAGCTTCGCGAAACCGACCATCAAACTGATGGATACAGTAAACAATACATAGCCCGACCAGTCATGGTGCAATCCCGTTCCGAACTGCTGCCCGGCGGTGATTGAAACCAGTGCAATCGAGATGATGCGGCCTATATTCCCGGCAACCGCGATCGGAATCGAAAAGAGAAACAGCAGCCACTTTTTTACAAATGTTTTCTGTGTGAAGTAGGCATATACAGCCGTCAATGCCGTCATTGCCAGCAAAGAACGCAACCCCGAACAGGGCGCTTCCACGTTGAGCTGAAAATAGGGCGACATCAACTGTGTACCCACCCGCTCACACTCAATCCCCATTCCTCCGAGCATCGAATGCGCCATCGAGGTTGCAAGGTGCTGAAGAGGCCCGGATAACGAATCAAGAAAATTCAATGGAACGCAGAAAATCAGATACGCACAGGGAAAAATCAGAAGCTTTGCCACCTTCCAGCCAAAGAAATAAAACGGAATACCCCAAAGCAGCAGAATCAGACTCATCAACGAAAGACGGGTCTGCTGCATTTTTGCACCCATCCAATGCATAGCTAAAGCCATCACAATAACCATGAGGCCCCATTTGCATATCTGTTTTGGCGCTGCAAAAAAATCCTCCCGCTTGTACCAGATGACTGCCAAACTAACGAAAGGGATAAGATAACCATGGGAATAGTCAGCACCGAATGACTGTTTGTCACCCCAGCGGGAAATCATCCATGTGAACGCAGATTTACTGTTTACATTTTCAACATAATTTCCCAGCAGATGAAACAGCACGAACAGAAATCCGATTAATACCGAAATATAGCCGATATTCACGATTTCGTTTCTGGTCAGTGCGCCGAGACGCCAGCGGTCACTCCAAATCAGTGTATTATTACTCTTAACATCCTGCATCAGCGGTTCCCATTTAGTGCCGTAAATCTACCAGCGGCGTTGAAAAAACTCAAGGATACTTCGTCCCGGCCTTTCACCAAGTATACAGTACCAAAAACCCTTTTTCTGCAACCCGGTCCAAATCAGAAGCTTCGACCACAACTTATCCACTTCGTTGACTTTTTTCGCAGAAATTGACTTGCAAACGAAACGCGGATTCCAATAATGGCGCTTCCTTACGAGGAAAAGCGAGCGTAGCTCAGTGGTAGAGCCCCACCTTGCCAAGGTGACTGTCGTGAGTTCGAATCTCATCGCTCGCTCCAATTTCAACCCGGTTTGCGCTGCAAACCGGGTTTCTTTTTGGAAACGGTATTGCATTTTAACCCTATATTCTGAATGCTCTCCGGTCTCTTTCAGCGCCCCGGTAGCTCAGCTGGACAGAGCACAGGATTCCTAATCCTGGGGTCGGAGGTTCGAACCCTCTCCGGGGCACCATTTTTTTACCCATGCAGCCATTTTGAGGATATCGCCGGCGCCGATGATGAGCAGCATATCCCCTTCTCTGAGCTGCTCCCTGATTTCCGCCCAAGCACGTTCCATGGTTTCGCAACGCAACCGTTGGTCGTCCCATTGAGCGGGAAACCGTTGCGCAAGATCGGTGGATGTTCCTCCTTTAAGAGGGCGTTCGGATGCCGGATAGACCGGCAACAGCCAGAGCTTATCCAATCCTGAAAAACTATCCGGAAACGCATCGCCCATGGCCAAAGTCCGCGTATAGCGATGCGGTTGAAAAACGCCGAGCAGACGATTGGGCTTACATTCGAGCGCTGTCTGGATGAGCGCCCGGATTTCTGTCGGATGATGCGCGTAATCGGAAATAATACGCACCCCGTTTTTATCGCACAACGTTTCAAAACGGCGGCCGACCGGACGCACGTTCTGCAGTGCGGCCATCATTTCCGATTCAGGCTTCCAACGCAAAGTAACCGCCAAAGCCGCCGCCGCATTCCATTGATTATGTTTGCCTTCCAGCGAAACAGGCAACGGCTGAGACGGATACCGAAAGGGTTCACATTTAGGAACAGAAGCGCACAACCTGCTGGAAATCGGATCTGCGGCGCAGTAGTAAACCCTCTCTTTTGTTTTTTCGATCAGTTGTTGGAAACAACCGATAAACGCCTCTTCCGAGGCATGATGTTCCATGTGATCGTATTCAATGTTTGTGATTACCGAAAAGTCGGGGGCATATCCGGAAAGGGTGCCATCGGACTCATCGGCTTCCACAACCATCAGCTCGCCATCCCGCGCAACGCCGTCCATGCCCTGAATTTCGCCACCGACACAAAAACCACAACCCAGGATTTGAGCAATAATGGCTGTGGTCGTGGTTTTTCCATGACTGCCACATACGGCAATGCAGGTCCGATCGCGCATTAACGCCGGAAGCACCTCGCCCCTTCGCGATACAGGGATACCCAGCGCTCTGCCGCGTTCCAGTTCCGGATGGTCGTCATCAACCGCAGTCGAACGAATCAGCCAATCGGTTGAATTATTGATATGACCGGCATTATGACCGATATCAATCGGAATGCCGTTTTCAGCAAGCCATTCGGTCTGACTGCTATGCATCAGATCACAACCGGAAACCGCGAAACCACGTTCTTTGAGCAACCGGGCAATTCCGGCCATACCGATACCGCCGATACCCATCAAATGAACGCTGCCGCCCTGTCGGATCAGCAGTTCGGCCTGGTCAACCGGATCCATCATTACGCACCGCCGACCCGTTCGAGCAGATCAGCCAATTGCTCAGCCGCATTGGACTGCCCCCGTTTTTTCATGGCCTCCGCCATACGTTCAATCCGCCGAGGCCGCTCGAAAACATTGACCAGATAATCCCGCAGCCAGGTGGACGATAGATCTTCCTGCGCCACCACATCGGCCGCCCCGGAATCCTGCATGATACGCGCATTGCTCATCTGATGATCCCGGACCGCATGGGGATAAGGAACCAGCAACGCAGGCACACCGAATACAGCCAGCTCGGCACACGTGGCCGCACCGGAGCGACATATAGCCAGATCCGTGCGCAGATATACGTCTTCCATCTGCTGAACGAACTGGTGCACTTCAGCATCAATGCCGCCTTTGGCATAGATCGTTTTGATCGCCTCTATGTCCTGCAACCCGGCGATATGAATAACCTGAAGCTTAATTCCCTTTTTGGCGGCCATAACCAAGGCTTCGGGCACGACATCGTTCAAGGCCTGCGCTCCCCGGCTTCCTCCCATAACCATGATGCGTAATGGATTGTTTTCAGGTCGTACAGCGCGCGATTGGACACAGGCACGCTGCAGTTCCTTACGAAGCGGCATACCGGTGAGAACGATGTTATGATGTTTGAGATAATAGCTGGTTTTTTCAAAACTGACCGCTACCGTGTCGGCCTTTCCGGCCAGCAGGGATACAGCGCGCCCGGGAAGCAGATTCGCTTCGTGTAAAACATAGGGAATGCCCAGCCTGGCCGCAGCTTTGACCGGACCGAAGGATGCATAACTGCCCATGGCCAGCAGCACCTGAGGCGCGTTTGACCGCATCTTTGACAGAGCAAGGCGGTATGCCTTATAGAGACGCAGTATGGTGCGTACACTGCGAAAAGAAATGCCGAACTGAAAGCCCTCGGACGGAATGGTAATCACCTCACCCGGCCAGCTTTGGACAGCATCGTGTTCGATATCCTTCCCGGCCAGCCAGAGCGTGACATCATGGCCCCGATCAACCAGTTCATAGGCCGTTGCCAGCCCCGGAAAAATGTGTCCGCCCGTGCCCCCGCAGGCTACCCCGATTTTCAGATTATTCCCCATACCAAACCGATCTCTAAATTAAGCGCCGTTTCTAGCACGCACGTCATTTGATTGACACGCAAATTTGTTGATGAATGCCGAAGTACACCTATAATTGACACCATTCAAACGGAGCCTTAAGAATGGAAGAGCTAGACCCTATCAAGCTGAAAGCCGAATTGGACCAGTTTAAGAAGGAAAAGGAAAAAATCCGGCAACTCATGGGCCAGATCGGCGGGAAGGATGCCGAGAAACAGGACCGCTGGATCAATATTATTTTCATCACGGCCATCGCTTTGCTGGCGATCAACGATATCCTGCATCACGTTTTTCACATTGAAACGCCGGTCAGCGTCGACTTTTCAATCGGCCTTGCGGTATTGCTCGTCTCGATCAAGATTATCTGGATGATGCATCGCTCCACCAAGGTTGAACATTTCCAGTTCTGGATTCTCAACTCCATTGAATTCAGGCTGAACGATGTCGCCAAACAACTTCGTAATCTTGAAAAAACCGTCAAGCAGTATCACACCGACGAAGAAAAAGAGGATGAAAAGGAACAACCGATTGTTCCGGTTATCAACGAAATGGAAGAAGCCGATCCAGAGAAGATTCCCCCGAAAGAATCATAAGCAACCGATCGACACCTAAGGCGACCCCTCCGGAAGGCGGCATGGATGCAAGCGATTCTATAAATGCATCGTCGATCGGATAAACCTCTTTGCCCCGCTCCTTTCGTTGCTGCGCACAATCGGTAAACCGACGGCGTTGCTCGACCGGATCCGTCAGCTCGGAATACGCATTCGCCAGTTCGATGCCATTCAGATAAAGCTCCCAACGTTCAGCTACCAGCGGGTCATCCGGCTTTCTGCGGGAAAGTGCTGCGGCATCCGCCGGATAATCTTTCAGGACCACCGGCCCGCGGATACGTCTGAATGCCGGTTCGACCTTCTCAACCAGATCCAGATCAAACCGGTCTTCATCAAAATCTTCGACCGGATTCCACCCTGCATACTTCTGAAAAGCCTCTGCAACACTGAACACCGACCATTCGCCCCGGAATGCATCGGACACCGAATCGATCAGGGCCTTTGTTTCATCCAGCATATCCATATAGTCTGCGTGCGAGCGGTACCACTCCAGCATGGTATATTCCGGGTGATGCAGCGGCCCGCGCTCCCCGTGTCGAAAACATTTACCCAGCTCAAAAATACGCTCATGCCCTGCTGCCAATAGCTGTTTATGGTAAATTTCGGGCGAAGTTCGAAGATACTGATCGCCGCTTGGTTCGGCATCGATATGCAGTTCCATGCAGGGCGTTTCGATCCGGATCGGCGTTTCAACCTCAATGTAATCGCGATCATAAAAAAACGCCCGGATACCGCGCATCAGGACGTCTCTTTGTATTATGCTCTCGTATTGCATCAGCCTTTGGACACACGATCTGAATACGACCCATCCCGCGTATCAATGCGGATGGTATCCCCTTCGTTAATAAAGATCGGAACATTAAGCTCATAACCGTTTTCGATCTTGGCCGGCTTCATGACATTCGTCGCGGTATCTCCGCGGGCACCGGGTTCGGTTTCCGCAATGACCATTTCGACGAAATTAGGAAGCGTAATATCAAGTGCGCGGTCATTGTGGAAAAGAATTTCGACCTGCATATCATCAACGATAAAATTCTTTAAATCTCCAAGAAGTTCTTCATTTAAGTGTACTTCCTCATACGTTTCATTATCGGAAAACACGTAATCCAAGCCGTCAATATATGAAAACGTGAAATCACGGGATATTAAGGCGCACCGATTAATTTTTTCTACGGATCGATATGTTTTATCGAACGTATTGCCTGTCACGAGATTCTTGATCTTACACCGATAAAGAGCCTGTCCTTTGCCCGGCTTCGAAAACTCAAAGTTAGTTATCATACACGGATCGCCATCAATCTCGATTTTCAAGCCCTTCTTCAGGTCTGATGCACTGTACATAACGGTTATCTCCAGTTTCTGAATTTAAAAAGGCCGCGCATTATGCAGAAAGGCCGCATGGCTTCCAAGTGGTTTTTTTTAGTGAACATACATAAATCCGGCATCGTGACTTGCGAATACGGTTTCACAATGTTAGATGTTCTACCCATAGATGCAGATAGATCAAGTCACAAACCGCATACCCAGGAGGAACTGTTTATGAAGAAGTGGATTTTTCGAATCATCGTTGCTGGTATTGCTCTAAACTTAGCCGCAATTGAAGCCTACGCAGCCAAGAAAAATGACCCAGACGACGACGAGGTCGAGGAGATTCTTAAAGACGTAGGTGGAGACCATATGGTCGAAGATATGAAAATCAACGACTTATGTTCACTGGAGTTTGAAAACGAAGAAACTGATGAAGAAGTCTTCTACCATATTTATGTTGGAACGCTCCGCAAAGGCGGATATCACCTAATCGTGTTCGATAATAAACCTGAGTACCTTGGCTATTACAGGACCAACTTCGAGCCGGCAGAATATGGGGAATATGAGATCATGCTCGATTCCGGCGAGAGTGACGAAGATGGCAATACTACCTGGTACACCGTACCTTTCACAATTAAGGGTCCTGCCGATAAAATCAGAATTGACGGCACCCCTGTTTCCTTCATAAAGAATCCCAAGCGGGAAGATGAAGCCAAGAAAAAGTCCGGTGGAAATGACAGTACAAAGCTGGTTGTTCCCGAAAAGGAAAAGTCGGCCAGTGGCGAAATTATCGACTACCGAGACTGGACTATCACCATGAAAGGTAAACAGATTACCGTGAGCGCCAAATTCGAAAAAATCGAAGACGGAAAAGTTTACATCAAAAACGCTAAGAACGGCGTTGTGGCAGGCGTACCCGGAAGCGCTCTTTCCGCCGAAGATGTGGAATACGTCAAGCGCATCACCGCTAAATAAGGTTTCAACTCAGACCTGTCGAAAGCCGCTCTTCTCTGAGCGGCTTTTTCGTTAGGATGCTATTTTCTCCGAAACTTCAACCTCGACGTTTTCAGCATGAAGGCTCGAGAACTCAAAATCCAAATGCGTGGCACCGAAGGCTCTGCTGATGGATTCCAATGTCGATTTGGCAGATTTCTGCACTTCAGACTGTATGTTATTGATCAACTCCAGCGCCTGATTTCGTGCATGCCGTTTCGCGGCATCAACCAGTTTGTTTTTGTCCTCTTCAGAAAAACCGCCACTGATAAACCCATTGAGCAGATCCGGCAGCAACCAGGGAAGAAGCTTCGATCCTTGTTCATCATAAAAACGAATATCCCGAATATTCACTTCATAATCGCATGGGGGCATGGAGATGGTATAGGCGTTCATTCCTTTTTCCTGGATTTCAAATCGCGGACTCTGAAGATTATAACGGAAATCAATCTCGAACTCGAAAATCATCGCCATCTTCTTACCGCTCAGCACCCAACTGAGGTAACGGGTGCCGATTTCCCCCCAGGTATGGTCTGTTTCCGTGACGATTTCCTTGGTTAACACCTTATAAACGGAGAGTTGCCCGATGGCTTTAAGCTGTTCAATACTCGAAAAAATCCGCACCTCCTTCACCGTTTTTTTAGAGCGGGACTTAAACCAGAGCCATAATGCACCAACAGCAACCAACGCAACTACAATACCAATAGTAAACTCATTCATACGACCACCTTTCAACAGTGAAATGCTATGCCTTCATCTTATTTAAGTACAGGCTAATCCGGCATTCGGAATACGGGTTCGGTTAAGACAAAATATCAAAATCAAGAACCAGCGGAAGATGGTCGGATAATTGCACCTTGGGCATATCAAATGCGTTAACCCGGATTGCCGGACTGTGCAGAATAAAGTCGAGATGCCGCCGGGGTTTATGGCTTGGATAGGACGGCTGCATTAAGCGGTCGGCGTTCTGTAGATTACTGGCAGCCAAAAGAAGCTGGATCTCGGTCTCGCCCATAAACAGGTTAAAATCACCCGCAACGATATATGGCCGATCGGTTTCTTTTATCATGTGATAAAGGTGCAGAATCTGCTGCTGCCGCGTTTTATAATTAAGCGCTAAATGAACCAGAAAAAATGTGACCTGCTCCAATTCCAGTTCCATAACGAGCTTTTTCATTCCCCGATCAAAATAGTGAAATTTTTCGTTGTGAATGCTGTCCTTCGTCAGGAAAGCATTTCCCTGCTTATTGAATATCGGAATTCGTTGCCATCTGGAATCCGTCGCATACTTTGAACAGTAGGCATGAAAATGCCCCAGCTTTTCCGCAATCTGTTCCACCTGACTTTTCCGCCCCGAACGATAGGAACCGCCATCCACTTCAACCAACCCCATTACATCCGGATCAACCTCTTCTATAAACGCGATCAACTCATCCAGACGGACATGCGTGCGACCCAGCATCCCCAGCAATGGCCAGCGTTTCTGGTTTCCATGCGTTCCGTAACAGATGTTATACAGCAAAAATCTCATGTCATAAATGTAGCCCTTGTGTCGCAGATGGCAACATCAGGCCGCCGACTTTTCACTGTTATTTTACATTCGACACCGCTAGCATTTGTTCCATGCAAGAGAGTTCACTGGATATTACACTATGGTTTGTTGTCAGTACCGCACTGCATACCGCGGCCTTTGCGGGCGTTACGCTGCATGCCCTAAAGCGCAGAAGAAACGCAAGCGCCACTATTCTTTGGATTTTTGTGGCCTGGTCCATTCCGATCTTCGGCCCCCTGCTCTATCTTTCGTTCGGCATCGATCGCGTATCCGGCAAAGCCTCTAAAAAGCAGCTTACGAATGAAATGATGCTGCACCAAAGAGATCAACGACATAACGACAGCAGTTCGTTCAAGGCCTGGCACCTCGAATACCACACCCGGGCAACCGATATTAAAAACCGTATAAGCCGGAAGCTCAATACACTGGTCGACACCTTAAACCCGGATCATCCGCTTTTGGAGGCCAACCATATTGAACCGCTGGTCAGCGGCGATGCCGCTTATCCACTCATGCTTCAGGCCATCCGCTCTGCCAAACACCATATCCATCTGCAGAGTTTCATTATATATCATGATGATACCGGAAAGATGTTTCTTGAAGCCTTGCGGGCTAAAGCCGAGGAAGGCATCAACGTTCGGCTCATGTTCGACCGTTTCGGCTCCACCCACGCTTATCTGGGCGGCATGTTTCGGGCATACCGAAAAGTTCCCAATTTTGAAATCTGCGGATGGACCCAGGCCAATCCGTTCAAAGCCCAATTCCAGATCAACCTTCGCAACCACCGCAAAAACCTCGTAGTTGATGGACAGATTGCATTCTTCGGCGGGGTTAACATCTCCGAAGAAAACACCACCTCACGCGGAAAACAGGCCATTCGGGATTACCATTTCAAAGTTGAAGGACCACTGGTTCACGAACTGCAGCTTTCATTCCTGAGCGACTGGCATTTCATGACTCGCCAGCCTATAGAAAACCTGCTCGATTCCAGTCTTTTTCCAAGGATGCTGTCGGTTGGTAATACATGCGCCCGGCTTATCGACAGCGGCCCCTCCATCACTGCCGGACTGGCAAGTGAGACCTTCTTTAATGCAATTATTCTGGCCCGGACGCAGATACTTATTGTGACGCCCTATTTTGTTCCGACATCTGATATTCTAAAGGCCATTCGCTCCGCTGCGCTTCGCGGGGTGGATGTACGGATTGTTGTTCCCGAATGCAACAATCATAAATATGCCGGCATGGCATCGAAGGCGCTGTATGAGGAACTGCTGGAAGCGGGGGCAAAAATCTACCAACGCAAGCCCCCCTTCATCCACGCCAAGGCCATGGTGATCGACGACAGCATCGCACTTGTTGGAACCGCCAACCTCGATGTCCGGAGTCTGGAACTGAATTATGAAACAACCGTACTGTTTGAAGATGAAATCGCGGTAAATAAACTGAAACGTATTATTCACGAGGATATCGATTCGAGCAAAGAAATCATCCTCAATGAATGGATCAATCGACCGACTATTCAGAAACTGGGCGAAAACCTCTTCTCGCTTATGACGCCAATTCTTTAATACACATTGCATTTTTTTGCCTGACCGGAATAGTATGGCGCCTTCCAGAGGTTAAACAGATGGCCGAAGTCAAATTAGATACCGCCCCCGAGGCGACAAAGGGTTTATACAACAAGGGAATTGTTGCCATGGAACGTGGCAATTTTGACTATGCCATGGATATGTTTGAAGCGGTTCTCAAGATTGAGCCGAGACTACTGGAAGTCCGCAGACTGCTTCGCGCCGCGGCGGTTAAACACACCCGCAATGCGCCGGCCGGCAAAATTACGCTCGCCAAAAATGCCGGAAAATTAATGAAAGCGACCAGCCGCATGAAAAAAGAACCCATGCTCGCACTGGAGCTTTCCGAACAACTCCTGCGCATCGATCCCTTGAACACGACCTTCTACAAACTGCAATGCGATGCGGCTCTGGCGGCGGATATGCCCGAAGTTGCGATTATGACGCTTGAAGTTATTCGCGATAAAAAAGAGCCGTCCATAGCGATTCTTGAATCGCTGGCGGAACGTTATCGGCAAGCCGAACGATTTGCGGATGAATATGAATGCCGAACAAAAATCGCGGAACTTAATCCACAAGATGGAGGGGCACAGAAAAACCTGAAAGATGCTGCAGCCCGCCTGACCATGGGAAAAGCGGGCTGGAAAAAAGCGGAAACATTCCGGGATGTAATGCGTGATGAATCCGCTCCCATAAATATGGTCGATGAGTTGGAGCGGGCAAAAGACCATGTTGCAGCCGAACCAGAAAATGCTGACCTGTGGAAAATGCTCGCTGATGTTCAGCTCAAGAACAAGCTATACCGCGAAGCTGTCGAAACGCTTGAGCATTGTGCTTCCATTGAAAACACCCCCGATCCACGCGTTAAACAGAAGCTGCAGACGGCTCGGGAGCAACTCCTTATCACGGAACTTGCAGAAGCGGAAGATGCACATGATACAAGCCGAATACAGGCTATGCGCGAAAAGCTGAATGCCTTTCGAATAGAGCATGCTGCATCAAAAACGGAACAATATCCCAACGACCTTCAACTTAAATTTGAATACGGAAAATTGCTTTACGAAAATGGCCAGTTCACCGAAGCCATACAACAATTCCAGCATGCCCAGCGAAACCCGCAGCGGCGCGTTCGTTCACTGCTCTATCTAGCCAAAGCATTTCAGGAAAAGAATCAACCCGAGATCGCAATGGAGAAGCTGCAGAGTGCACTACAGGACCTGCCCGGAATGGATGAAACTAAAAAAGAGCTTCTGTATGAAGCGGCTCTGCTCTGCGAGAAGATGGAGCAGAAAGATACTGCACAACATTATCTGAAAGAAATTTATGCAGTAGATATCGGATACCGCGATGTGGCCAACCGCATTGAGTATACCGAAAACCTCAGCTGACGGCTGTTACTTGGTATACTTTACATAATTGACCGTGAACGGGGGCAGTTCGCCGCGCGCATTGAAATACTTTCTGATCACCACGGCCTTTCCTGTGCCCTTAATCGATTCGCAACCCTTGACGAGCTTCCATGTCCGATCGGCCGGATTCTGATACAAAATCTGATATTCATAGCCGACTTCGGTTTCGAGCGAAAAAACTACCATGCCATCGCTGGACTGCGCCACACTCAGCTTGGGCTTGTGTTCGGGCTCAATCCGTTGCGATACGCATCCAGACAGCATAAAGCAGCACAGCAAACTAAAGAAGATGAAAACCCTCTTATACATGCGTGCTATGCTATTCCTGTTCAACGCGGTCCGTGAGATTGGTTTTTGCTTCTGCGGCCGTATCGGCAGCCATAACCACAGCGGCCGGCGCATCATTGGTAAACGGATTTTCCGTTATTTCAGCAGTCTTTTCAGCATCAGGCTCCTGAACAGAGTCGACGGCGTTTGTATCGGAAGACATTGACTCTTCGGGCATATCATCATCAGCCGGGAGTTCAACAGCAACAACCGGTTCCGGGTGCCGAACAGCCATCCAAAACTGCAGATCATTGCCGGTC
>Ga0210065_1000316_pt1 | contig 13413 bp, 10 predicted proteins | sample Muzzi_PWB_D1_FD_185533 | JGI IMG/M metagenome (GOLD analysis project Ga0210065, IMG submission 185533) | Wetland microbial communities from San Francisco Bay, California, USA, that impact long-term carbon sequestration - Muzzi_PWB_D1 (SPAdes) | ecosystem: Environmental > Aquatic > Marine >... | reverse complement strand
CCCGCCTCTGGTTGTTGCCGACACCGCCGCGCCGGCCGCCGCCGCGGCTGCCGCCCCTGCTTCTGCTGTTGTCACGCCCGTCGGAATTCAAATCGGTTCCTCTTCCTGTATATCGAGATCGCTGAGACGTCCGCAAACGATGTCCGGCCAATCCTTTTCCTCGAGCCTGGCCAAGACCCCGTGATCGGGATATTTCCCCGAAAGGACAAAGGCGGTACGCATGCCCAGCCGGCCCGCGGTGACGAGATCGGCTATCGGGTCGTCCGAAATAAATAGGGCCTCGTCGGGGGCCGCGCCAACCCTTTTCAATGCCTCATGATAGATTCTTTCGGAGGGTTTGCCCACGGTGATGACCTGCCCCGACCCGCCCAGGGACTCCAGGGAGGCCGCCCAGGCCCCCGGACCCAGGCGCCGCCGGCCCCGGCCGTCCAGGAAAAAAAGGTTGCGGTGGAGGCAGATCAGATCGGCCCCCTGGTCATGGATCGGCCCCAGCACCCCGTCCAGCGCGGCGATCTCCAGCTCGGAATTGGCGCCCAGCACGACCGCGTCGCAGGGGCCGTCGGGAACCGGGTCAAAGCCCTCCTCACGCCAGTAGTCCGCCAACCCGCTCGCTCCCAACCAGCGGATCCGGGTGCGGTTTCGCTCGCGCAGCCAGCTCATGCCCAGTTCCAGGACCCCGACCAGATGTTCTTCGCCGACGGGAAAACCCACCCTCGCCAGGTCGGCCACCAGGTCGGCCGGACGATGGGTGGTGTTGTTGCTGACCAGGCAGAACGGCGTGCCGGCCTTCACCAACGATTCCATCCAAGAAACCGACCCCTCCACAGGCCGGTATCGCTTGTCCCTGACCAGCACCCCTTCAATATCGATGAGATACGCTTTTACCCTGCCGGGCCGCTTCATTTCATACCTCATTCCTTGGAAGTCAGACGGCCGCCCTCGGCCACCCCGGTGATCATGGCGTCGAACCGCGGAGCCAGACGCTCCCAGCAAAAGGCATCCACATCCTGGTCGAGAGAGCAGACATGACCGCAGGAATCTCCGGTGACAAGGGCGGTCAGCAGGGCGACGAGTTCGTCCTCCGAATCATAGAAATGCCGCCCCTTGCACCGGGTCCCGTAAAGCGACGGGTAGACCTGGCCCCGCGGCAGGACAGGATAGCAGCCCGCGTGAATCGCCTCGGCCACCGAAATACCAAAATACTCCTGCTCGGCGCAGCTGACAACGATATCGGCACGGGCCAGGACCGCATCGTAATCACGGCGCGAAGGCAGATGGCCGAAAGCCACGCAGCGGGATCCCAGACGGTCGCGCAGGTCGGCGAAGATCTGGTCCTGGCCCCGGGCCTCACCCAGGAGGGCCGCCTCGAAATCAAGACCCTCGTCCAGCAGACGGTTCAGGGCCGCGGCGAACAGGTCGGGCCTCTTGTCGAATTCCCAGCGGTGGTTCCAGAGGAGGAGCGGTCGCCTGCCGCGCGGCCAGGCCGGGCCCGACGCGGGTTCACAAGCGCCGCCCCGGTACTGGGGAAAATGCGACGCCGGCAGCGGGGCCCGCTCGAGCCCCACGCCCAGGACCTCCGACCGGCGGCGCAGCCGGTCGGCCACGTCCCTGGGAATGGCCTCAGGCATGAGATTCAGATAGCCGGGCAGGGCCTCCAGGAACAGTTGGCGATGCCAGTCCGAATTGAAAACCACCTTGTCGGCGGCCAGGGCGCTGATGATGTTGGTGAATCCGAAATGAAAATCGAATTCCTCTTCGGGGCTCAGGGGATAGGTCAACTGGTTTTCGTGCATGTAAAGGAGAATGGGCGTGCGGTCCAGCGGCGGATCCAGCAGGCCCCTCAGGTCCGCCACGTTGAGAAAACCGGTCACCAAAATGGCATCGGGCTGGTATTCCAGCCCTCCGTTCAGGATGTCGGCGAACCAGACAGCCGCCCCCCGCATGCGCCATTTCCAGAAACGACCGGGAAGAACAAGGCATTGAAAAGCATGGCCCGAGCGCTCCACGAGCCCTCGCCTGAAGGCCTGGTGGGAACCGGTGTCATAGGGTTCAATAAAGAGAACATTCTTCATCTGTATAAAACACAACCCCTTAGTGTTCCGAAAGCCCTGTGATATTATTGTCGGAATTGATCAAAAAACCTGTGTATTGTATCCATCTTCCCCATCCTTTATAATTCATTCTGCTTCACCTGACATCGTGAAATCGCCCCATATCCAATTCCGGGCCGCCAATTTCGCCCCATTGGTCGTGGCATTTATTGCCGCACCGATTGCCCGGGTACATTGAGGAGAGGTATTCGACCATGAAGAAGAGCCTGTTCACCGTTCTGTTCGCCCTTGTACTCGGGACGGCGGCCACCGACGCCCTGGCCTATGAAAACAGCTCCGTGGTGGGCCAGGTCCAGGACCGGGTTCTGGTCATCGTCAAGGCCGGCACCACCATGGCCCTGGACAAATCGGCCGGAACCCCCAGCGTCGGGATCTCCTCCCTCGACGAACTGGCCGCCAGATTCAACGTGAACAACATGGAACCCCTTTATGGCGGATTGACCGCCAAACTGCGGACCAGAATGGCCGACAAGGCCTCCGCCGATGTCCTGGACCGCACCTGGGCCATTGATTTTCCCGCCGAGATGGGTCTGCAGAAGGTCAAGGCCGCCTACGAGGCCCTGCCCGAGGTCGAAGAGGTCCAGCTGGTGGACATCTGCAAGAACTACGGAGGCTTCCTGCCCAATGATCCGGGCATCGGCGGCCAGCAGTACTACCTGCGCAACCTTTCCCTCGGCGGCGGCGGTATTCGCGCCGTGGGCGGATGGACCGAAACCCTCGGCGATTCCAACATCGTCGTCTGCATCCTGGATTCCGGTGTCGACTGGCACCACCCCGACCTGGGCGGGACCCATCCCGACAAGGTCAACGGGGCGATCTGGACCAACTGGACCGAATACTACGGCACCCCCGGGCTCGACGATGACGGCAACGGGAAAGTCGACGATATCAGGGGCTGGGACTTCGTGAACATCACCCCCAGCCAGGGCTGGCCCGGCCAGGACGTGGTCACCGCGGACAACGACCCCATGGATTTCGAAAGCCACGGCACCAACTGCGCCGGCATTGCCGCGGCCATCACCAACAACGGCATCGGCATCGCCGGGGCCGCTCCCGGCTGCAAGATCATGGCCGTGCGCTGCGGATGGCTGACCGATGCGGGCCAGGGCGTCGTGCGCATGGATTTTGCCGCCGCGGGCATGATCTACGCCGCCGGCAACGGGGCGAACATCATCAACTGCAGCTGGGGCTCGAGTTCCACCCTCAATGCGGCCGTCTCCTCGGCCCAGAGCGCGGGCTGCCTGATCATCACCGCCGCCGGAAACGATGACGACGAGGTCGCGTCCTATCTGGGGACGCGCTCGGGGGTCATGTCCGTGGCCGCCACCGACGCCAATGACGCCAAGGCTTCCTTCTCGAGTTACGGCTCCTGGGTGGAAATCTCCGCGCCGGGCGTGGCCATGTACACGACGGCCTACAATTTTTCGGACGACTCCCACACCTACAATTCGGTTCAGGGCACCAGTTTCTCCTCACCCCTGACCTGCGGTGCGGCCGCCCTGATCTGGTCGGCCCATCCCAGCTGGACCTGGACGACCGTCCATTCGGCCCTGGTCACCTCCGCGGACAACATCTATGACGTGAATCCTACCTACACGGGCAAACTCGGCGCCGGCCGCGTCAACGTCCAGCGGGCGCTGGGCGACAACGTCCAGAAGTTCCCCGCCGAATACCCCACCATCTTCGACGCCATCAACTGCGCTTCGTCCGCCGACACGGTCAAGGTGGAAAGCACCGCCCTGCTGAGCGGCCCGGTCACCCTCGACGACCGTGGCATCAAGTTCTTCGGTGGATATGATTCAAGTTATGTCCTGCGGGACGTGGATGGTTCCCCGACCGAAATCACCGGCAACCTCACCAACAGTGTCCTGAGATTCCAGGGCAGCGTGACGCCCGACACCGAAGTGGACGGGTTCCGGATCTCCGGGGGCGGCGGGATCACCTTCGGCGGAATTCCCTATTTCGCCCGCTACGGCGGGGGTGTCATTCTCAGCGGACATTCCCCCACCCTGCGCAACCTGGACGTGACCGGCAACTCGGTGGGCGACGTCTCGACCCTGGGTTGCGGCGGCGGCATCCTGATGAACAATGCCGACCCCGTCCTGGAAAACGTCCGGGTGCACGGCAACTCGGGAATCTACGGCGCGGGCATCTTCGCCTACCAAAGCAACCCCCTGCTGATCGACTGCGACATCTCCGACAACCTCATCATCACCACCAATGGCGCTTACCCCCCGCGGGGAGGCGGCATTCATGCCCTTGATTCGGTCGTGACGATGACCGACTGTGTCGTCTCCGGCCATCCCGACCTGCAGAACGGCGGGGGCCTCTACGTCGCGGGCTACAACACGAGTTCGACCCTTGACGTGACCGGCGGGGAAATTTCCGGCAACACCGCCTCGACCAACGGCGCGGGCCTGTACATGAGCGGCGGTGTCCTGAACATGACCGGGACCCTCATCGACGCCAACCTCAAGACCGCCAGCGCCAGCTTCATGCACGGGGGCGGCATCTTCGCCACGGGGGCGGCCGTTTCGCTGGACAGCCTGACGGTCACCGGCAACCAGGCCCAAATCGGCGGCGGCGTGGACCTGACGACCTGCACCAGCGCCGACGTGACCAACTCGGTGCTGGCCGGCAACACGGGTCTCTTCTGGGGCGCGGGCCTGAACTACGACGGCAATTCCGGCGGCACCATCTCCGGCAACACCTTCTTCGGGAATGACGCGACCTTCTCCGGAGGGGCCGGGATCTACCTGAACGCGAGTTCTCCCGCCATCGACCACAACATTTCGGCATTCAACACCGGCGGCGCCGCCAACGCCAACGGCATGGCCCTGTTGAGCGCACCGTCCAGCTTGAGCTGCAATGACGTTTTCGGTAATGCCTCGGCCAACTATTCCGGCCAACCCGACCCCACCGGGACCAACGGCAACATTTCCGTCGACCCCCTGTTCTGCAATTCCGGCGGCGGCAACCTCAACCTGAACGAAGGCTCCCCCTGCGCGCCCGCCAACAGCGGCGGTTGCGGCCTGATCGGCGCGCTGACCAGCGGTTGCGGGGTCTCGCCGGTCATCGACGAGGAAACGGGCGTGCCGGTGGCCTTCCGGGTCGAGCAGAACTATCCCAACCCCTTCAATCCCAGCACCACCATCAAGTTCGCCCTGCCCGAGGGGGGCCCGACCCGCGTGGCGGTCTTCGATGTGGCCGGTCACCACGTCAAGACCCTGCTGGACGAGGACCTGCCCGCCCAGTCCCACCAGGTGGTCTGGACCGGCGATGACGACAATGGCCGTAATGTCTCGGCCGGGATCTACTTCTACCTCGTGACCAGCGGAGCCAACAGATCCGTGGGACGTATGGCGCTTGTGAAGTGATTCTCTGAAAACAGCGGTCGCGTGGCAAGGCGCCCTGAACTGTCCTCGTTCCTGCGGATTGTTCAGGGCGCCTTGCCACGCGACCGCTGTTTTCAGAGGATCGCTTCGCAAGAGAGTCGGAGGTGGAAAAAGGAACGGCCGTGGATTAAGGTTTGCCGGTTGAAGGAATGATCCCTGGCGAAGAGGAAGGATACATGGCCACCAAACCCACGAAAATTCTGGAGAGTTTCGACAATCCCAATCCCGAGCGGGATTACGAGATCGAATTCGACTGTCCCGAGTTCACCTGCCTGTGCCCCCTGACCGGCCAGCCCGACTTCGCGCATTTCACCATCACGTACGTCCCCAACCTGAAATGCGTGGAGCTGAAATCCCTGAAGCTGTACCTGTGGTCGTTCCGGGATGAAGGCGCTTTCCACGAAAAGGTCACCAACCGGATTCTCGACGACCTGGTCGAAGCGACCAGACCGCGGCTGATGGATGTCCAGGGGAAGTGGTTCGTCCGCGGCGGGATCACCACCAACATCACCGTCAGCTATGTGGACGAGGAGTGGGACAACGCCTGATCAGGAACTGACGACGGGGATGAACGCGCCGCAGGCGGGACATCCCCCATCCTCACGCAGCCGCGACACGCCCCGGTAGCCCCCCCGATCGACGACCACCGCGCCGCACTCAGGACATTCGGTATCGCGACCCTCGGCCGTGCGGGCGTTCCCCAGATAGACGTAGTTCAACCGGGAAGCCGCCAGTTCCCGGGCCCGCAGCAGGGTGGCCAGCGGGGTGGGCGGCGCGTCGAATTTCCAGGCCGGATGGTAGGCGGAAAAATGCAGGGGAATGTCCGGCCCCAGGTCGGCGATGAAGTCGACCAGGGTCCTTATCTGCCCGTCGCTGTCGTTGTGTCCGGGAATGAGCAGATTGGTGATCTCCAGATGGACCCCGGCCGCGGCGAACTGCCCGATGGCCTCCAGCACGGGTTCAAGGCGGGCCTTGCAGACCTTCCGGTAGAAGGCGTCGTCCATGGACTTGAGATCGATGTTCGCCGCGTCGATCAGCGGCAGCAGTTCGGTCAGCGGCTCGCGGTTGAGGTACCCGTTGGTGACCAGGACGTTCTTCAATCCCTTTTCCCGGGCGATCCGCGCCGTGTCCCGGACGAATTCATACCACACCAGAGGTTCACTGTACGTGAAGGCCAGGCCCACCGACTCCTCCGCCTGGGCCATCGCCACCAGGTCGGCGGGCGAGGCCTTGGTGGTCCGCGCTTCGCCGTCCTGGCTGATGGTCCAGTTCTGGCAGAACAGGCAGTGCAGGTTGCAGCCGGGAGCGGCCACCGACAGGATGGGCCGACCGGGATGGAAGTGGTACAGGGGTTTCTTCTCGATGGGATCCATCGCCGCGGAAACCACGCGCCCGTAGTTCAGGGGCACCATGGCCCCATCCCGGTTGGCCCGCGTGGCGCAGGGGCCGGTCTGGCCTTCGCGCAGCCGACAGCCCACCGGACACAGGTCGCAGGCCACCTGCCCGTTGTCCAGCGGACGCCACCAGGCGGCCGTCAACGTCATGATTCCTCCCCCTTCTCCAGGTTGCCCATGACGACCGCGGCGTTGGCTCGCAAGCCCTCAGGGTGGCCGCGCCAGAGGGGCGTGCGCCGGAACCTGGTCCTGAAGTCATCGTCGGTAAGTTCGAGGAGATCCGCCAGCGTGATTTCGGCATGGGCGGGACGCCGCGCGTATTCCTCCCGGACCCGGGGCTGGGTCGGATTTTCCGCCGCCTTCCCGTTCCAGGGGCACACGGCCTGACAAATGTCACAGCCGAACAGGAGGCCGCCCTGTTCGCCTCGACGGTTTTCCGGAGTCCCCCCCCGCCATTCGATGGTCCAGGTGGAGATGCAGGCCCCGGCATTCATACCTCCGCCGGGAAGCAGGGCCCCGGTGGGGCAGGCGTCGAGGCAACGGGTGCAGGTGCCGCAATGGCTGGCCGCCACCCGCCTGGCCGGGCGGCGCCGGCGGGGAACGACGGCATACAGGGGCTCGGCCGCCGGCTGACCCGCGGGCTCAAGACCGGCAATATCCAGATTGGTGGGCGCGACCCCCAGGAACATCCCCGAACCGAGCTTTTCGTGGATCAGGCAGGTGTTTTTGCCCAGGAACCCCAGGCCGGCCAGCCAGGCATACTCCCGCTCGAGATAGGGCCCGGTGTCCGTGACGGGAAAGGCGACCAATCCGGGCCAGACCGCGGCCAGGCCGGTCATGACCTTCCTGATGTCGTTCAGCAAAACGTCGTGATAATCGAGACCCCGCGCGTACCGGGACACGCGGGCGGTCCAACTCGGTGTTCCCGGGTCCCCCGGGGGCCCTCCGGACGCAGGGTCCGGATCGCCGGCCGGCCAGCCATCGGTATAACGCTGGGCAAAGACCAGCAGCGAGCGTGCCCAGGGATTTCGGATCGTGGGATCGAGGCGTTCGGCGGGTTCACCGGTCAGGTAATCGAGGTTCGCGTGGCGGCCCTCGGCCAGGAAGGACCACCATTTCGACTCATGCGGGAGGGCGCAGGGCAGGGTGATCGCCCCCGCCAGATCGATCCTGTTCCCGGGGCACAGCCGGGCCAGGTGGGCGGCCAGGTCGGCGGCATCGATCCTGAGGGGTTCCGCATTCACGGGCCGCCGCGCCACCGTCTAAACCTGGGGGTGGGCTTTGATCCACCTGTCGTAGAGCGAAAGCAGCACCACCGAGACCATGGCCAGCCCGGCGAAGATCACCCACATGACGGCGGGATTGTCCACGCCCCCGCGGTCAACCGGCCCGAACTTCTGGTACAGGCCGCCGCTGAGCAGGCCGCCGAACAGGTTGCCCAGCGCCACGCACCAGTAGAAGTAGCCCATGTACATGCCGACCTTGTCGGGCGGGGCGATGTTTCCCGCGTATTCCTTCGACCGCGGGCTGGCCAGCATCTCGCCGATGGAAAACACCAGCACCGCCAGCACGATGACCCAGCCGCCCTGGCCGATGAGGTAGAGCAGGAAGCTGATCACGGTGATGAAACTGCCCAGGATGATGCAGGTCAGCGGAGCCAGCCGTCGCACCGAATAGGCGATGGCCACCTGGCCGACGATGATCCCCAGCGCGTTGAGGTTGATCAGGTGTTCGGGTTTGACCTGCCCGTGCTCGAGAAACGCGCGGCCCCACTCGCTGGTGTCCAGACCCAGCGAGCCCGCCAGATGGGTGATACGGCCGGCCAGCGGCCCCAGGCTGCGGATCAGGTCACTGGTGTCGGCGTAATCGCGGATGTATTCGGGCAGGGTCATGAAAATCTGGTTGAAGCTGGTCCAGAAGAACGCCATCAGGACCAGGAATACGAGGTAGCGGCCTTCCCCCACCGCCATGGGTTGGAGTAACCAGGGGCGCGGGGCGCCTCCCGTTCCCCGGGGGCGGCGGGTGGCGAAATCCCAGGCGAAGTTGACCAGCAGCCAGGCTCCCGCGGCCGGCAGGTAGACCGCCGGTTCCAGCCACTTCGACCCCATCACCAGCAGGAACAGCAGCCCCGCGATCAGCAGGAAAAACCGTCCGTTACCCACCACACCGATCATCCCGCCGAACACCGCGGACAACGATCGCCTCGACTCGGAGGCCTGGTCGCGCGGCGGTTCCTTGTAGACCAGCAGGGCGATCACGCCCATCAGGACGATCCAGCCGGCCGAGCAGTAGAATACGTACTGCCAGTCCCAGCCGCGGACGATGCCGGCCACGATCGGTCCCAGAAAACCGCCGATGTTCACCATCATGTAGAAGATGCCGAAACCCATGCTGCCGGTTTTTTCATTGGTGCTCTTGGCCACCGTCGAGATGACCACCGGCTTGAACATGCCATGGCCGATGGCGACCAGGAAATAGACTGCCAGGAAGCCCCAGAAACCCTGGGGAATACCCAGCAGCAGGTAGCCGGGGATCATCACCAGGCACGAGGACAGGAACATGCGCTTGAAGCCGTAACGGTCGGCCAACGCGCCGAACACCGCCGGAAAGAGGTACAGGAAAAAGGTGGCCAGTCCCTGGATGACTCCGCGGTCCTCGCTCGACAATCCCAACCCTCCGTCGACCACCGCTCCGGTCAGGTACAGGCTGCTGACGGCGTAGAAGCCGTACCAGCCCATCCGTTCGAAGATCTCCATGACGTTGGCGGCCCAGAAGGACGAGGGAAACTGTTTCCAGATGGATATTCTCGGGGCTTTCGCGTTGTCCAAGGCCTCTCCTGTCGAAGGAATGATTTTCGGGATCCGGAGTCAGGGTCTGGGCAGCCGCTCCACGGCTTCCCGATACCCGGCCAGCAGCCGGTCCATGATGGTCGCCACGGTGGGAATGTCGTCGATCAAGCCGGAAACCTGGCCGATTTCGAGTTCGCCTTCGTCCAGGTCCCCCTCGAGCATCCCTCGCCGCGCCCGGCCGCTGCCCAGTTCGGCGACAAGTTCCTCGCGGGAAGCGCCGCGGCCCTCCATCTCCGAGATCCGGTCGCGGAACGGGTTGCGCAGCATCCGCACCGGCACATGGGTTTTGAGCACCAGGTGGGTGTCCCCCGCGCCGGCGGCGACGACCGCCTGCTTGAAGGCATCATGGCCGCTGGATTCCACCGTGGCGGCGAATCGCGAACCGATCTGGACCCCTTCGGCCCCCAGGGCCAACGCCGCGGCCATCTGCGCGCCGGTGGCGATCCCGCCCGCGGCGATCACCGGAATGCCCACCGCGGCCACGCACTCGGGCACCAGGACCATGGTGGTGATCTCTTCCCGCCCGTTGTGGCCGCCGGCTTCGAATCCTTCACAGACCACCGCATCGCAACCGGCCTGTTCGCACTTGACGGCCAGGGCAGGGCTGGCCACCACGTGCACCGCCACGCAACCGGCATCCTTCAACGGGCCGATGACCTTCCTGGGCGATCCCGCGGAGGTGAAGAATATCCGGATTCCCTCGGCCAGGGCGATGTCCACGCATTCGGCGCTGTGGGGAAAAAGCAGCGGGATGTTCACGCCGAAAGGACCATCGGTCAGGGTGCGGGCCTTGCGGATCTGGTCCCGGAACAGATCGGGGCGCATGCTGCCGGCGCCGACCAGTCCCAGGCCCCCGGCCCGGGAAACGGCGGCCGCCAGTTTGGCGCCGCTGTTGTACACCATGCCGCCCTGGATGATCGGCAGGGCCGTCCCCAGCAGGCGGCACACCCGATTGTTATCCGACCATTTCTCCAGGGTGTTTTGCATGGGGGGGATTCTAGCACGGCCCGGGAGGTGGCGGCCAACGTTTCCCGAACCTGTTTGTGCTGATAATTGGGAGACGGATATCAATATGATATCAAGGGGGCCTTGCCATGCAAATCAATACGCACCACAAAGGTGATGTCACGGTGGCCACCGGGATCAAAGACCCAGTTCATCCCCCACCGGCGCCAGCGCCTCGAGAACGTGGGTGATGATATCGTCCTGTTCGAGACCCAGGTCCGCCGCCCCTTCGGCGATTTCCTCGCGGTTCACCTTGGCCGCGAAATCCTTCTTCTTCAGTTTCTTCCGTACCGACTTGACCTTCACCTGGGCGATTTTCCTGTCCGGCTGGACCATGGCGCAGGCCATGCAGAATCCGCACAGCTCATCGACGGCGAACAGCCAGCGGGCGCAATCGTTCTCGCGGGGCACCCCGGTGTAGGCGGCATGGGACATGATGGCGCGCACGAAGTCCTCGGGATATCCCCGCTCGCGCAGGATGTCGGCGCCCTTCAGCGGGTGGTCCGGAGGATCGGGATACATCTCGTAATCGAAATCGTGCAGCAGGCCCACCGCCGACCAGTATGCCACATCGCCGCCGGTGCGTTCGGCGGCGGCTTTCATGGCCGCTTCCACGGCGTAGGCATGGCGCCGCAGGCCGTCGGTCTTGGTGAATTCGTGCAGGAGGGCCAGGGTCGTGTCGCGATGGTAGAGATCACTCATGGATTCATCTCCGGGAAAAGGTCGGCACCGGTCATTTCACCTGGGATCATAACTGAAGATCGTCGTGATGCTGAACCAGCCATTTCATGGAATCCCGGTGCCCGGGACAGGCCCTGTCCAACAGGGCGTAGAACCGCTTGCCGTGGTTCAGGTGGGCCAGGTGGCAGAGCTCATGGGCCACCACGGCGTCGATCGCCTCGGGGGGCGCCATGACCAGGCGGTAGCAGTAGGAAATGGTGCCCTTCGAGGAGCAGCTTCCCCAGCGGCTGGAGCGGTCCCCCACGATCACCCTGCGGGGAAACAGGCCGAGGCGTTCGGCCCACAGATTTGTCCGTTCGGTCAGGTCCCGGCGGGCCAGCCGCCGCAGAAAATTTTCCAGAACGGGCCGAACGTTGAACACGTCGGCGGGCGCCAGAGCCAGCTTGATCGTGTCACCCTCGAGGGCGACCACCGGTCTTTTGCGATCCGCCGCCAGATGGGTGATTTCCAGTCGGCGGGGCCGGCCCAGGACGAGGATTTCACTCCCGGTGGCGTATTGACGCACCACCGGCCCGTGCCGGACTCCCAGTTCATCGGCCTTGGCGTTGATCCAGTCGCCCCAGTGTTCCAGAAGCTCCGGAACGACCTTCAACGCCACCCGGTGGGGCAGGACGATGACCACCCCGTCCCGCTTGCAGACCTGGACGCCCATCTTCCGGGCCCGGCGACTGCGCCGGACCCGGTACCGGACGGGTTGGCCCTTGATCAGGGCCAGGATGGAACGTTCCGGCAAGTTGTCGGTCAAACGGTCCCGGCCTTTCCCTTGTCCATGTGCTTGGTCACGGCGTTGAACACGATCAGGGCCATCAGGGAAAACAGGCCGACCCCGACATAGGCATACCACAGGTAGTGGGCGTGAGCGTATTCCACGGGCATGGGACCCTGGCCCAGCAGGGCCGCGTCATGGGCGGCCCGGACCGCGGGAGTCAGCGAGCCGGGCTCCGGACAATATCTATCCAGCAGGAAGCCCGAAAAGATGAACCCGAAGATCCAGGCGAAAAAGGTGTTCATGTGGGCGAAGCCGAGGAACGTCCCCTCCTTGCCCTTGGGGGCCTGCAGCGAGGCGAACTCCAGCCACTTGGGACTCAGGAAACACTCGGCCAGACCCTGGATGGAAATGCCGATGATCATCATGAAGGTGATCGGGTGCATCTCCAGACCCAGGATCGTCACATTGCCGTGGAACCAGGCCGAGGCCGCCATGGACACCGCCGACAGCGGGATCATGCACATGGCCACCATGATCGCGTTCTGGGGTTTCCAGTTGCGGATCATCTGGGTGATCAGGACCACGAACAGGACCACCACCAGGGGATTGATGTTGGCGTACCACTCGGGCTTGTAGGTTTCCCCCGCCATGCGCAGCACGTAATCCGGCATGGAGGCGTAAAGCTGGCCCTGGATGGCCCAGAAGCCGGCCGTGATCAGGATCAGCATCAGGAAGCGGATGTTGCTCATGGCCATCCACATGCCCGCGAGCGTTTCCTTCACGGTCCGGGTCCGGCCGCCCGGGCTTTCGTCGGGAAAATACATGATGGCCACCAGGATCAGGCCCAGCAGGGTGGCGCCGGCCGAGAAGAACGGGACCGTCTCCACCCCCATCTGGATGCGCATGGGCGCCACCACGGTCTTGCCGGTGAACGAACCGATGTTGACCACCATGTAGAAGATGCTGAAGGCCCGCGCCCGGTTCACCTCGTCACTGGACTTGCTGACCGTTCCGGTGATCACCGGCTTGACGAAGGCTCCTCCGAGAACGATGAGAACCAACCCCACGATCACCGGCCCCAGGGCATGGAAAAAGCCCAGGGTCCCATAGCCAAGGGTCAGCAGGCCGAAGGCCAGCATCAGGGCGTTGCGGAACCCCATGCGGTCGGCCAGGGCGCCGGTGAAAAAAGGAACAAGGTAGATCCACCCG